>WBZM01000109.1_pt1 | contig 59051 bp, 62 predicted proteins | sample 5204271 | NCBI WGS metagenome assembly WBZM01 (sample SAMN12344346, study PRJNA552823) | activated sludge metagenome | biome: Activated sludge suspended growth; feature: Nitrification reactor; material: Wastewater; isolation source: activated sludge from nitrification reactor of wastewater... | reverse complement strand
GTCGCTATCTTTCAGACCTGCACGGCGGGCGAGTCGATCCGCGCCAGTTCGCCATCCGCTACAGTCGCTCGGCCGAGCTCGATCAGGTCATCGACCGACACCTCGAGGAGCTTGCTGGCGAGGGCGCAACGGACGCACGCACCAGTCGTCACCTGCCGAGTGCGCTGCCTTACCGCGAGTTGCGCCAGGCGCTGGCGGATTACCGCGGATTGATCGGCAACGAGGCTTTTCGCCAAGCGCTACCGCCACTGCCCGGCGGCCGTCTGCGGCCCGGCCAGCCGTACAGCGGGACTGCTTTGCTCGCCCGCCGACTGGCCCTCTTTGCCGACCTGCCGGAAAACACGGCGACGACGGCGCGCTACGAGGGCAAACTGGTCGACGGCGTCAAGTCGTTCCAGGCGCGCCACGGACTATACCCCGACGGCGTGCTGGGCAAGGAGACTTGGGTGCAGCTCGAGGTCCGTCCCGAAGCACGCTTACGCCAGATCGAGCTGGCGCTCGAGCGCTGGCGCTGGCTGCCGTACCGGGAAGCGCAGCGGCGCATCGTCGTCAACGTCCCGGAGTTCATGCTCGACGCTTACGCTGCGGCGGCCGACAGTGGGAAGCCGGCTCTCTCGATGCGGGTGATCGTCGGCAATGCGCGCAAGACGCGCACCCCGCTGTTCTCTGGCGAAATGCGTTTCGTCGAATTCAGCCCGTACTGGAACGTGCCGCCGTCGATTGCGCAGAGCGAAACCTTGCCCCGCCTGCGGCGTGACCCGGGTTACCTGGCGCGCCAGGGTTTCGAGCTGGTTACCAGCGAAGGGAAGGTGCTCACCGCCTTGTCCGAAGGCGACCTGGAGGCGGTTGCGCGCGGCCAGATGCGCATCCGGCAGAGGCCGGGGGCGAGCAACGCGCTGGGCGACATCAAGTTCGTTTTTCCGAACCCGGACAACATCTATCTCCATCACACCGCCACGCGACAGCTTTTCAAGCGCGAGCGGCGCGACTTCAGTCACGGCTGCATTCGCGTCGAAGCACCGGTCGAACTGGCGAAGTTCGTCCTTGCCGGCGATGCGGAATGGACCCGTGAGCGTATCGTGCAGGCGATGCGGCGAGGCAAATCGATGACCGTGCGGCTGGGCGAAACGCTGCCCGTCATCATCAGCTACAGCACCGCAGTCGTGCGCGACGGGCGGGTACATTTTGTGCCCGACATCTACGGCTACGACGCGATGCTCGGCGAGGCCCTGCAGCGGCGCTCGGCGGCACTGCAGGGCGAGGCTGCGCGGCTGCGCAAACTTGGGATAGAATCCAGTAATTAATCCCGAGTAGCGAATGAACATGTCAATCTGTCGAGCGCCCGCACGCCGCAACTTCCTGGAGTGCGCGGGCAAGCTGGTGGTCGCCGGCGCGTTGTCGGGCTTCGTTCCGCCCGCCTTGGCCGCCTTGCCGAAGGTGCGCCGCCTGCAATTTGAACATCTGCACACAGGCGAAACGATCTCGCTGGTCTTTGCCGTTGGCCATCGGTACGTGCCATCGGCGCTCGCGGCGCTGAACAACTTCCTGCGTGACCATTACACGGGCGAGGTCGGAACGATCGATCCACCGTTGTTCGACCTCCTTTTTCAGACGAGCCAGGAGCTTGGCTGTCGTGAGCCGTTCCAGGTGATTTCCGGTTACCGTTGTCCGGCGACCAATAGCAGTCTACGCCTTGCCGGCGGTGGCGGTGTCGCCAGGCAGAGCCTGCATATGGAGGGAAAGGCGATCGACGTTCGCTTGCCGGGGGTGGCGCTGGAGGATTTGCGCGATGCGGCGATTTCCCTGCAGGTAGGTGGGGTCGGATTCTACGCCCGCGAGCAGTTCGTTCATCTCGATACCGGTAGGATTCGTTCCTGGTAGAGGTCGAGTTTTGCGCCAGGTGGCCGGCTTGGGCAAGCGTGCGCGCGTCCTCCTCGGCTGATCCGATCGCCGGCGAGTGCGTCCGCGGCGCGACTTTCCGACAGCTTGTTGCCGTGCTCCGCGCCTGCCGCAAGCGGCGCGCCACGTGTGGAAGGAGAACATGAAAGACACCAATTTGCTCGACGAACTGATCTGGCGTAGTGCCGCTCGTTCGCCGGAAAGCCTTGCCGTCACCTGCGGCCAGCAGTCGATGAGCTATGGTCAACTGGCGCAAGCGCTCGAGGCGATGGTCAATGGTCTCGTCAGCCTCGGCTTGCAGCGTGGCGAGCGCGTTGCCATCTATCTCGAGAAGCGACTCGAAACGGTGACCGCCATGTTTGCCGCGGCGGCGGCGGGCTGTGTCTTCGTCCCGGTCAACCCGCTGCTCAAGGCAGATCAGGTCGGGCACATCCTGCGCGACTGCAACGCGCGGGCACTGGTCACCTCGGGCGAGAGACTCGCCCTGTTGACCGCCACGCTGGCCGAATGCCCGGACTTGCGACACACGATTCTGGTTCCTTCCACCGCCCGGCGCGCCCAGGCGCCGGACGCTTGCGTCGACTGGGAAGATCTCTTGCAGGCGGCGCGCCAGCGCGGGCATCGGGTGATCGATACCGACATGGTCGCCATCCTGTATACCTCGGGCAGCACTGGCAAGCCGAAGGGCGTTGTCCTCTCGCATCGCAACATGGTCGCCGGAGCAAAGAGCGTCGCGTCGTATCTGGAGAACAGCGCCGACGACACGCTGCTCGCTGCCTTGCCCTTGTCGTTCGACGCCGGCTTCAGTCAGTTGACGACGGCCTTTCACGTCGGCGCACGCGTTGCCTTGCTCAACTACCTGTTGCCGCAGGATGTGCTCAAGGCGTTGGCAGGCGAACGGGTGACCGGTCTGACTGCCGTTCCGCCGCTCTACATCCAGCTTGCCCGACTCGACTGGCCGGCGGCGATCGGCGAGCATCTGCGCTACTTTGCCAATACTGGTGGGCGGATGCCGCGCGAAACCTTGCTCGCTTTGCGTGCGCGTCTGCCGCACAGCAAGCCCTTCCTGATGTATGGTCTGACCGAAGCTTTTCGGTCGACCTACCTGCCGCCGGAGGAGGTCGACCGCCGTCCAGATTCGATCGGCAAGGCGATTCCCAACAGTGAAGTCCTTGTCCTGCGCGAGGACGGTTCGCCGTGCGTTGCCAACGAACCGGGCGAACTCGTCCATCGCGGTGCGCTCGTCGGCATGGGTTATTGGAACGACCGGGCGAAGACCGACGAACGCTACAAGCCCTTGCCGGCCCACGCGGCTGGCCGCGCTGGTGGGCTGGTCCTGCCGGAGATCGCCGTTTTCTCGGGCGATACAGTGCGCATGGACGAGGAAGGCTTCCTTTATTTCGTCGGCCGGCGCGACGAAATGATCAAGACTTCGGGCTACCGCGTCAGTCCGACCGAGGTCGAGGAGGTCGTGTATGCGACGGGTATGGTTGGCGAGTGTGTTGCTTTCGGCGTCGAGCACCCGACGCTCGGCCAGGCGATCATCTTGATCGTCACGGCTGCGGCAGGCGAGGCGATCGATTGCGCGGCGCTGCTTGCCGAGTGCCGGACGAGGATGCCGGCGTACATGGTGCCGGCCGGCATGCGAGTGCTGCCCGGGCCCTTGCCGCGCAACCCGAATGGCAAGATTGACCGCAAGGGTCTGCTTGAAGCTTATCGTGCCGGAGCTTTCCCCGACCCGAGCGCGCTGGCCGCCGACGCCGATCGAGAAGGGAGTGGACAGTGAACCAGGCCGAGCGGCTGTGTCCCACCCATTTGCTGGTGAACCCGTTTCCCGTGCACGACGGTGAACTTGTCGTCGGCGGAGTGGGCTTGCGCCGGCTGGCTGATCGCGTTGGACGGACGCCTTTCTACGCCTACGATCGGGCTCTGCTGACGCAGCGCGTCGGCCAATTGCGCGCGGCGTTGCCCGAGGCCGTCAAGCTGCACTACGCGATGAAAGCGAATCCGATGCCGGCCCTCGTCGCGCACATGGCCGGACTCGTCGACGGGATCGATGTCGCCTCGGGGGGTGAACTGAAGACCGCCCTCGACGTTGGCGCAGATCCGCAAGCGATCAGCTTTGCCGGGCCTGGGAAAGGCTGCAACGAGTTGCAGCAGGCGGTCGCGGCGGGCGTTCTGATCAACCTGGAATCATGGCGCGAGCTTGGTGAACTGGCCGAAATCAGTTCGCGGACTGGTCGTCCGGCGCGCTGCGCAGTGCGCGTCAACCCAGACTTCGAACTGAAAAGCTCCGGCATGCGAATGGGCGGCGGCCCCAAACAGTTTGGCGTCGACGCCGAGCAGGTGCCTGAACTGCTCAGCGAGATTGGTCGTCGAGGCTTGCTCTTCGAGGGGTTTCACCTCTTTGCCGGTTCGCAGAACCTGAAGGCGGAAGCAATCGTCGAGGCCCAGACGAAGAGTTTCGAGCTTGTCCTGCGCCTGGCCGAAGCGGCACCCTTGCCGGTGCGCTTCGTCAACCTCGGGGGTGGTTTCGGAATCCCCTACTTTCCGGGTGAGCAGGCGCTTGACTTGGTGCCGATCGGTGCCGCGCTCGCCGGGTTGGCTGAGCGCGCCGCGCGTGAACTGCCGCAGGCCGAGCTGGTCATCGAACTGGGTCGCTATCTGGTCGGGGAAGCCGGCGTCTACGTCACCCGCGTCGTTGACCGCAAGGTCTCGCGTGGACAGACTTTTCTCGTTTGCGACGGTGGATTGCATCACCATCTGTCGGCTTCCGGCAACTTCGGTCAGGTCATCCGCAAGAACTATCCAGTCGTCGTTGGCACCCGGATGGCGTCCAGCGAAACGCACACGGCGTCGGTCGTTGGCCCGCTCTGCACGCCACTCGATCTGCTGGCTGACCGGATGCTGCTGGCCGATGCCGCGCCAGGTGACCTGGTTGTCGTCTTTCAGTCCGGTGCCTACGGTTTTACCGCCAGCCCGCAGGCCTTCCTGGGGCATCCGGCGTGTCTTGAGGTGCTCGTCTGATCGTTGCTGCGCGACCGCCCGCTGCGATCCGTCGGCCATGCTGCTGGTCGATGGGGCAGGGTTAGTCCTCGGCCAGCACGACAACCCCGCCACGCCGGCGATCGCCCGCTCCCGCCAAACGGCCGTCAAGCCGGGCAGCACAGTTGACCCCGCCAAAGAACATGCTGGGCGCGGCGAACCGGGTCGCCGCTGGCCAGCGCTGGTCGAGCGCCTTTGCTGCAGCAGCCGGCAATCCGGCCTCCTCGAACCAGAGCTTGTCGCCTTCGAGGTGCATACGCGGTGCGTTGACCGCCTCGTCGAGCGGCCTGCCGTAGGCCAGGAGGTTGAGCAGCGCCTGCAGGATGGCGCTTCGTATCCGGTTGGAACCGCCGCTGCCGAGCGCGAAACACGGCTCCCGATCGATGACCACGATCGTCGGCGACATCATTGTGCTCATCCAGCTCCCCGGCGGCGAGCGATGAAAGCCGGCGGGATTGATGTCCTCTTCGCCGAGGAAGTTGTTGACGTGTATGCCGAGTTCGGGCAAGGCGTGCCCGCAGCCTTCGCCGTTGCTGGTGGTCAGTGCGGCCGCCATGCCCTCGGCGTCGATTACCGAGATATGCGTCGTCGCACCCAGGTGATTTTCATTGGCGCCCGGCGACTGCTGCGCGCCCGACGACGAGTTGATCTTGCCGGCAACCAGGTTGCGAATCGACTCCGGGTCACGGTGTAGTCGTTGATCGTAGCCCGCCCGACGGATCAGCGAGACGTCGGCGAGAACGGTCGCCACTGCCGATTGGTGGGCTGCCGATAGGAACTCCTCCTGGCCGAGCGCACGATCCTCGGCCAGCCGCAGTCCGGCGCCAACCAATCCGCCGCCGGCCGAGGGCGGCGGATTGGTCAGCACCGTGTAGCGCCCAAAGGGGACCGACAAGGGTTGGCGTACGACAGGTGCGTAGCTCGCCACATCGTGTGCGGTGATCAGTCCGCCCTGGGCCGGCCCGAAATGTTCGACCAGCGATGTCCAGTAGCGATCAAGCTGCTCGTCTGCCTTGCCCTCGCCAAGTGCGTGCAGGAAGTCGCCCAGGCGCGGGTTGGCCAGACGCTCGCCGGCTCTGGCGACGTGCCCCAACGGACAGAAGAGGGCGGCCACGCTCGGCGAGTGCAGCAGGATTGGCGCGATCAGACCGGCCATCATGGAAATTTGCGGACTGACGATAAAACCGTTACGCGCCCAATCCACGGCTGGCGCGACGACTTCGCGCAGCGGCAGGCGGCCGCCTCGCTGATGCAGGTGCAACAGACCGACCAGTTCGCCGGGTACGGCGGCGGCCGCCTTGCCGATGTGAAAAACCTGTGCGGCCTGGCCGAAGTCGACCGTAATCGGCAGAAAGTCGAGCGTTGGTAAAGCCGGCAGGCCGCGACCGGGGGTCGTTGCGAAGAAATCGACGACTTCGTAGCCTTTGGCCGCGTTGCCCCAGATGCACGCGCCGCCGCCACCCAGTGAAGTCAAGGGCAGTTCGGTGATCGTGGCCGCGAGTTTGGCGGCAACGATCGCGTCTACCGCGTTGCCGCCACGGCGCAGGATACGCGCACCGGCCAACGCCGTGTGCGGCTCAGAGGCGGCAATGACACCGCGCGCACTCATCGCCGGTGAAACCTTGCGCGCCGCCGGCGGCTGAGCGAGCGGTCAATCGTCGCTCCGCCAGCGGCTGACACGCGCTGCATCAAGGGGTCCCGGCAACGGCCTGGCGGCGTCGCAGTAGCCGCGGCCGAAGGCTGCCGTCGCTGTGCAGCCTGCCGCGGCGAGTCGTCACGCACTGGCCGCCGGGGAGTTCCTCGGCTTGGCGGGTTCGCCCGTTTGCGGGGTGAGTTCCCTCGCCTTGGCCGCCGAGATGGTCTCGAACAAGGTAACGACTTTTCTGACATCCTTCGTCGTTCGGGCAATCTGGACTGCCGCGTCGGCTTCCGCCTGGGTGACCAGGCCGAGCAGGTACACGACCCCAGCTTCGGTGACCACCTTGACGTGGATCGGATTGAACTTGCGCGCGTCGACAAAGCGCGCCTTGACGCGGGTTGTGATATAGGAATCGTTGCTGCGGTTGGAAAACGAACTCAAGCGAGCAATGTTGACCTCGTTGAAGACCGCCTGGACCTGCGGAACGCCGCTGACGATGCGTTCGATTTCTGCCTTGACCTCTTCCGACGGTGCTTCGCCCGAAATGAGCACACGCCGGTTGTAGCTGGTGAAGCTGAGTTGGATCGTGTCGGCAAATCGTTCGTTGGTCCGCGCGCGCGCCTTCCATTCGATGGCTTCGTCGTCGGTTTGCGTTCCCAGCGTCCGCCGATCGAGAGTTGCCAGGGCGCCGGTCGTGGCCCCGGCGGTGACGATGGGAACGCAACCCTGGAGGGTCGGGAGCAGGCAGATGCCGAGCAACAGGCTGGCCGCCGTGACGATTCTTCTCATTCTTCAACTCCCATCAGCAGGCAATCGATGCCATCGCACAAGCAATGGATCGTGAGCAGGTGTGTTTCCTGTATGCGCGCCGTTCGGCTGGCCGGAACGCAAATATGGATGTCGCTTTCGTACAGCATTTCGCCGATTGCTCCACCGCCCTTGCCGGTCAGTGCAATGACTGGCATCTGGTTCTCGTGGGCCGCGCTGATCGCTTCGAGCACATTCGGCGAGTTGCCCGAGGTCGATATGGCGACCAGGACATCGCCTGGCTGGCCAAGCGCGCGCACCTGTTTGGCGAAGATCATCTTGAAGCCATAGTCGTTGGCGACCGCCGAGAGGATCGACGTGTCGGTGGTCAGCGCGATCGCCGCCAGTTCGTGGCGCTCGGCTTCAAAGCGACCGACGAGTTCGGCCGCCATGTGCTGGGCATCGGCTGCCGATCCGCCATTGCCACAGATCAGGATCTTGCCGTTATCGAGCAGGCTGCCGACCATCATCTCGACCGCCCGGGCAATCGGCGCCGCCAACAGTTCGCTGGCGTCGAGCTTAGTCTGCGCGCTCTCCTTGAAGTTTTCACCGATACGGCCAATCAGGTTCATGAGCCAGGTTTTTCGAGCGGAATATGAAGTGGCGAAATTCTAACACTAGAGGATCAGGAACACTTCGAACTCGATGCGCCGCCAAGGATCGGGGTCGTCGCGCAAACGCGAAACGCGCGCTTCGAGGCGCTCGCCATCGTCCAGCGCCCGGGCGACCGCGCGGTTTTCGGCGCGCGGGACGTAGCCTAGCTGTCGCCCCTGCCATTCGACGCGCACAGCCTGCCGGTCGTGCCGGTTGGCGGGTTCGCGGATCAGGCTCAGTCGATCGCCGAGGCGGATCTGCGGCCACACCTCGGCGACCGCATAGTACTGGCTGCCGGCCAGGGGCGAACTCTGGACCAGAATCTTGACCGTTTCGCCGGCGTCGGCCAGGCCGCTGGCGGCCAGCGCGAGCGCTGCGCTAAGACAACGCAAACGCATCGCGAATCCACTCGATCGAATCCGGCGACAGGCGGTCGAGCAGCACGCAGTCGAAGCGACAATCGACGTTCGCCGTGGTCAGCGTGGCCAAGTAGTGTTCGGCGGCCAGGATGATGCGCGCCTGCTTGTCGCGCGTGATGCTGGCCGCGGCACCGCCGAAGTCCGGATTGCTGCGCAGGCGCACCTCGACAAAGACGAGCGCTCGCCGGTCACGGCAGATCAGGTCCACCTCGCCGCCGCGACAGCGATAGTTGCGCAGGACGACGACCAGCCCGCGGCGTTCAAGAAAGGCTGCGGCGAGGTTCTCGGCGGCGCCGCCTGAGGTCTTGGTGTAGCCGCTCGGGCGCAGCGTGCTAATCTTGCCCATCGCCAGCCTCCCGAACTCCATGTCAGAAGAATCCGCCGCATTATATGTAGTTCCGACGCCGCTCGGCCATCTCGGCGACTTGAGCGCACGCGCCATCGATACCCTGCGCAAGGTCGCCTGGGTGGCCGCCGAAGATACCCGGCACAGCGCGCCGCTGCTTCGGCACTTCGGCAGCAATGCCCGCTTGCTGGCGTGCCATCAGCACAACGAGGAAGCGGCTGCGCAACAGGTGCTGGCTCGCCTGGCGGCGGGGGAATCGGTTGCGCTGGTTGTGGACGCCGGAACGCCTGCCGTTTCCGATCCGGGTGCAGCGCTGGTCGCGCGCGTGCGCGCGGCGGGGTTTCGCATCGTGCCTTTGCCAGGGCCATGCGCTGCCGTCGTCGCCTTGTCGGCGGCCGGGATCGAGAGTAGCCATTTCCTCTTTTACGGTTTCCTGCCAAGCAAGGCCGGGCCGCGTGCGCAAGCGCTGGTCGAACTGGCCGACTTGCCCTATGCGCTGGTCTTCTACGAGGCTCCGCACAGGATCGTGGAGACCGCAGTCGCCCTGCGTTCCGCGTTTGGCGAACGGCGGCGGGTGGTCTTGGCGCGCGAACTGACCAAGCTCTACGAGGAAATGCATGACTGTCTGCTGGCTGATCTGGAGCACTGGCTGCTCGCCGATGCCGACCGCCAGCGGGGAGAATTCGTGCTCGTCGTGGCGGGCGCGCCAGCAGCGCCGACCGATGGTGAAGGCGAGCGCGTGCTCGCCCTGCTGCTCGCCGAAGGCTTGCCGGTGAGCCAGGCGAGCCGGCTGGCGCAGGCGATCACCGGCACCAGCCGGAAAGCGCTCTACAGTGCAGCCTTGCGCATGCAGCGCGCGGAGTGATCGCCGGCCTTTTCCGGTGCGCCGCCATCTGTCTACCGGCTTCCCGCCTATCTCTGGCTCCTGCCGGCTGCTAGAATTGACGGGTATATCCCGGTTGGAGCAGGCATGCAGATCACCATCACGCGTCCCGACGACTGGCACCTTCATCTGCGCGACGGCGCAGCCTTGGCGACCGTCCTGGCGCACAGCGCGCGCCAGTTTGCTCGCGCCATCGTCATGCCCAACCTGCGTCCGCCAGTAACCACTCTCGAAGAAGCGCGCGCCTATCGTCGGCGGATCATCGCGGCATTGCCCGGCGGTGTGCATTTCGAGCCCTTGATGACCTTGTACCTGACCGACAAGACACCGCCGGACGAGATCGCGCAGGCGGCAGCGAGCGGCCTGGTCCAGGGCATCAAGCTCTACCCGGCGGGAGCGACGACGAACTCCGATTCCGGCGTAACCGATGTCGGTCGTTGTGCAGCGGCTTTGGCGGAAATGGAGAAACGCGGTCTGCCGCTGCTCGTGCACGGCGAGGTGACCGACCCGGCAGTCGACGTTTTCGACCGCGAAGCCGTCTTCATTGAACGGATCTTGCAGCCCTTGATGGCGCGCTATCCTGGCCTCAAGGTAGTGCTCGAGCATATCACGACGCGCTCCGCGGTCGATTTCGTTCTTGCCGCGGGGGCCAACCTGGCAGCAACGATCACAGCGCATCATCTGCTCTACAACCGTAATGCGATTTTCGCCGGCGGAATCCAGCCGCACTACTATTGCCTGCCCATCCTCAAGCGCGAGGTACACCGTCAGGCGCTGTTGGCGGCGGCGGTTTCCGGCAGCGGCAAGTTCTTTCTTGGCACGGACTCCGCACCGCACGCGCGCACCAGCAAGGAGACCGCTTGCGGTTGCGCCGGGTGCTATACGGCCCATGCCGCCCTTGAACTCTACGCCGAGGCGTTTGACTCGGTGGGTGCGCTCGATCGTCTGGAGGCTTTCGCCAGCTTCAATGGCGCCGATTTCTACGGTTTGCCGCGCAACGTCGGCAGCGTCACGCTGCAGCGGGCGCCGCTGGCGGTGCCCGAGGAATTCGTCTACGCCAATGGCGATCGCCTGGTTCCTTTGCGCGCGGGACAGGTCCTGTCTTGGCGCATGGTTTGAGTACGGCGGCCGTGGATTTTCCGGCGCTGCTTAGGGAGGCCGCGTAATGTTCGGGAAGAAACTTCTACCGGCGCTCTGCCTGCCGCTCGTGGTTGCTTGTTCGGACCAGCGGGCGGCTTTCGAAATCGGCAGCAATCATACATTGACCCTGATCAGGGTGCAGAACTTCTGGGAGAAGACCGCCAGCTATTCGCTGGTCGCTGCCCGCATGCCCGACTGCATGCGCCGCCACGAGCTTGGTTCCGGCCCTGCCGACAGCAAGCTCGAAGTCTATGCTCCGGGTAACAGCGCGTGGATCCTCAAGCAGGGAAAGCGGATGTTCGCCGTCGAGACGCGTACCTGCGAGGGCTTGGTCAAGCTCGAAAAAGAGCCCGATGACGGTCTGGGGCCTTTGCAGGGAACATTTCAGATGCGTGCCGGCAATCTCGTCTTCGTCGTTGCGCCCGGGCGCGATGCTGCGGGCGAAACGAAGGTAGCGCCGTCCCAGCCGTGATCGCGCCGGCGCGTGCGGCCGGCCGGAAAGCCGCCGTCAGCGTCAGCGCGGCAGTATAATCGAGCCGGGAAGTCGGTCAGGCAGCCGCTGGGCAAGAGGTGAAAACCTGGCGCCGAGAGGAAAGTCCGGGCTCCACAGAGCAGGATGCCGGCTAACGGCCGGGCACCGCGAGGTGACGGAAAGTGCAACAGAAAACAAACCGCCGACGCCTGCGTTCGGATCAACGACGGGGCGGGTAAGGGTGAAACGGCGAGGTAAGAGCTCACCGCGGCCGTGGTAACACGGACGGCACGGCAAACCCCATCTGGAGCAAGGCCAAATAGGGAAGCATGGGCGTGGCTCGCGCTGCTTCCGGGTAGGCTGCTTGAGCGTGTCGGTAACGGTACGCCTAGACGAATGGCTGTCCACGACAGAACCCGGCTTATCGATCGACTTCCCCCTTCATTCTCTGCAGAACGCGGCGCCTGGCCGCCGTAGCAAGCCAGTCCTTCCCTTCAACTGCGCCGGGTGCGCACGCCCAGAACCCGCAACGGGCCCGGATAGCCAGCCGTAGACATGTACTTATACGGCAATATTCACAAAACACTTTAACTAGACAAATCTTGTTGTTGTTTTATAGATCCAATAGTTTGCCCGCTGCCTCTGAAATCTGCCCATAAGTCTTTGTCGCCATTGAGATAATCGGTCGCTTACCTCTTGCGCTGGGGGAATCTTTGCCGTAAAGTGGAGATAAGTGGTAAAAAGTGGGGGTCTTACCCTCCCGGTCGAGAAGGCAAGAAAGAGCAGGTTCGATGTTTCAGGGTGCGGCTTCGTTGAGTCTGGATGTCAAAGGCAGGATCGCCATTCCCGCGCGCCATCGGGAAGCCCTTGCCGCGGCTGCCAACGGCCGGCTGATCGTCACCGCGCACCCACATCGCTGTCTGCTGCTTTACCCCGAGCCCGCCTGGGAGCCGATTCGCGACAAGGTTCTGGCCGCCTCGAGCTTCAATCTGCAGTCGGCGGCGATCAAGCGCTTGTTGGTCGGAAACGCACGCGAGGAAGAGATGGACGCCACAGGGCGTCTGCTGATCGCGCCCGAACTGCGCCATTTTGCGCAACTGGAAAGGCTGGTCTGGCTGGTTGGGCAGGGAAGTCACTTCGAGATCTGGTCGGATGCGGGCTGGCAACGGCAGCAAGAGACGATTCTTGCGCTGGACAATCTGTCGCTGCCGCCGGAGCTCGAGGATCTGGCTCTGTGAGTTGTCGACCGGAACATCGGGCGGTGCTGCTGCGCGAGGCGGTGGATGCGCTGGCCATCAGGCCGAGCGGGACGTACGTGGACGGCACGTTCGGGGCGGGTGGCCATAGCCGGGCGATCCTCCAGCGGCTGGCGCCGGAGGGGCGTGTCTTGGCTCTGGATCAGGATCCGCGCGCGGTGGTCGCTGGGCGCGCGCTCGCTGACGATCGATTGACGGTCCTGCACGCGCGCTTCGGCGACCTGCGTGCGGTGCTAAGCGCAGCGGGGATTGCGGTCGAGCCAGCGATCGACGGCGTTCTCCTCGACGTTGGCGTGTCGTCGCCGCAGATCGACACGGCGGAGCGTGGCTTCAGCTTCCGCCATGACGCACCGCTCGACATGCGGATGGATACGACGCGTGGCGAGACCGCCGCGCAGTGGCTGGCGCGGGCCGACGTCAGGGAGATCACGGAGGTCATTAGGAACTATGGTGAAGAACGGTTTGCTTTCCAGATTGCAAAGAAGATTGTGGCTGTTCGGCGAGAGCGGCCGCTGGCAACCACGGGTGAACTCGCCGCCCTCGTACGCGCGACCGTGTGGACCCGCGAGCCCGGTCAGGACGCGGCGACGCGTACCTTTCAGGCTGTACGGATTCATATCAATCAAGAGCTCGAACAGCTCGCGCTAGTTTTGCCACAAGCCATGAGTATTCTCAAGGACGGTGGGCGGCTGGTCGTCATCAGCTTCCACTCGCTCGAAGACCGAATCGTCAAGCGCTTCATGCGGGCTGAGGCGCTGCCCGACGTGCACTCGAGGAAGTTGCCCTTGCGCGCTGATCAATTGCCGGCAGCGCGGCTGCGCCTGGTCGGGAAGGCAGTGCGTCCGGGTGCCGATGAATTGGCGGCAAATCCGCGCGCGCGCAGTGCCGTGATGCGGGTCGCTGAGAGACTTGCGCGCAAGGTGGCTTGAGATGTTGCGTCTGAATATCCTCCTTGTGCTTGCCGCCGTGCTCTGCAGTCTCGGTGTGGTGACCTCGCAACACAAGGCGCGCAGGTTTTTCCAGTTGCTCGAAGCCGAGCAGGAGCGCGAGCGTCAGCTCGAAATCGAGTTTGGGCAGCTCCAGATCGAACTCTCGACCTGGGCGACGGCGACACGAATCGAAAAGGTCGCGCGTGAGAAGTTGAAGATGCGCACACCGGAGGCGGCCAATGTGCTCACCGCGACGCCGACTGGAGGGGCTGCCCGATGAAGGGTTTCAGAGGCACTTTAGCGCACCGGTTTACCGAGAGCCCTCTCTTGCAGTTGCGCCTGCCGCCTTGGCGTTCGCGCCTGATCGCAGTGCTCATCCTGAGTTCGTTCGGCGTGCTGATCGGACGTGCGTTTTACCTGCAGGTGCTGAACAACGACTTTCTGCAGGAAAAGGGCGAGTCGCGCTATCGTCGTGACATCGAAATCAGCGCCTCGCGCGGTCGCATCGCCGACCGCCATGGCGACGTGCTCGCCATCTCGACGCCGATGAAGTCGATCTGGGCCATACCATCGGCCGCCACGCTGACCCCCGAGCAGACCCGGCAACTGGCCGCGTTGCTCGAGACGGATCCGGCGCAACTGGCGCGCAAGCTCGACACCGACAAGACCTTCGTCTTCCTGCGCCGACAGATCCCGCCGACGGTCGCCGACCAGGTGGCGGCGCTGAAGCTGCCCGGAATCGGCCAGGACAAGGAATACCGCCGGTTCTACCCGACGGGCGACATGACGGCGCACATGGTCGGCTTCACCGGCGTGGACGACAAAGGCCTGGAAGGTGTCGAACTGGCCTTTCATGGTCAGTTGCTGGGCCAGCCAGGAAGCCGCAGCGTGATCAAGGACAGGCGCGGGCAGATCGTCGAGGATGTCGGGTCGATCAAGGCGCCGCGCGACGGCAAGGACATCCGGTTGGCGCTCGACTCCAAGATCCAGTACGTCGCTTACAGTCACCTGAAGCAGGCGATTGCCGAGAACAACGCCAAGGCGGGCGGCATCGTCGTTCTCGACGCGCGTACCGGCGAGATCCTGGCGTTGGCCAACTGGCCGACGTACAACCCGAACAACCGCGAGAAGCTGTCCGGTAGCCAATTGCGCAATCGCGCGGTGACCGACACCTTTGAACCCGGCTCGACACTGAAACCGTTTACGATCGCGTTGGCGCTCGATGCTGGTAAGGTCCGCTTCGATACGGTCATCAACTGTGCGCCCGGGCGGTTGACGATCGGCAGCGCGACGATTGCCGATGCGCATCCGCACGGTGCGTTGACGGTGGCGCAGGTCATCCAGAAATCGTCCAACGTCGGCGCGGCCAAAATCGCGGCGACGATGCCGGCGCAGAAGATGTGGCAGATGTTCGACGATGTCGGCTTCGGACAGATTCCGCACCTCGGCTTTCCCGGAGAAGTCAGCGGGCGCGTTCGCCCGTGGAAGAGCTGGCGCCCGATCGAGCAGGCGACGATGTCCTACGGTCACGGCATTTCGGTGTCGCTGATCCAATTGGCTAGGGCCTATTCGGTCTTCGCACGGGACGGCGATCTCGTACCCTTGTCGCTGACCCGGATCGATGGACCGGCTGCCCACGGAGCAACGGTGTTCAGCCGGCAAACGGCGCGCGACGTACGCGTCATGCTGGAAATGGCCGTGCAGACGGGAGGAACAGCACCGAAGGCGCAGATTCCAGGCTATCGCGTCGCCGGCAAGACGGGCACGGCGCACAAGCTCGAAGGTGGTCGCTACGCACGCAAGTACGTCTCGTCCTTTGTCGGATTTGCCCCGGCTTCCGATCCGCGCTTGATCGTCGCGGTGATGATCGACGAACCGTCGGGCGGAAAACATTATGGTGGCGACGTTGCCGCGCCGGTTTTTGCTTCGGTGATGAGCAATTCCTTGCGCACACTCGGGGTCGCCCCGGATCTGCCGCTGGTCGTTGCGCAGAGCGCGAAGTCACCGACGGTAAAGGCAAAGTTGTGAGCCAGCAGCACGCTGCACTGCCGCCCGAGTCATTGGCCGCGACGCTCCTTGCCCGTCTCGCCGAAGTCGGCGTGTTGCCGACCGGGGTCGCCGACGACAGCCGGCAGCTCAGGCCGGGCGACCTCTTCCTGGCCTATCCCGGAGCGAGCGCCGACGGGCGCCGGCACATTGCCGACGCGATCGCGCGCGGCGCGTGTGCGGTCATCTGGGAAGCGGATGCGGGTGCCAATCCGGCTTTCGCCTGGCCATCGGAGTGGACGCTCGCGAACTTCCCGCAGGCCCGCGTGCGCCAGCTTTGTGGGCCGCTGGCGCATGCCGTCTACGGGCGTCCGAGCGAGCGCCTGTCGCTCGTTGCGGTGACCGGCACGAACGGAAAGACCAGTGTGACGCACTGGATATCGGCCAGTCATCCGCGCCGCTGTGCGGTGATCGGCACGCTGGGCGCCGGTTTGCCCGGTGAACTCGTCGAAACCGGCTTCACCACTCCGGAAGCAACGACCTTGATGCGCTGTCTGGCGGGCTTTGTCGAGCGCGAGATCGATGCCTGCGCGCTGGAAGCCAGTTCGATCGGCATCGCCGAGGGTCGCCTGGATGGGGCGCGGATCGACGTTGCGGTGTTCACCAACCTGTCGCGCGACCATCTCGATTACCACGCGTCGATGCTCGGTTATGCGCAGGAAAAGGCCCGGCTGTTCGCCTGGCCACGCCTGCGCCTTGCCATCTGCAACCTGGACGATTCCCTGGGCCGCGAACTTGCCGCGTCAACGACCGCCAGCAAGGTGGTCGGCTACACACAATACGCGACGGCCGACAGCAGGCCAGGAACGATCCGGGCCGAGAACGTCGAGGAGACGGTCGATGGCCTGCGTTTTCGCCTCTGTGCGCCACAAGGCCGGGCCATGGTGGAGAGTGGCCTGCTGGGTCGCTTCAACGTCTCCAATCTGCTCGCCGTGGCGGCGGTCCTGTTCGACGCCGGTCTGTCGGCCAGCGAGGTTGCCGGGCGTCTGGCAGGGCTGGTAGCACCGGCCGGTCGGATGGAAAAGCTTGGGGGCAACAATGAACCGCTGATCGTCGTCGACTACGCGCATACCCCCGATGCTTTGGCGAATGCGCTGCAGGCACTGCGTCCAGTAGCACAAGCGCGCGGCGCCGGCCTGGTCGTCGTCTTTGGTTGCGGCGGTGATCGCGATCGGGGAAAGCGACCGCTGATGGGCGAGGTTGCCGTGCGCGAAGCAGATCGCGTCGTGCTGACCAGCGACAATCCGCGCAGCGAAGACGAGCAGGCGATCATCGACGAGATCCGTGCCGCCGCACCGTCGGCCGAGGTCATCGCCGACCGCCGGCAGGCGATTCGCCGGACGATTCTTAGCGCGCATCCGGCCGATGTCGTTCTGCTCGCCGGCAAGGGGCACGAGCCTTATCAGGAAACGGCCGGCGTACGGCGACCGTTCTCCGATCGGCAAGAGGCGTGGGCAGCACTGGGGGCGCGTCGGGAGATGGCTCAATGAGCGACATGATGGACCTTCAGGCGGCTGCCCGGGCGACCGCGGGCCGCCTGCAGGGCGACAACCGGAGCTTCACCGGCGTGTCGACCGATAGCCGGACGCTGAACAGCGGCGACCTCTTCGTCGCCCTGCGCGGCGACAATTTCGATGGTCACGACTATCTCGCGGACGCCCAGGGGCGTGGCGCGGTGGCTGCCATCGTTGCCGCCGACGCGGCCGTGCCCAGCCAAGCGGGCGGCCTGCCGACGATCGAGGTGGCCGACACGCGTCTGTCGCTCGGTGCACTGGCCGCCGAATGGCGTAGCCGCTTCGTGCTGCCGCTGATCGCGGTCACCGGCAGCAATGGCAAGACGACGACCAAGGAAATGATCGCCAGCATCCTGCAGGCGGCGCACCCGGGCGCAGTCCTGGCGACGCGCGGCAACTACAACAACGACATCGGGCTGCCGCTGACGCTGCTCACGCTGAACTCGGCGCATCGGGCGGCGATCGTCGAAATGGGCATGAATCATCCTGGCGAAATCGCTTATCTGGCCGGCATCGCGCGTCCGACCGTCGCCCTGATCACCAATGCCCAGCGCGCTCACCTGGCCGGAATGGGGACGCTGGAAGCGATTGCAACGGAAAAGGGCAGCATCTTCTCGGGTCTCGACGAAAACGGAATCGCCGTCTTCAATGCCGATGACCCGTGGGCCGATCTGTGGCGTCGACAGAGTCGGGGACTGGGCGTGCTGACCTTTGGCTTCAGTCGGCCGGCCGATGTCGGCGGCCGCTTCCGTCTGCACGGCCTGGAGACCCGTCTTACCGTGCTCGTGCCCGACGGCAGCGTACTCGAGGTCGAGCTCGCACTGCCTGGCCAGCACAACGCGCGCAATGCGCTGGCGGCAGCGGCGGCGTGCCTGGCCGCCGGCGTTTCGGCCGAAGCGGTGGGGCGCGGTCTGGCCGCCTTTCGCGGTCTGCATGGCCGCCTGCAGCAGCGTCCCGCGTTGCACGGCGCGCTCCTGATCGACGACACGTACAACGCCAATCCCGATTCAGTGCGCGCCGCAATCGATGTCTTGGCCGCGACCATCGGCAGGAAGGTGCTGGTCCTTGGCGACATGGGAGAAATCGGCGAGATGAGCGCCCAGTTTCATGACGAAATTGGTGGCTATGCGAAGAGCCAGGGAATCGACCGCTTGTTTGCGCTCGGCGAGGCGAGCACGCTTGCCGCACATAATTTCGGTCACGGCGGGGTGCACTTTTCCGATGTTAGCCTCCTGATCGACGCCCTGAACGGCGAGCTTGCTCCGGGTACCACCGTCCTCGTCAAGGGCTCGCGTTTCATGCGCATGGAGCGGGTGGCGAATGCCGTCAGTCAGGACGATCTGCGAGGGCGGCCGTAATGCTCCTTCTTCTCGCTCAGTGGTTGGCGCAAGAAGTCCGCGTCTTCAACGTCTTCGGCTACATCACGCTGCGCACGGTGCTGGCTGCGATGACCGCGTTGATCATTTCGTTCATCGCCGGGCCGCCGGTGATTCGTTGGCTGGCGGCGAAGAAGATCGGCCAGGCAGTGCGTCTCGACGGCCCGGAGACCCACCTCGTCAAGTCGGGGACGCCGACGATGGGCGGCGCGCTGATCCTCATCGCGATCAGCATCACCACCCTGCTCTGGGGCGACCTGAGCAACCGTTACGTCTGGGTGGTTCTTCTGGTCAGCATCGGCTTCGGCGGAATCGGCTGGTACGACGACTGGCAGAAGGTCGTGCACCGCAACCCACGCGGATTGCCGGCGCGCTGGAAGTATTTCTGGCAATCGACGATCGGCCTTCTGGTCGCCCTCTACCTTGGCTTGACGGCGAGCGGGCCGGCTCAACTCGAGCTGATCGTTCCATTCTTCAAAACCGTTTCGTATCCGCTCGGGGTCATCGGCTTCATCGTGCTCAGCTATCTGGTCATCGTCGGGACCAGCAACGCGGTCAATCTCACCGACGGCCTCGACGGGCTGGCGATCATGCCGGCGGTCATGATCGCCGCGGCGCTGGCGATCTTCGCCTATGTCGCCGGCCATTCGGTCTACGCGCGCTATCTCTTTCTACCGTACATTCCCGGCGCTGGCGAACTGGCCATCTTCCTTGGCGCGATGGCGGGCGCCGGGCTCGGTTTTCTCTGGTTCAACGCCTATCCGGCGGAAGTTTTCATGGGCGATGTGGGCGCCCTGGCGATCGGCGCGGCGCTCGGGACGGTGGCGATCATCGTGCGCCAGGAAATCGTCCTGGCGATCATGGGTGGCATATTCGTCGCCGAGACGCTCTCCGTCGCGGCCCAGGTGCTCTACTACAAATACAGCGGGGGCCGGCGGATCTTCCGCATGGCGCCGCTGCACCATCATTTCGAGCTTGGCGGCTGGAAAGAGACGCAGGTCGTCGTCCGCTTCTGGATCATCACGATCATGCTCGTTCTGCTTGGCCTATCCACCTTGAAGTTGCGCTGATATGGAGCTCCGGGGCAAGCGGGTTCTGGTCATCGGGCTGGGCGAAAGCGGGCTGGCGATGGCCCGTTGGCTGGTCAGGCAGGGCGCCGATGTGCGCGTTGCCGACAGCCGCGCGCTGCCGCCGAACCATCAGCAGTTGCGCAGCGACTTGCCCGGCGTTGCCCTGTTCTGCGGCCCATTCGCCGCGCCGGCTTTCGCTGATGTCGATCTGATGGCGATCTCGCCGGGTGTGGCCGTGCAGGAGCCGGCGATTCAGCAGGCAATGGCGCGCGGTGTGCCGCTGGTGTCGGAGATTGAACTCTTCGCCTGGAGTCTGCAGCGCGCGGCGCCGCGGCCACAGATCATTGCGATCACTGGCAGCAACGGCAAGACGACGACCACCGCCCTGACCGGCGCCCTGTGTCGGGCGGCCGGGCGGCGCGTGGCGGTTGCCGGCAATATCGGTCCGGCGGTGCTCGACGCGCTGATCGAGGCGCTCGACGAGCCGCGTCTGCCCGAGTTGTGGGTGCTCGAACTGTCGAGCTTTCAGCTTGACACGACCTACACGCTGAACGCCGACGCGGCAACGCTGCTCAACGTCAGCGAGGATCACCTGGACCGCTATGCCGGCCTGGACGACTACGCGGCGAGCAAGTTGCGCGTCTTTCAGGGTGCGGGAGTGATGGTCCTCAATCGCGACGACCCACGCAGTCTGGCGGCGCGCCGGGCTGGCCGGCGGGTGATCACTTTCGGCTTCGACCCGGCGCCGGGCAGCGAGGACTACGGCCTGCACGCCGGCTGGATCGTGCGTGGTGATGAAAAGCTGGTCCGGCTTGCCGACCTGCGTCTGGTGGGCCGGCACAATGCGGCGAACGCGATGGCTGCCCTGGCGCTGTGTGCGGCGGTCGGCATCGACGGGCCATCTGTCGTGCCTGCCCTGGCGAGCTTTGGCGGCTTGCCGCACCGGGTCGAGAAAGTGGCGGAAATCGGCGGCGTCGCCTACTTCGACGACTCCAAGGGGACCAATGTCGGGGCAACGCAGGCGGCCATCGAGGGCCTGGGGCGGCCGGTGGTGATCATCCTGGGCGGCGATGGCAAGGGCCAGGACTTCAGCGGTCTGCGCCAGGCGGTCGCCGTGCATGCGCGGGCGGTTGCCCTGATTGGTCGCGACGCGCCGCTGATCGCCGCCGCCCTCGACGGTTGCGGCGTTCCTCTGCAGTCGTGCGCCGACATGCGCGACGCAGTCGTCTGGTGCGCGGCACAGGCGCAGCGCGGCGACGCCGTCCTGCTTTCGCCGGCCTGCGCGAGCATGGACATGTACCGCAACTACGCGCACCGGGCGGCCGCCTTCGTCGCCGCGGTCAACCTGCTGCTGGAAAGAGGTGCCGCCTGATGCTGCGTACGCTTGAACAACCCCGTCGTCTTCCTTCCGAGATCGACCTCGCCTTGCTCTGGAGCACGCTGTTGCTCCTCTTGATCGGCATGGTGATGGTCTATTCTGCGTCGATGGCGACAGCCGAGGCGGGGCGTCAGACGGGCAATCAGCCGGCTTACTTTCTCGTCCGGCACGGGGTTTTTCTGATCATCGGGCTGGTGGCGGCAGCGGTGGCGTTTCAGGTGCCGCTGTCTGCCTGGCAGCAGTGGGCGCCCTGGCTTTTCGTCGGTGGCTTCCTGCTACTCGCGCTGGTGCTGATCCCTGGGGTGGGGCGCGAGGTCAATGGGGCGCGCCGCTGGCTGCCGCTCGGTATCGTCAATCTGCAGCCGTCCGAGCTGATGAAGCTGTTTGCCGTTCTGTACACGGCCGACTACACGGTGCGCAAGATGCCGTACATGCATGACCTCAGGAAGGCGTTTCTGCCGATGGCCGGCGCGATGGTTGCCGTCGGCATCCTTCTCCTCAAGGAACCCGACTTCGGTGCTTTCGTGGTGATCATCGTCATCGCGATGTCGATTCTCTTCCTGGGTGGCATGCGCGCGCGCCTCTTCGTTGGCTTGATCGTCGTCCTGGGGGTGGCATTTGCCGCCTTGATCATCTTCTCGCCCTATCGCCGCGATCGGATTTTCGGTTTCATGGATCCCTGGGCCGACGCTTTCGGGCGCGGCTATCAGCTCTCGCATGCGCTGATCGCCTTCGGCCGGGGCGAGGTGCTCGGCGTCGGACTGGGGGCAAGCGTCGAGAAGCTGTTCTACCTGCCCGAGGCGCATACGGACTTCCTGCTGGCGGTCATTGCTGAGGAACTGGGCTTCGTCGGGGTGTTGACCGTGATTCTCCTCTTCGCCCTGGTCATCCAGCGTGCGTTTGCGATTGGCCGGCAGTCGGTCGCGCTCGATCGCCTGTACTCGGCGCTCGTCGCCCAGGGTGTCGGTATCTGGCTTGGTGTGCAGGCGTTCATCAACATGGGCGTGAATACCGGCTTGCTGCCGACCAAAGGTTTGACGCTGCCGCTGATGAGTTTCGGTGGTTCGGGGATTCTGGCCAACTGCGTGGCGCTGGCCGTTCTGCTCAGGATCGACTGGGAGAACCGCCAACTGATGCGCGGAGCCAAGCTGTGAGCGCGGCACCGGTGCGCGCTTCGGCGACGCTCGCGGCACGCATGGCGGGCAGGAGGTCGGCATGAACCGGACGCTGCTGGTGATGGCCGGAGGTACCGGCGGGCACGTCTTTCCGGGCTTGGCGGTGGCCGACCTGTTGCGCAGTCGAAGCTGGAAGGTAGTCTGGATGGGCGCCCCCGGGAGCATGGAGGCCAAGCTCGTTCCCGCGCGTGGTTACGAGATGGCCTGGGTGCGTTTCACCGCGCTGCGCGGCAAGGGCTTGTTGCGCAAGCTGCTCCTCCCCTTCCGCCTGATCGCTGCCTGCTGGCAGGCAGCGCGCGCGATTCGTCGCGTGCGGCCGGACATCGTCCTGGGCATGGGCGGCTACGTCAGCTTTCCGGGCGGCCTGATGGCCGCACTCCTCGGCTATCCCCTGCTTATCCACGAACAGAACTCGATTGCCGGACTGGCCAACCGCGTGCTCGCCCGGGTAGCCCGGCGGGTCGCTTGTGGATTTCCTGGTGCACTGCCCAACAGCACTTGGGTAGGCAATCCGCTACGGCCCGAGATGACCGGTTTGCCGGCACCCTCGGCGCGTCTCGCCGAGCACTCGCCGCCCTTGCGCCTGCTCGTCCTCGGCGGTAGCCAGGGAGCGACGGCGCTGAACGAGATGGTTCCCAAGGGTCTGGCCTTGTTGCCGGTAGAAGAGCGGCCCTTGGTCGTGCACCAGGCGGGCGAGAAGCATCTGGCGCAGCTTGAGGAAAACTATTCGACGGCCGGTGTGCGCGCGCATTGTGCTGCTTTCATCGACGACATGGCCGGCGCTTACGCCTGGGCCGATCTGGTCATCTGTCGCGCCGGTGCGCTGACCGTCGCCGAACTGGCGGCGACTGGCGTGGCCAGCGTTCTCGTTCCGTATCCGTACGCGGTGGACGATCATCAGACGACCAATGCGGAGTTTCTTGTCCAGGCCGGTGGCGCGCTGCTCGTGCCGCAGGAGCGGTTGACGCCGGAAGCGGTCAGCCAGTGCTGTCGCTACTCGCGCAGCCAGCTGACAGAAATGGCGCTGCGCGCGCGCGCCGTGGCAAAGCCGGAGGCCACCGAGGAACTGGCCGCGCTCTGTGAGGATCTCGCCAAGTGAAACACAAGGTCAAGCATATCCATTTCGTCGGAATCGGTGGCGCCGGGATGAGCGGCATCGCCGAGGTGCTGGCCAATCTGGGCTTTATCGTCAGCGGCTCGGATTTGAGCGAGAGTTCGACCACCCGGCGGCTGGCCGGGCTCGGCGTGCGCACCTTCGTCGGGCACACCGCCGAAAACATCAGTGGTAGCGATGCGGTGGTCGTGTCCACCGCCGTGCAGCCCGACAACCCAGAGGTGCTGGCAGCGCGCGGGCGCCATCTGCCGGTCGTTCCGCGCGCCCAGATGCTGGCCGAGCTGATGCGCCTCAAGCAGGGGATCGCGGTCGCCGGGACGCACGGCAAGACGACGACGACCAGCCTGGTCGCCTCCATTCTAGGCCAAGGCGGGATGGACCCGACCTTCGTCATCGGCGGCCGGTTGAACGCTGCCGGGGCGAATGCCCGCCTCGGTTCAGGCGATTTTCTGGTTGCCGAAGCAGACGAGTCGGATGCTTCCTTCCTGTTTCTGTCCCCGGTAATCTCGGTGGTGACCAACATCGATGCCGACCACATGGAGACCTACGGGCACGACTTCAACCGCCTGAAGCAGGCCTTCGTCGATTTTCTCCAGCGCTTGCCGTTCTACGGCGTTGCCGTGCTATGCGCCGACGATGCCAATGTCAGGGCGGTCATGCCGCAGGTGACAAAACAGATCGTCAGCTATGGCCTGAGCGCCTCGGCCAACGTCTACGCCGAGAACGTCGCCGCCGATGCCGGTCGGATGTGCTTCGACTGCGTGCGGGTGAATGGGACGGTCAGCCGCTTGCCGATCACGCTCAACCTGCCGGGACGTCACAACGTGCTGAACGCCCTGGCGGCGATTGCCGTGGCCAGCGAAGTGGGGGTGAGCGACGAGGCGATCGCTGCTGCGCTGCGCGACTTTCGCGGCGTTGGCCGGCGTTTCCAGCGCTACGGCGAACTGGCGTTGCCGGCGGGCGGGCGGTGTACGCTGGTCGACGACTACGGGCACCATCCGGCCGAGATGAAGGCGACGCTGGCGGCGGCGCGCGGCGCTTTTCCCGGACGCCGCCTGCTGCTCGCCTTCCAACCGCACCGCTACACGCGGACACGCGACTGCTTCGAGGATTTCGTGCAGGTGCTCAGCGCGGTCGATGCGCTCATCCTGACCGAGGTCTATCCGGCTGGCGAGCAGCCCATCGTCGCCGCCGACGGCCGCGCGTTGGCGCGCGCGCTGCGCGTCGTGGGCAAGGTCGAGCCGGTTTTCGTCGACCAGATCGGCGATCTGCCGCAAGCGATTCTGGACACCGCGCGCGCTGGCGATGTGGTGATGACGATGGGTGCCGGTTCGATTGGCGGGGTTGCCGGCAAACTCGTTGCCGATTAGGATGAGACGATGAACGCCACCGACTTCGGAAAGGTTGCCGTACTTTTTGGCGGGCGCTCGGCCGAGCGCCCGGTATCGCTGGTCAGCGGCGCGCGCGTGCTGGCAGCGCTGCAGCGCCAGGGTATAGACGCGCAGGCATTCGATCCGGCGACCGACAAACTGGACGCCCTGAGCGCCTACGATCGCGTCTTCATCGCCCTGCACGGGCGCTACGGAGAGGATGGCACGATCCAGGGCGTACTCGAGCTGATGGGAATTCCGTATACCGGCAGCGGCGTTCTGGCATCGGCGCTGGGCATCGACAAGTGGCGCACGAAGACGCTCTGGCGTGCAGCCGGCGTGCCCGTGCCGGACTACGTCCTGCTCGACGAGGCAAGCGACTACGCCGAGGTCGAGCGGCAACTGGGCTTACCGCTCTTCGTCAAACCGGCGAACGAGGGCTCTTCGATCGGCATCAGCAAGGTCAGACAGGCTGGCGAGCTGGCCGCCGCCTACGCACAGGCAGCAAAACACGACACGGTCGTGATTGCCGAGCGGGCGATCCTGGGCGGCGAGTATACTGCGGCGATTGTCGGCGACCAGGCGCTGCCGATCATCAAGATCGAACCCAAGGGCGAGTTTTACGACTACGAGGCCAAGTACCTGCGTGACGACACTGCCTACCTGTGTCCGTGCGGACTGCCTGCCGAGCGCGAAGGCGAACTGCGTCGGCAGGCGCTGAAGGCGTTCCGGGTACTCGGCGGACGCGGCTGGGGACGAGTCGATTTCCTGCTCGACGAGAAGGTGGTCGACGGTCGGCAGGCGGCGTACTTTCTCGAAGTCAACACCTCGCCTGGCATGACCGACCACTCCCTGGTGCCGATGGCCGCGCGCGCGGCCGGCATGAGCTACGACCAACTGGTACTGCGCGTTCTTGCGCTCGCTGCCGTCGGATGAATGATGTGGCACAAACCGGGTCTGCTGAAGGCTGTCGCCGACTTGCTCTTCCTGCTTGGCGGAGCGGCTCTGGTTTTCGCCGCGGTCGTCTGGGGCGCGCCGCGTCTGACGCTTTTTCCGCTCGAAGAAGTCGCCGTGTCGCACGAGCTGCAGGAGGTTCGGCGCAGCGACATCGAGCAGTCGCTGGCCCAGGCGATGCGCGGCAACTTCTTCACCGTCAACGTCGAAGCGCTGCGCCTGGCGCTCGAGCAGTTGGCATGGGTGCGCCGCGCCGAGGTCTGGCGCAAGTGGCCGGGACGGGTCGAAGTGCGCATCGAGGAACATCAGGTCGCTGCCCTCTGGGGGAGTACACCGGGACAACTGGTCAATACCTATGGCGAGGTGTTTGCTGCCGAGCTTTCGCGTGCGCAGAGCCTGCCCCGTTTGATCGGGCCGGCCGGGGCGTCGGCGGAGCTTCTACGGCGGCACGACGAGTTCGCCGAGCTCCTGCAGCCGATTGGTCGGCAGCCGGCCGAGCTTTCCCTTTCGCCGCGCTTGGCCTGGCTGCTCAAGCTGGAGGACGGCCTGCTGGTCGAACTGGGACGCGAACAGGCGAAGGCGCCGATTCGCGTGCGACTGCAACGTTTCGTCGACCACCATGCGACGATCACCAATTCCGGCCAGGCGCCGCCGGTGGCGGTTGATATGCGTTATCCGAATGGTTTCGCACTGCGCTTTGCGGGCAGTGTCGGTCAGGAAGTCAAAGGAAAGAAATGAGCAGGGATAGCAAGGATCTGATCGTTGGACTCGATATCGGCACTTCAAAGATCGTCGCGCTGGTTGCCGAACTCACCTCGGAAGGCCGGGTAAACGTCATCGGCATGGGATCGCAGGAATCGAAAGGCCTGAAGAAGGGGGTCGTGGTCAACATCGAGGAGACCGTGGCAACGATTTCGCGCGTTCTGCAGGAAGTCGAACTGATGGCCGACTGCAAGGTGCGCGATGTCTACACCGGGATCGCCGGCAGCCACATCCGCAGCTTCAACTCGAACGGCATGGTGGCGATCAAGGACAAGGAAGTCACCCCGATGGACGTCGAGCGCGTGATCGAGACGGCACGCGCGATGCCGATCCCGGCCGACCAGGAGATCCTCCACATTCTGACGCAAGAGTTCATCATCGACGACCAGGATGGCATTCGCGAGCCAATCGGGATGAGCGGCTTTCGTCTGGAAGTGAAGGTACACATCGTGACCGGAGCGGTTTCCGCAGCGCAGAATATCGTCAAGTGCGTACGGCGCTGCGGTCTGGAGGTCAACGACCTGGTGCTGCAGCCACTCGCTTCGAGCCGTGCCGTGCTCTCGGAAGACGAAAAGGATCTCGGCATCTGCCTGATCGACATCGGCGGCGGAACGACCGACCTGGCCGTGTGGACGCAGGGCGCGATTCGCTATACCTCTGTCATCCCGATCGCCGGCGACCAGATCACCAACGATATCGCGATGGCGCTGCGTACGCCGACGCGCGAGGCCGAGGACATCAAGCGGACGCACGGTTGTGCGCTGGCACACCTGGCCGATCCGGACGATGTGCTCGACGTTGCCGGTGTTGACGACCGCCCGTCGCGCAAACTTTCGCGGCGCGCCTTGGCCGACGTCATCCAGCCGCGCGTCGAGGAGTTGTTCGAACTGATCCAGGCCGAACTGCGGCGCTCCGGTTTCGAAGATGTCCTGTCCTCGGGAATCGTCCTGACCGGGGGTGCCGCGGTGATGCCCGGGATGATCGAACTCGGCGAAGAGATTTTCCACATGCCGGTTCGTCTGGGTGTGCCGAAGTACCAGGGAGCGCTCGCCGATGTCGTGCAGAGTCCGCGCTTTGCCACTGCCTGCGGTCTGCTGCTGGAGGCGCAGACGCAGCGCAAACGCGGCCTCAAGGTGCGCGAGACACGCGACGTGAAACAGGTTTTTGGGCGCATGAAGTCATGGTTCGAAAAGAACTTCTAGGCGCTGCCGGGCGGGAATAGAAGCAGCCAACAATCAGTAGCATTCCATCAGTACCACGCTTTTTGCAGAGGAGGCGTTAATGTTTGAAATCATCGACAAGGAAGAAAGAGGCGGCGAGCCGGACACCGTGATCAAGGTCATCGGCATCGGCGGCGCGGGCGGCAACGCCGTTGACCACATGATACGGGAGGGTGTCAATGGCGTTGATTTCATTGCCGCCAACACCGATTCGCAAGCGCTTGGCCGGAGCATTGCCCTGCGCAAGCTGCAACTGGGCAAGACCGGTCTGGGTGCTGGCGCCAAGCCGGAAGCCGGACGCAGCGCTGCGATCGAGGAACGCGACGCGATTGCCGAGTCGCTGCGCGGCGCGCACATGGTCTTCATCACCGCCGGCATGGGCGGCGGGACGGGCACTGGCGCGGCGCCGATCGTTGCCGAAGTGGCGCGCGAACTCGGCGTACTGACCGTCGCCGTGGTGACCAAACCCTTCGGTTTTGAGGGCAAGCGCCTGAAAGTGGCGGAAGCCGGAATCGGCGAGTTGCAGAAGCACGTCGACTCGCTGATCGTCATTCTCAACGACCGCTTGATGGATGTGCTCGGTGACGACGTGTCGATGGACGAAGCGTTCAAGGCCGCCGACAATGTCTTGCGCAATGCCGTCGGCGGGATCGCCGAGATCATCAATTTCCCGGGTCTGGTCAACGTCGATTTCGAAGACGTGCGCACGGTAATGGGCGAGATGGGAATGGCCATGATGGGATCGGCGAATGCCGCTGGAGTCGACCGTGCACGCATTGCCGCCGAACGCGCGGTTGCCTCACCCCTGCTGGAAGGCGTCAACCTGTCGGGGGCCAAGGGCGTGCTGGTGAACATCACGGCGACGCGCTCGCTGAAGATGAAGGAAGTCAACGAAGTGATGAACACGGTGCGCAATTTTGCCGCCGACGATGCGCACATCATTTTCGGTGCGGTCTACGACGAATGCATGGGCGAGGATATCCGGGTGACCGTCGTTGCCACCGGTCTCGGCCAGCCGCAGGCCAAACGGCAGAACTTCGAGGTGATCAGCACGACGCTGGCGCAGGCGACGGGTACCGACGGACGGTTCGCACATGGCCACAATATCGATTATTCGACGCTCGACCAGGTTCCGGCGATTGTCCGCAAGGGCCGCAACGCCACCGTTGAAGCGCTGGCCAACAGCGGGGTGGACCGTTACGACATTCCGGCGTTTCTCAGAAAGCAGGCGGACTGACCTGCCCAACAATAACTCCTCTGCCGACTCGACGGCTTCCGGACCCCTCCCGGGTGTGCTAGAATCCGTCGATTCAAGCGTTTTTTCAGGCACATGTTAAAGCAACGCACACTCAGGTCGATGGTTCGCGCGGCGGGTGTCGGTCTGCATTCCGGGGTCAAGGTCAATATGAGCTTGCGGCCGGCGGCAGCCAACACGGGGGTAGTCTTTCGCCGAATCGACCTTGACCCGGCGGTGGACCTGCCGGCATCGGCCCTGCTCGTCGGCGACACGCGCATGTGTTCGTCGCTGGAGCGCGCTGGCGTCAAGGTGGGAACGATCGAGCACTTGATGTCGGCGCTGGCTGGACTGGGCATCGACAACGTCTTCGTTGACCTCGACGCACCGGAACTGCCGATTCTCGACGGCTCGGCGTCGCCCTTCGTCTTTCTGATCCAGTCGGCCGGGATCGAGGAACAGCCGGTAGCCAAGCAGTTCATTCGTGTCACGCGACCGCTGGCGGTCAGCGAAAAGGACGCCTCCGGCGAGAAGTGGGCGCGCTTCGAGCCCTACGATGGCTTTCGCCTGTCGTTCTCGATCGGTTTCAACCACCCCGCGATCGATCGCACCGGGCAGTCGGTAACGATTGATTTTGCCGACCATTCGTATGTCCGCGAGGTTGCGCGGGCGCGCACCTTCGGTTTCATGCAGGAGGTTGAATGGCTACGCGAGAATGGTTTGGCGCAGGGGGGTGGGCTGGATAACGCGGTGGTGCTCGACGAATATCGGGTGCTCAACGCCGATGGCCTGCGCTACAGCGATGAGTTCGTCAAGCACAAGGTGCTCGACGCGATCGGCGACCTCTACCTGCTCGGCCATCCTTTGCTGGCGTCCTTCGTCGCGCACAAGTCCGGGCACGCGCTGAACAATGCGCTGGCGCGCGAGTTGCTCGCGCATCCCGAGGCGTGGGAATACGTCAGCTTCGAAGACCAGGATCTGGCACCCCTCGCCATTTCTCGCTGGCTCGCCTTGCCGGCGCATTGAGTCGCCGCCCGACCGCATGTGGTTGCTCCGCTTGCTGGGCGTCCTGACAGCGATTACCGTTGCGGCTGGTGTCGTCATGTTCGTCTGTACCGGTGACCGCCGCTATGGCCAGTTCGCCTGGCTGATCTTCCGCTACGCCTTGCTCATCGCGTTGCTGGTTTTTGCTTTGTTGATTCTCGAGCGGGTGGCGGTCATTCCCGTGTAGCCGCGCGCACGAGCAGGTGGCCGATGGCCGCGCGCAGGTCGGAAGGTGGCAGCGACTCGCGCAGCCGCGCCAGTTCCTCCTTGGTCTGGGCGCTCAGCGGTTTCTGCTCCGACGGCCGTCCCTTTTCGGCCAGCCGCTGTCCTGTGCGGACTTTCACTTCGATTGCGCGACACTGGATGCCCACCTGCGAGAACCGGTCGAGCAGGCTGGGCAGCATTTGTCGGAGTTTGCCGGCGATGGCGCCGCTCTCCGCGTGGATCACGACGGTTCCCGCCTTGAGGTTGGCCAGTCGACTTGCCTGAGCGAGGTGAGCCGGGACGCTCGCGCGGTAGGTTTCAGCCAGCCGGAGGAGCACGGCGGCATGCGCGAGCAGCTTGCCGGCACCTGCTTCGTCTGCCAGCAGATAGTCGTAGGGGGTACGCGCCATCAGGCAATCCGCAACATTCTGCGCCTGGCGCTTCGGGTTGTCGTAGGCACGCGCGAGCGAGCGCGTCGGCGGCTAGATCCGTTCATAGACGACAAAGTCGAAAGCGGGCTCGGCGCCCGCCGGGTCGCCTGTCGCGGACGGCGCCTTGCCGGCAACGCGCGAGACCTGGCGCCACTCGTTCGCCGGCAGTTCGGGGAAGAAGGTGTCGCCGGGATATTCGGCAGCCAACTCAGTCAGGTAGCAGCGGCCGGCGAGCGGCAGCGCCTGCCCGTACAAGTCGCCGCCGCCGATGACAAAGACATCGGCGCCGCTGTCCGCAAGCGTGATCGCCTGATCCAGCGAGTGGGCGACTAGCGCGCCCGCGGCTTGATAGCCGGTGTTTCGGCTGACGACGATGTTGCGCCGTTCCGGCAGGGGGCGAAAAGCCGGCGGTAGGGACTCCCAGGTCTTTCTACCCATGATCACCGCCTTGCCGCTTGTCGTCTGCCGGAAGTGGCGCAGATCCTCCGCGCAACGCCAGAGCAATTGGCCATTGCGGCCGATTGCCCGATTCCGCGCCATGGCGGCGATCAGGCAGAGCATGCGGACGGCCGCGGCGAAACGGTGGCTGCGTATTGCTCAGACAGCGACCGGGGCAGCGATATGCGGATACGGATCGTAGGCTTCAAGCGTGAAGTCCTCGTAGCTGAAAGCGAAGATGTCGTCGATCGCCGGGTTCAGCCGCATCGTCGGTAGTGGGCGCGGCGTTCGGCTCAGTTGCAGGCGCGCCTGTGCACAGTGGTTGTTGTAGAGATGCGCATCGCCGAAGGTGTGAATGAACTCGCCCGGCCGGTAGCCGCACACCTGGGCCAGCATCAGTGTGAGCAGCGCGTAGGAAGCGATGTTGAACGGAACGCCGAGGAAGACGTCGGCGCTGCGCTGATAGAGCTGGCATGAGAGTCTGGGCAGCGCATCCGGCGCCGTCGGCGGCGCGACATAGAACTGAAACAGGGCATGACAGGGGGGCAGCGCCATCTGGTCTACATCCGCTGGATTCCAGGCAGTCACCAGATGGCGGCGCGAATCAGGATCGTTCCGCAGAGCGTCGACCAGGCGTGCGATCTGATCGATCCGTCGCCCATCGGGCGCGCTCCAGGAGCGCCACTGATGTCCGTATACAGGTCCCAAATCTCCCGCTGGATCAGCCCATTCGTCCCAGATCCGTACGCCGTTCTCTTGCAGGTAGCGGACGTTCGTCTCTCCACGGAGAAACCATAGCAACTCGTGGATGATCGAGCGCAGGTGCAGCTTCTTCGTCGTCACCAGCGGAAAACCGGCGGCGAGATCGAAGCGCATCTGCCAACCAAAGATCGAGCGCGTGCCCGTTCCCGTGCGGTCGCCCTTTGCTGCTCCCTGTTCGAGCACATGGCGCATCAGATCGAGATATTGCTGCATTTCCGACTACTCGCGCCCGCCGGATATCCGCGTGCCTTGGCGCTCCCGGTGGCGCTCGGCGCTGTACTGGCATTGCCCGTCGCGACCGGTCCGGTTCGCTTCTCGCATGATTTCAGCCCAACTCGTGGGTGAACTTGTTCGAGAAACGCGCGCCGGCCGCCTTGATTCCCCAGATCAGCTCGACCAGCGCCGGGTTGTTGATCAAGGGTTCGCCCCCCAGGATGAGGCAGTAATCGGTTCTGTCGATCCAGAACGGCACGAAGGAAGTCGTCGGCATCAGCATCGCGATATCCTCGTGGAACGAAGTCATGTAGCTCGCACCGCGCCAGCCTCGCGTGCGCTGACGACGGGCAAACTCGGAAAAATCGGCGGCTGCCGCGCACAGCGTTTCCGCTTCATCGTCAGCGTAGCCGACTTGACCGACGCAAAAACCGCCAGCCGCGGCGAGTGCTGCCTTTTGTTCGCCGGACAGCCCGCCGATGATGTGCGACAGGAAACTGTCGAGCTTGACGTCGGGCGCCGGAAAGCTGCGATGCACACGCTGCAGCCAGCCCGCCGCCAGCCCCTCACCGAGCAGCTTCGGGTGCGCAGGTGAGCGCCGGACCCACGCGTTGACCGTGGGCAGGGCCTCGGCCGACAGTATCGTCTGTAGCCTCGCTTGGGTCGCGTCGGGCTCTGCCTGCGAGAACGCATAGAGCGCGCCACGCGGTGTCAATGCCACCCGGGAGCCGGCAAGCGGGTCCGAAGATACGCTGGGCGAGATCCGGGTCTCAGACATTCTGGTGCCGTTTCGGCGCGCGCACGGAGGCGCTTGCAAGGGGCGGGTGAAGAACGAGTGAAGTCGACATTTGTGGGCATTCCCGGACAGACACCAAGGTTTCGGAAAGTGCAACCATGCCAAGGCAGAGCCTTGTCTTGCAACTAGAAAAGTTTGTCGAGCAAGGATCTGAACAATCCGGTCCGGCGCGCAGCAGTGCGCGAGGGGTCTCGCTTGCCTCTTGCTACCCCTTCGGTGCTTGCCGACGAACCGGTCTGCAGGACGGTCGCAACGCCGGACAGGATCGTGCAGGCGACAAACAGCGTGACGAGGTTTGGATCGTATTTCGAGAACGCACGTTTCAAGCCGGAGAGCGATTGCGGTTGCCGCATGCACACCTGCGACAGCTGGGAAAAAAGATCCGGCATCTTGTGCAGGCGGGCGAAGTTCGGGAAGCGGTGGACCTGGAAGTGCAGATCACCGATCGAAACCGGCGGGCTTTGTTCAAAGGTGGTGAAGACCAGCGACCACATGAACGCATCGAGCGAGCGTGGCCCATCGCCGCGGCGGCCAAAGAGACGCGCCGCGCGGTCATGCGCGTGCTCCTCCTGGAGCTGGTGCACCTGCACGATCTGCAACATCATTTCGTGTTGCGTCAGCCGTTTGCGAAAAGCCGTCGAGATGTTCGAGGCGACCCAGTTCTCAGCCGGGAAAAAAACGGCGCCGGTACGCGTCGTAATGCGCAATTCGCTCGGCGATCTGCGCATGACGATATTGCAGATCAGATTCAGGTACGGATTCCGGGCAATGTCGGGACAGGCAGCGAGCAGCGCCGAATACGCGTTTTCGTCAAGTGAGTAGCCGGTAATCGAAAAGGCAGTAGTCCGCCGGTCGCTGCGAACCAGTGGATGTGGCGGAACGACCGGCGCGCTGTACCTGCCATCGCTTTCGTCAGGCGTCATCGCCATGAACTCGAAGCCGGCGGCGGGCGCGCCACCGGCCGTGTTTGCCGCGGCGAGCCGGCCTGCCGGCTCATTGGGTACGGTCAACTCGTCTGGCCAGCGCTGGCGCAGCGGTCGCGTGTCGAAGCTGGCCACTGCTTCGCCAGGCGGGTCGACTGCGACTTGCGCAGCGCTTGTTTCGTCCACGCTGAGCGTCACGGCGCGTGCGGCTCGCCGGTCGGTCGCAGCATCGACTGCCGCTTCGCCGCTTGGTGCACTGGTTGCTTCGCTGGCGTTCGGTTGCGCAGCCTCGTCGTGCGAAGGCCGTTCCGGACTTCGCTCATCGCGCAGCAGGCGGTTGGTGATGGTTGCTGATTCGTCCCGATCGTCCGCATTGATCGTCGCGCGCGGCAGATCGCCAGCGGCTGGCGCCGCGGGTTCTTCGTGCACAGTCGTCTCGACGGGTTCCGACGGCATCGGTGGCAAGTCAATCCGCGCAGCGTCATGACGATCAATTGCCTCCTCGGCATCTTCCTGGGCTTGCGCCTCGGCCATCGATTCGGCTTGAGCATGTTCGCGCAGCGTCTCGACAGCCGCGCGCAAGGAGGCGGTCGACGCCGGGTGCTGGAGGACAATTCGCGATGGTCCGAGCCGACCCGGTTGCAAGGCGTTCAGCCAGTCATCGCTGCCCCCGGCGGGTACGAAGAGGATCGCGTGGCGGCCGGAAAGGAAGGCTTGCAGTTCGGCTTCGCGCGTCGCCGACCAAAGCGCCATGCCCAGGCCGAGCAGGTCAACGATGCACAGGCTGCAGCGCTGCGTTTCATCCGACGGACTGGAGAGGGACAAGGACGCCCCACGCGATAACTTGACGAACGCGACATCCGACCACAGCGAGCCGACGATCAACTCGATTGCTGTCGTCGACTGCGGGGAAAATCCTGCGATGAGCACTTTCATCATGTCAGCACGGCCTGTTGCAGTGATAAGCACACGGCTCGCCAGCGCGGTGGCAGTTCGCCGCGCTCCTTGAGGATGACGCGCCGGGCCAGCATGAAGGCCAAAGTGTCGCGGCACACGCAGCAATGCTCGAAGAAACCTTCCTGGGTATTTTCTTCCCCCTTGCGCCACGCAGCGAGCGCGTCGGCGGCAAGCTGTCGGGAGTTGTCCGTGCTGCAGCGCAGAACACGTCGCGGTACGTCTAGCGATGGGCCGACGAGGACGCTCCAGCGGGTTGCCATCGTGCAGCAGGCAGGAAAGGACGATGCGCTGACATACGGCTCGAACCAACGCTGGATCACCGGCCGAAGACGATTGCGTACGCTGGCGAAAGCTTCCTGCTTGACCCGGATGTCGGCCTGTTGACAGCCGAAAAGGAAATCGGCCAAAGCGCCCTGGACAGGTTCGGTTCCGCTGAGGGCCAAGCCCGAGGTTAGCCGTGCCGTGTGCAGGGACACGTTTTGCGGGTCACGCAAAACCTGTCGTCCCAAGGCTCGGAACGTCTGGCGAGCAGTACTCATTGGCAGGTCAGCGGTGAACTCGATCACGGTCTAGTCAAGCAGCGTGTCCATCAGGTCAACCATGAACTCGGCTTCTTCGTCATTCATTTTCTCGAAGCCACCGGGTATTCCCAGCGCCTCGAGCACCTCGTGATCGGCGCTCCGCTGTCCGATTCCACTCAATGCAGTCATGATAGCGGGTATCTCGCCAACGATCCGCTGGTGTGCGAGAAGGACGTGCGTGATATCGAAAATCGCGCTTTCGATCAACACTTTCAGCTGACTACGCGTAATCCGCGACAGCGAGTGGTAGATTTCGGCGAGAAAGAAGCCAGCATCGACCTCGCCCTTGATGGTCAGGCGCGCTCCCGCCTGAAATGTCTCGACGAGCACCCATTGCAGGTCCTTGTCGGTCAAGTCGGCGGCCTCCAGCAAGCGCAAACCGATCAGTTTGACGTCCCGATTGTCCGTCACCGCAATGCGGCTACCCGGGCGCAGATCTTCAAGGCAGCGTAGCGGTGACGCAGCGGCGGTGGCGATCACCATTTCGTCCGGCTTTCCTACAGGTCGCGCAAAGGCCCGGAATCCCAGGTCGCGAATCAGATGCGCCGCATCGAACGGGTTAGCGTAGATCAGATCAGCCTTGTCATGGCGCAGCAGATCGGCCTGTTCCTGCGCGCTGGAGGGCGTCAGAAGGTGCAGTTGCAGCCCGGAGCGCGACTGCAACAGCGTATTGACCATGTGCCAGCCGGCAAACCGATCGGGTGAAAAGTCGGGCGCGACCATGAAGTTCAGCTTCACTGCGCAGCCCTTTCCTGGCTCAACATCTTACTGTAGAGATCTGACATCTCGTTGATTTTGCGGCGTGACGGCTTCCGGCGAACAGACGTGTAACTGACCACTACGCCGCCTCGGACGTTCGGAATGACCGTCGCGTAAACCCAATAGAATAAACCATCCTTGCGCAGATTTTTCACGTAACCGTGCCATTTTTTCCCACTGGCAATCGTTGTCCACAGGTCGGCGAAGGCGGCCTTGGGCATTTCTGGGTGCCGCAGGATGTGGTGTGGTGCGCCGATCAGTTCCTCAATCGTGTAGCCGCTCATCGTGACGAACGCTTCGTTGGCATGCGTGATGATGCCGGCCAAGTTCGTCCGCGAAACGATCAGGCGTCCATCCGGGAAAGGTTCTTCCCTATCCACGCAGTAAACCAGACGGCGCGTGCCGTCATGGTAGGTGAGCCGGCATTCACAGGCGCCGCCAGGTGGTGGTGGATACTGCATGTCGGGCAGGTGCATGGCCGTTGCACCGTCAGATCAGCTTGGCCAACGACTCCGCGGCACGTTTCATGTCGAGGAATATCAAACCGAGTTTGGCATTGGGTTTGGCGAGGACGGTGAGAACGGCCTCCGGCCCGGCGGCGCTCATGATGACATAGCCGCGATCGCCCTGTAGCAAGACCCTCTGCAGGGTTCCGCGCGCCAACTCGCGCGTCGCCCGATCGCCCAAGGAGAGCGAGGCGGCTGACATTGCGCCGACACGGTCTTCGTCCATGCCCTGGGGCAAGGCCGAAGCCATCATCAGGCCGTCGGTGGAGATGAGGGCGGAAGCCTCGATATCGGCGGTTGCACCGTTCAGTTCGAGGAGAATCTGCTGCAGCATGTCGGTACGCATCTCTAGGTCCTTTTTTTGGTGGTGTTTGCCTGTTGACCCCGCTTATCGACGACGATCGACGCGCTCGGGCCATAGTGCCAGTCTTATTTTCGTATGGCGAAACGTTGACGTAGCGGGAATATTCCACAGATTAATCTCTTGCGAAGCCAGGAGCATACCTTACACCAAAACTGTCCAGTCTTTGCGCGGCAACGGAAGCTCGCGCGTCATTCTGGCCGCAGGTCATCGGAGTTGTGCCGGCCGGGGCTGGTGCCGGGTCCGACTGCAGCGCTTTCACCCACGGTGGCACGGCAACATGCCAGACGCAACATGCTGCCGGCACGGCAGCGTTGCCGGCATCCTACGCGCGGGCAACCGCCAATTATGCTGGAGAAGCGCCTACTGCTCAAGCCACCGGCTTGATTGCTTGATCTCTCTTGATCTTTCGACCTGATCACGCAGGCATTACCTTGCGCTGGTCGCCTCGACCGGTGTGTGCTGCTTGCTCCGGAGTGTGGAATGGACGGAATCTGCTAGGTGGCGAGCAGGATTCCGTTATCGTCCTTCAACATGCCTACACGCAGCAGGTCGCGCACCAGCCACTGCGCCAGGAAGTCGATCGGGTGATTCAGGTAACGCGCATTGACGCTGCGGCAGAAGCTCAACTTTTCAAGAAAGGCGGGCAGGTCGGCGCGCGGCAGGCGGCGTCTTTCCAAAAGGGCAAAGGCGACGATCACTTTCAGCGCGTGCCGGGCGAGAAGCTCGATGTCCTGCTCGAAAGCAGCCAGCTTGCGGTAAGCGCAGGCAAAGGCTTCTTCCACCTCGACAAAGGGGGCGCCATGGCCGGGGATGACGGCATCTATCGCCAGCCCGGCCAGCGTGTCCAGCGTCTGGCGCGTGGCTTGTAGTCCGCCGGCATCCTCGGGGTGGCCGAGCAGTTCGGAAAAGACGACGCCGAAGCCGTTGCGCCAGAGGGCGTCACCGGAGATCAGCAGGCGCCGCTCGGCGTTATGAAACGCGAGTGCGTCGATGTCGTGGCCAGGCACGGCGATCGCACGCCAGTTCAGTCCGCCGAGTTCGATCTCGTCGCCGGCGGCGATCGTTGCGTGATGCGCGAAGCGCGCCGCGGACTGGCCGAGCGGCGAGAGCAGCAGAGCTTCTTCGTTCCATTCGGCGATCGTCGCGTCGATGCCTTGCGGGACGATGATCCGGCAGCCGAAAGCTTCGCCAAGAGCTGCGTTGCCGCCGATGTGGTCGGAGTGCGAGTGGGTGTTGAGCAGACGCACCAACCGTCGGCCGGCAAGTGCGTGCGCGACCAGAGAGACGGTCTGCTCTGCCTGGCTGACGTAACCGCTGTCGATCAGCGTGGCGTTTTCGCCCTCCAGGAAGAGGATGTTGTTGGATGACAGCCAGCCGCGTTCGAAGACGAGCAGATTGCTCGGCAGCATCAGTGCTGGCCGGGCGGACTGGCTGGACTGGCCGCGGGCGCCTCTTCGCGTGCGGGCGCAGGCGGCATCACCTCGGCGACGATCGCCGGCTGGTCGCCAGCGACCGGCAAGGGCGGTCGTCCGCAACCGAGGCAATAGCCGGAATCGGGATCGGCCATGCAGATTCCGACGCACAGGTAGTCGTCGTCATTGCTGCTCATGCCTCGCGCTCGCATTCGCCGCGCAGGTCGCCGCCGGTCGAGCACCCGTGTGGATCGTGTTCGCGGCGCCGGCGCTCGACGGCGAGCAAGACCTTCAGGCGCTGACCGTCTGACAGGCGACTCCAGAAAGCGATTTCCTCGATCGTCCGGAAGCAGCCAATGCACAGGCCGATCTGTTCGTCCATCTGGCAGACACTGATGCACGGCGAGGCGACGGGTTGCGTCATGTCGTATCCTTTCCGTCGGGCAGCGCTCGCCTTGCCTCAATCGGTGGACGCCGCGCGGCGCCGGGCGAGCACTGCGCGCGCGACGCGCGAGCCGGGCTGGCGGCCGAGTTGCTGGGCAATGTACTCGGCGGTCAACACCAGTTTGTCGAGGTCGATGCCGGTCTCGATGTCCAGGCCGTGCAAGAGGAAAACGACGTCTTCACTCGCCACGTTGCCGCTCGCGCCGGGCGCGTACGGGCAGCCACCGAGTCCGCCGACCGAAGCGTCGAAAATGCGCATGCCGAGTTCGAGCGAGGCATAGACATTGGCCACCGCCATGCCGTAGGTGTCATGGTAGTGGCCGGCGAGCTGCTCGAGCGGCACGACCTTGGCGCAGGCCTCGATCATCCGCTGCACCGATGCTGGTGTGCCGGCGCCGATCGTGTCGCCGAGCGAGACTTCGGAGCACCCCATGTCGTACAGAGCGCGGGCGACCGTGGCGACCTGCTGCGCGTCGATCGGCCCTTCGTAGGGACAGGCGACGACGCACGAGACGTAACCGCGCACCGGGATATCCAGCGCGCTCGCCGCATCGATGACGCTGGCGAACCGCTTCAGGCTCTCGCTGATGCTGCAGTTGATGTTCTTCTGCGAGAAAGCTTCCGAGGCGGCGGCGAAGACAGCCACTGCCTGCGCACCGGCGGCAAGCGCGGCATCGAAGCCTTTCAGGTTCGGCGTCAAGACCGGATACGATACGCCGGCCCGCCGGCGCGGGCTGGCCAGCAGCGCTTCCAGCAGCGTCTTCTGGTCGGCCATTTGCGGTATCCAGCGCGGCGAGACGAAAGACGTGACTTCGATCGTCGTCAGCCCGGCTTCGCTCAGACGTTCGATCAGTTCGAGCTTGACCGGCGTCGGGACGATCTGCGCTTCGTTCTGCAGGCCGTCGCGCGGTCCGACCTCGACCAGCCTGACCCGCTCGGGGAAACCGCCGCTCATGGCTCGGGGGCGAAGTCGACGAGTTCGGCACCGTCAGCCACCTGGTCGCCGGCGGCGTAGTGGAATGCCTTGACCTCGCCGTTGGCCGGTGCGGTGATGGTGTGCTCCATCTTCATCGCTTCGAGAATGAGCAGCGGCGCTCCTTTATTCACCCGTTGGCCGCTGGCAGCGAGCAGCGCGATCACCTTGCCCGGCATCGGCGCCGTCAGGCGGCCGCCCTGCGTACCGCCGGCTTCGACCAGGTGCAGCGGGTCGTCGCGCATGATGACGTAGTTCGTTCCATTCAGGAAAACGTGCCGCTTCTGTTCATTCTTTTCGGTGACGGCAACGACGCTGGCGACCAGGCGGCGGTCGTCGAGTTCGACGGCGAGTTGCCCGGCGAAGCGCCCGCGCTCGAGAAAACGGCCGCGCGCGACGACCGATTCGCCGTCCAGCGTCAGGCGCCAGCCGTCCGCTTCGTAGGCGACGACGACTTCGTAGTGCGCATCGCCCGCGCGATAGGTCAGCGTCCGGCGCGGCTGCAGGTTGAGCCGCCAGCCGTCGTGCAGGCTCCACGGCGACCACGGGTCGCCGCTTTGCCCGGCGCGCGCGATGGCCGCTGCCTGCTCGCGCAGCAGACCGGCGACCGCCGCGACGAAGAAGACGTTGCGCGGTGGAGCCGCCTCGGCCGGAAAAAGGAACTCGCGGCTGCGCTCGATCAAACCGGTGTCGAGGTCGGCGTCGGCAAACGCCGGGCAGGCGACCAGGCGCGAGAGGAAGTCGATGTTCGTCGTTACGCCGACGATACGGTAGTCGGCGAGGGCCTGGCGCATGCGCGCCAGCGCGGCGTGCCGGTCGACGTCCCAGACGATCAGCTTGGCGATCATCGGGTCGTAATACGGGGTAATCTCGTCGCCCTGTTCGATGCCGGTATCGACGCGCACGTTCAGACTCTCGGCCGGCGGTACCAGGTGCACCAGACGCCCGGTCGAGGGCAGGAATTCCTGCGCCGGATTTTCCGCATAGACGCGCGCTTCCAGCGCGTGCCCGCGAATTTCCAGTTGTTCCTGGCGCAAGGGCAAGGCTTCGCCACAGGCCACGCGCAACTGCCATTCGACGAGGTCCTGCCCGGTGATCATCTCGCTCACCGGGTGCTCGACTTGCAGGCGCGTATTCATTTCCATGAAGTAGAAGATGCCTTCGCGTGCGAAGCCCTCGCCAACGATGAATTCGACCGTTCCGGCGCCGACGTAACCGACGGCGCGCGCCGCATCGACCGCGGCCTGGCCCATCGCCGCGCGCTGCGCCGGCGTCACGCCGGGGGCCGGCGCTTCTTCGAGCACCTTCTGGTGGCGGCGCTGGACCGAACAGTCGCGTTCGAAAAGGTAAACGCAATTGCCCAGCGTGTCGGCAAAGACCTGGATCTCGATATGCCGCGAGCGGCGCAGGTATTTCTCGATCAGCACTTCCTGCGAACCGAACGACGACGCCGCTTCACGCTGGCACGAGGCCAGTGCGGCGGGAAAATCGTCGCTCGCTTCGACCAGCCGCATTCCCTTGCCGCCACCGCCGGCGGCTGCCTTGATCAGCACCGGATAACCGAGCGCATCGGCCTGGCGGCGGAGGAAGTCGCCTTCCTGGTTCGCGCCGTGGTAGCCCGGGGTGAGCGGAACGCCGGCGGCGGCGAGCAGCGTTTTTGCCGCCGATTTCGAACCCATGGCGCGGATCGCCGCGGCTGGCGGCCCGATGAAGACGATGCTGGCGGCGGCGCAGGCCTCGGCAAACTGATCGTTTTCGGAGAGAAAGCCGTAACCGGGGTGGATCGCCTGGGCGCCGGTTCGCTGCGCCGCGTCAATGATTCGTTCGCCGACCAGGTAGGATTCGCGCGCGCTTGCCGGCCCGATGCACACAGCTTCGTCGGCCAGGCGGACGTGGCGCGCATTGACGTCGGCTTCCGAGTAGACGGCGACCGTGCGCACGCCCAGCCGGCGCGCCGTGCGCACGATCCGGCAGGCGATTTCGCCGCGATTGGCAATCAGTATCTTGGTGAACATCCGCGGCCTCTCAGTCGCCGTTCCAGTGGGGCTTGCGCTTTTCGAGAAAGGCCGCGATCCCTTCCCGGCCGGCGGGACTGGCGCGCACGCGCGCGATGCACTGGGCGGTGTCTTCCCTCGTCTGCTCGTCTATCGGTTGCCCGGCCACGATACGGATCAGCGCCTTGCACTCGGCCTGCGCGGCCACGCTGTTGGCCAGCAGGCGGTCAAGGATCTCGGCGATCGCTTCGTCGAGTTGTTCCTCACCCGGAACGAGTTCGTGCAGCAGGCCGATGCGGTACGCTTCGGCGGCTGAAAACGATTCAGCGGTGAGCATGTACCGGCGGCTGCAGCGCTCGCCGATCGCCGCCAGGACGTAGGGGCTGATCACCGCCGGAACGATGCCCAGGCGCACTTCGCTCAACGCAAAGGACGCGTCGTAGGTGCCGAGCGCAATGTCGCAGGCCGCGATCAGGCCAACTCCGCCGCCGTAAGCCGGCCCCTGAACGCGCGCGATCGTCGGTTTGGCCAGCTCGTTCAAGGTGGACAGCAAGCGCGCCAGGTGGTGCGCGTCGCGCAGATTCTCCTCGTGCGAATAGCCGGCGGCGCGCCGCATCCATTCGAGGTCGGCGCCGGCGCAGAAGCTCTTGCCGGTCGACGAGAGGACGACCGCCCGCACGCGCTGATCTGCCTCCATCTCGTGCAGTCCATCGGTCAGTTCGGCAATCAACTGCTCGTCGAAGGCATTGTGCCGATCGCCCTTGTTGAGCGTCAGGATGCCGACGTTGCCGTCGACCTCGCTGGTGATCGATTGATACTCGCTCATCGCTCGCTCCTACATCCGGAAAACGCCGAATCTCGTCGGCTCGGCCGGCGCGTTGAGCGCCGCCGAGAGACCCAGGCCGACGACGCGGCGGGTGTCGGCCGGGTCGATCACGCCGTCGTCCCAGAGGCGCGCGCTGGCGTAGTAGGGATGTCCCTGCGCTTCGTACTGGGCGCGAATGGGCGCCTTGAACGCTTCCTCCTCTTGCGCGTCCCAGCGCTTGCCGGCGGCTTCGATGCCGTCGCGGCGCACGGTCGCCAGGACGTTCGCTGCCTGCTCGCCGCCCATTACCGAAATGCGCGCGTTCGGCCACATCCAGAGGAAACGCGGCGAGTAGGCGCGACCACACATGCCGTAGTTGCCGGCGCCGAACGATCCGCCAATGATCACGGTGAACTTGGGCACGCGAGCACAGGCGACCGCCGTCACCATCTTCGCCCCGTCGCGTGCGATGCCGCCGTTTTCATACTTGCGGCCAACCATGAAGCCGGTGATGTTCTGCAGAAAGAGCAGCGGGATGCCGCGCTGCGCACAGAGCTCGATGAAATGCGCAGCTTTCAGCGAAGACTCGGAAAACAGAATCCCGTTGTTCGCGACGATGCCCAGCGGATAGCCCCAGAGATGCGCGAAACCACAGACGATGGTCGTCCCGTAGCGCGCCTTGAACTCGTCGAATTCCGAACCGTCGACCAGACGCGCGACGATCTCGCGCACGTCGAAAGGTCGCCGCGTGTCGCAGGGGATGACGCCATAGATCTCGTCGGCCGGATAAAGCGGCGAGCGCGGCTCGCAGAGCTTGAGTGGCGGCTGCTTGCGCCAGTTCAGGTGAGCGACGATGCGCCGGGCGATCGCCAGTGCATGCGCGTCGTTCTCGGCGAAATGGTCGGCGACGCCCGAGACGCGCGTATGCACGTCGGCACCGCCCAGGTCTTCGGCGCTCACCACCTCGCCGGTCGCCGCCTTGACCAGCGGCGGCCCGCCGAGAAAGATCGTTCCCTGTTCCTTGACGATGATCGATTCGTCGCACATCGCCGGCACATACGCGCCGCCTGCGGTACACGAACCCATGACGGCAGCGATCTGCGGAATGCCGGCCGCCGACAGATTCGCCTGATTGTAGAAAATGCGCCCGAAATGCTCCCGGTCGGGGAAGACCTCATCCTGCATCGGCAGGAAAGCACCGCCGGAATCGACCAGATAGACGCACGGCAGGCGGTTCTCGCCGGCGATTTCCTGCGCGCGCAGATGTTTCTTGACGGTCAGCGGATAGTAGGTTCCCCCTTTCACCGTCGCGTCGTTGGCGACGATCATGCATTCGACGCCATTGATTCGACCAATGCCGGTAATCAGCGAGGCTGCCGGGACCTCGAAAGGGTGCGCCTCGCCGTACATGCCGTAGGCGGCGAGCTGCGACAGTTCGAGGAAAGGCGAACCGGGATCGATCAAAGCGTTGACCCGTTCGCGCGCGAGCAGCTTGCCGCGCGCCAGGTGCTTCTGGCGCGCCGTCGCCGGACCGCCGAGGGCAATCGTCGCGATGGTCGAACGCAGGTCGGCGACGACCTGCGTCATCGCCGCGGCGTTCGCCTTGAATTCGGCGCTGCGCGAATCGACCTGCGTCGGCAGAAGCGGCATCAAAAACCTCCAGTGGCGAGCCAGCGCTCGATCTGCGGCAGGCGGTCGGCGCCGAAGAAGGGTTCGCCGTCGACGACGATGTAGGGCGAGCCGAAAACGCCTTTCTCCAGCGCGGCGTCGTTCTCGGCTTTCAGGCGCTCCTTGAGTTCCGCGCCTTCAAGCGCCGCCGCCAGTGTAGCGCGATCGGCGCCCTGCTGGGCGGCCAGTTCGAGGACCAGCCCGGTTTCGGAAACGTCGCGCCCATCACGAAAGAACGCGCGGTAGACGGCGTGGGCGAAGGCGCGCGCCGCAGCGCAATCCTGGTCGTGCAACCAATAGTAGGCGCGCGCCGCCTGCTGCGTCGGCAGCGGGAACTTCTCCGGCTGCACGTAGGGCACGCCGAGGAAGCGCGCCGAACGCGAAAAGTCGTGCAGCGAGTATCTTCCCTTGAGCGGCAAGGTGGTGAGCGGCGCGCCGCCGGTCGCCCGGAAGATCACGCCGAGCAGGACCGGCCGCCACAGCACCTTGCGGGCAAAGCGTGCGGCCAGTTCGTCGATCTTCTCCGAAGCCAGGTAGCCGTACGGCGACGAGAAGTCAAAATAGAATTCGATGGGGTTCGACATGGGCTAGTCCTCCGCTGATCAGTTCTTTGCTCGGCAGGCCGGCGACGCGTCGGACGCACGCGTCGGCCAGCGCGCCTGGCTCAGGCCTCGGCAACAGCGCGCCCGATCACCAGACGCTGAATGTCGTTGGCGCCTTCATAAATCTGGCAGACGCGTACGTCGCGATAGATTCTCTCGACCGGGAAGTCGCTGACGTAGCCGTAGCCGCCGAGGATCTGGATGGCGTCTGAGCACACTCTTTCGGCCATTTCCGAGGCGAACATCTTGGCCATCGACGCTTCCTTCAGGCAAGGCTGGCCGGCATCCTTGCAAGTCGCGGCGCGCCATACCAGCAAGCGGGCGGCGTCGATCTGCGTTGCCATGTCGGCCAGACGGAAGCTCACCGCCTGATGTTCGATGATCGGCTTGCCGAAGGTTTCGCGTTCCTTGGCGTACTGTACTGCCGCTTCGAAAGCGGCGCGCGCCATGCCGACCGACTGGGCGGCGATGCCGATGCGGCCGGCTTCCAGGTTGGAGAGCGCGATGCGGTAGCCGTCGCCCTCCTTGCCGAGCAGGCAGGTGGCCGGAATGCGGCAGTCCTCGAACAGGATCTGCGCCGTATCGGAAGCACGCTGACCCATCTTTTCCTCGATCCGGGCGACGATGTAACCCGGCGTGTCGGTGGGTACGAGGAAGCACGAAATGCCTTTCTTGCCGGCCGACTTGTCGGTGACCGCGAAGACGATCGCCACTTGCGCGTACTTTCCGGTGGTGATGAACTGCTTCACGCCGTTCAGAATGAAGTGGTCGCCGTCGCGCTCGGCGCGCGTCGTGATCGCTGCTGCGTCCGAACCGGTGTGCGGCTCGGTCAGGCAGAAGCAGCCGAGCATCTCGCCACGGGCCAGCGGTTTGAGCCAGTTTTCCTTCTGCTCGTCGCTGCCATACTTCATCGTGATGCCGCAGGCCAGCGAGTTCTGCACGCTGACGATGGTCGAGGTGGCGCCGTCGCCGGCGGCAATTTCCTCGATCACCAGGACGAGCGACATGTAGTCCATGCCGGCGCCGCCCCATTCCTCGGGGACCACCATGCCGAGTGCGCCGAGTTCGCCCAGCTCGCGCAGGGCTTCGGCCGGAAAAGTGTGGTTGCGGTCCCACTCGGCGGCGAAGGGGGCAAGCCTGTCCTGCGCAAAGTCGCGCAGCGACGCCCGAATCATTTCCTGTTCCTGAGTCAAGATCATGCCGTTTTCTCCTTGCTGTTGGCCGCCGTTGCGCGGGACGCAGCGGCTCGATTGGTGATGATGACGCCGGTGATGACCAATGCGCCGCCGACCAGTACCGCCAGGCTCAGGCGCTCGTCGAGGAGTAGCGCACCGAGAATGACGGCACTCAACGGAACCAGGTTGATGAATGCCGCCGAGCGTGTGGCGCCGATTCGCCGCACGCCTTCGGCGTACCAGGTGAAGGCAAGCGCGGTGCCGCAAAGGCCGAGGAAAGCGACCGCGATCCACCCGCGCCAGGTCGTCTGGCCGACGGCGAAGAGCGAACCCTCGAACAGCGCGGCGCCGCTCAACATCAGCCAGCCGGTGAGGCTGGCGCCGAAGGTCATCGCCAGCGGCGAAAGCGAACAGGTTCCGCGCCGTCCGATGAAAGTATAAACCGCCCAGAGGACACTGCAGCCGATGATCAGCCATTCGCCGAGACCGATCTGGCCGGCGAGGAGGAGATGCGGGTTGCCGTTGGTGACGACGACGAGGCAGCCGAACATGGCGATGCCGATCCCGGCGGCCTTGCCGGCCGACATCGGAGCGCCGAAGAGCAGCCAGTCGCCGGTGGCAATGACGGCCGGCGTGAGTGCGACGACGAGCGCTCCGCGCCCGGCTTCGATCAGTTGCAGGCCGTAGAGAAAGCACAGGTTATACAGGAAGATGCCACTTGCGCCGAGGGCCGCGAGCGTCAGCCAGTCGGCGCGCGACCAGCGCGGGCGGCCCTCGCGCACGACGACCAGCGCGCCGAGCGCGAGCGTGGCGAGCAGGAAGCGCCAACTGGCGACGGTCAAGGGCAACGCTTCACCGACCGCGACCCGGCCGGCGATCCAGGTGGCTCCCCAGACGAGCGCCGTGGCGAAGAGTTTCAGGTAGGTCGCTGCGCCCACCACTGGTGCCGGCGGCACGTTCAACGCAGCCGCGCGGCGCCGGACGGGCAGCGCGGCGCTGACCGTCCGGCCGCCGCGCGCACGAACGCCGCCCGTCGCAGTTGGCAGGCTGGCCAGCGCGCGCGCTTCAACGCGGCAGCGCCTCGAGCGCGGCGGCGTATTGGCCGGGCAGGTCAGCACAGCGGTGTACGGTGAACCCGAGATCGCGCATCAGCCCGTCCTGCAAGCCGTAGATCCAGCCATGGACGGTGAGCGGCTGGCCGCGTGCCCAGGCGTCCTGGACGACAAAGGTCTGGCAGACGTTGGCGACCTGTTCGAGGACGTTCAGTTCGCACAGGCGATCGTGCCGCCTTTCCGCCGGCAAACCATCGATCAGCGCCAGATGCTTCTCGTGCACGTCACGGACGTGGCGCAGCCAGATGTCGACCAGGCCGGCGCGTTCGCGATTGAGCGCCGTCTTGACGCCGCCGCAGCCGTAATGGCCGACGACCATGATGTGCCTGACCCTGAGCACGTCGACCGCGAACTGGATGACCGACAGGCAGTTGAGGTCGGTGTGCACGACGACATTGGCGACATTGCGATGAACGAACAACTCGCCCGGCAGCAGACCGACGATTTCGTTGGCCGGAACGCGTGAGTCGGAACAGCCGATCCACAGGTAGGCGGGCGTCTGCAACTGCGAGAGCTTGACGAAGTAGTCCGGGTTGATTTCCTGCATCCGGCTCGACCACGCACGGTTGAAGTCGAACAGGTGGAAGAGGTTCTCGTTGGCGACTTCTTCCTCGGACCAGTTCTCCAGATCGAGGGCGAGAAACATCGTTCCTTCGAGCGGCGTCTGGTAGTGCGCCGGCGTCTCCTTGAAGCCCATCTCGCGGTAGAGCTTGACGGCAAAGCGCATCGACGGCAGCGTGTCGAGCAGCAGCTTGCGATAGCCGCTGTCCTTGGCCATTCTGATTGCCGCCAGCGTCAGGTCGCGACCGATCCCGTAGCCGCGCAGCGCCGGCTCGACGTAGAGCCGCTTCATTTCGCAGAGGCCACCGGAGAAAGGCCGAATGCCGACGCAGCCGGCCGGCCGACCGTCGAGCTCAGCGTAGTACAGGCAGCCACCGGGCGCCGAGTAAGCTCCCGGCAGCGTTGCGAGTTCCTCGTCGAAACCCTGAAAACAAAGGTCTACGCCAAGCCATGCGGCGTAGTTGCGGAAGAACTGACGCACCTGGTCGAGTGCGTCAGTGTCGTCGGGGGTGAGCGTGCGTAGGGTGGCTTTCATGCTTGACTAGCGTGCGTTGGGGGTGACGCGGCGTCGGCCCTGCCGGCCGCGCGCCAGTGGTTCATAGGGTTTCGCCGAAGAGCTCGCGGCCGATCAGCATGCGGCGAATCTCCGAGGTGCCGGCGCCGATCTCGTAGAGTTTCGCGTCACGCCATAGCCGGCCGGCCGGATACTCGTTGACGTAGCCGTTGCCGCCCAGCGTCTGGATCGCTTCGCCGGCCATCCATGTCGCCTTTTCCGCAGCATAAAGAATCGCTCCCGCGGCATCCTTGCGCGTCGTTTCGCCGCGGTCGCAGGCCTGACCGACGGCGTAGACGTAGGCCCGGCAGACGTTGAAGGTGGTGTACATGTCGGCCAGCTTGCCCTGCATGAGCTGGAATTCGCCGATCGCCTGGCCGAACTGCCGGCGGTCGTGCACGTAGGGGAGAACCAGATCGAGCGCCGCCGCCATCAGTCCGAGCGGGCCGCCGGCGAGCACGGCGCGTTCGTAATCCAGTCCGCTCATCAGCACGCGCACGCCACCGTCGACCTGTCCGAGAACGTTCTCGGCCGGCACTTCGCAGTCGTCGAAAAAGAGCGGATACGTGTTCGAGCCGCGCATGCCGAGCTTGTCGAGCTTGGTTCCGCAGGAAAAGCCCTTCATCCCCTTTTCGATGATGAAGGCGGTGATGCCGCGCGCGCCGGCGCTGCTATCGGTCTTCGCATAGACGACCAGCGTGTCGGCATCGCCGCCATTGGTGATCCACATCTTGCTGCCGTTCAGTATGAAGCGGTCGGCGCGGCGTTCGGCCTGCAACTGCATGCCGACGACATCCGAGCCGGCGTTCGCTTCGGACATCGCGAGCGCTCCGACGTGCTCGCCGGAAACCAGTCGCGGCAGGTACTTTTCCTTCTGTGCGGCGGTGCCGTTGCGGCGAATCTGATTGACGCAGAGGTTGGAGTGCGCACCGTACGACAGCGCGACGCTGGCCGAAGCGCGCGAGATTTCTTCCATGGCGACGATGTGCGCCAGGTAACCCAGCCCGCTACCGCCGTATTCCTCTTCGACGGTGATTCCGAGCAAGCCCATGTCGCCCAGTTTGCGCCACAGATCCTCCGGAAAGAGGTTCGCCCGGTCGATCGCTTCGGCGCGCGGGGCAATCTCGGCGGCAGCAAAACTCTGCACGCTGGCGCGCAGCATGTCGATCGTTTCGCCGTGGGCGAAGTTCAGGCTCGGGTATTGCATGTCGGTCGCTCCTTGTCTGGGTTAGGGGCTGGCTGTTTCCTTCTTGCCGTGCACGGCGATTATCGTTTGCTGCATCAGGCCGCAGAGGTTCTTCTTGCCGTGCTTGACGGCAAAGACTTCGGCCCGGGTGACGATCAGCGTCCGCCCATAGCGCACGACCGATCCTTCGGCAATCAACAACTGGCCGTCGGCCGGGGCAAGCAGGTTGAGCTTGTACTCGACGGTGAGCACGCCGGTCTCGCTGGCGGTCAGCGTGCTCGCCGCGTAGCCGGCGGCGGAATCGGCGATCATGCCGACGACACCGCCGTGAATGAAGCCATGCTGCTGCGTGATCTCCGGCCTGAAGGGCAGGTGGATCTCGGTATAGCCGGCTTCGACCACCGCCATGCTGGCACCGATCAAGCGCATTGCCGGCTGGCGAGCAAAACTGGCGCGGACGCGTTCGGCAAAATGCGGGTCCTGAGCTTTGTGCATCGGTCTGCTTTCGAGTGGCGAAGCTGCGTCCGGCTGCGGCAAGGCACGGCCGGTAGGAGTTGGATCACGTACAATGCCAGCGCGGCGACCAGCGCGCAGCCGCCGACGAGCCGCTGCGGTTCGGCAAGTTTATAGACTTCAGCGCTTTTTACAATCCGCCGCGAAAGCCTTTGACCGATGTTGCCTGCTTACCCATTTGCCGCGCCGCCAGCCGCTGGCGAGACCTTGGCGGTGTCGCCCGGCATCCTCTGGTTGCGCATGCCGCTGCCTTTTGCCCTGAACCACATCAATCTCTGGCTGCTCGCCGACGGCGACGCCTGGGTGATCGTCGATACCGGCTTTGCGCTCGACGCGGTGAAGGATTGCTGGCAGCAGATTCTCGCCCGGCTGGCACCTGAGCTGCCGAGTCCGCGCATCTCGCGCATCATCGTCACGCACTTCCACCCGGACCATCTTGGCCTCGCCGCCTGGTTGCAGTCGATGACCGGTGCGCCGCTGTGCATGACGGCCGGCGAGTACCTGACCGCACACGCCGTCTGGCATGAAGTTGCCGGGCACGGCAATCAGCCGATGTTGCGCCAGTTTCGCGCACACGGGCTGGACGAAGAGCGCTGTGCCGCGCTCGCCCGGCGCAGCGGCGCGTACAACCGCGGCGTACCGGCGATTCCGACCGACTACCAGCGCCTCTTCGCCGGCGACGAACTGCGCATCGGCGGTGCGCGCTGGCAGGTCCGCGTCGGCTACGGCCATTCGCCGGAGCACGCGGCGCTTTACAGCCCCGATCTCGGCGTGCTCATTTCGGGCGACATGCTGTTGCCCAAGATCTCGACCAACATCAGCGTCTTCGCGGTGACGCCGAAGGCCGACTCGCTGGCCGATTATCTGGCCTCGATCGACCGTTATCGCGAGTTGCCAAGCGACACGCTCGTCCTGCCCTCGCATGGCCTGCCTTTCCATGGCATCGAGGGGCGCGTGCGGGCGCTGCACGCGCACCATGAAGAACGTCTGGCGCTGCTCGCGGCCAACTGTTCGACGCCGCGCAGCGCTGCCGAGTTGTTGATGACGCTGTTTCCGCGCGACCTCGATACGCATCAGACGATGTTTGCCATGGGCGAAGCGATCGCGCACCTCAATCGGCTCGAACGCAGCGGGCGCCTGCTCCGCGTCGAAGACAAGACGAGCGGCCTGATCCGCTTCGTTCGCGCCGACGCCGCGCAGGCGCCGCCGATCGTCGGCGATGCGCGATGACCGGCGCAGCCTGGCCGTCGAGCGCGGCGAACGAAGCCGCCGCGCACAATCGGCCAGCGCCTGCGCCGCCGCGCTTGCTTGGCGTAGAATGGCCCGATCATGAGCGCCACTCTCCTGCCCGACTATGCCGGCGGCGGCATCGTCAACCTGATGCAGAGCATCGCCACCGCCTGCGGCGCGCCGCCAGGCCTCTACCCGCAGCAGGCGCAGCTTCCGGCGACATTGCTGGCGCGCGCCCGGCACATCGTTCTCCTGGTCATCGACGGAATGGGCCTGCGCACGCTGGGCAGGCACACGGCCAGCCCGTATCTGCAGCAGCACGTGCTGGGCAGCCTCACTTCCGTCTTTCCATCGACTACGGCGAGCGCGATCACCACCTTCATGAGCGGTCTTGCCCCGGCCCAGCACGGCCTGACCGGTTGGCACATGCACATGGACGAGATCGACCAGACGCTCGCCATCCTGCCGCTGACGCCGCGCCAGGGACCGCCCACGGTGGCGCCGGCCGATTTGCCCGCACAGCTCTTCGAGCACCCGCCGCTGTTCCGGGGGTTTGATCGGGAAGCATGGGTCGTCGCTCCGCAGAGCATCGCCAGCAGTCCGTTCAATGCCTGGCATGCGCGCGGCGCGCAGACGGTGGCCTACAGCACGCTGCCCGGCCTGTTTGCCTGCCTGAGCGATGGGCTGCTGGACAACGCGCAGGCACGCTACATTTACGCCTACTACCCCGAGCTCGACAGCCAGTCGCATCATTTCGGGAGCGATAGCCGGCAAGCCAAGCATGTGCTGGCCGAGTTCGACCAGCAACTTGGCGAATGCATGCGCCGGCTACGCGGCAGCAATACCTGGTTGCTGGTGACCGCCGATCACGGTTTCATCGACTCTCCGCCGCGCCGCGTCGTCGAACTCGACGACCATCCGCAACTGGCCGGGCTGCTGTTCAGGCCGCTCTGCGGCGAGCGACGCGCCGCCTTCTGCTACGTCGAAGCGGAGCAGCGGCCGGAATTCGAGCGCTACGTGCGTCGCCGTCTCGGCCGCTCGGTACACCTTTACGCCAGTTCGGCGCTGATCAACGCCGGCTGGTTCGGTCCACCGCCGTATCATCCGCGCCTGGCGGCACGCGTCGGCGATTACACGCTGGTGATGAAGGACAACTGGACGATCAAGGATTGGCTGCCGGAAGAAAAGCGTTATACGATGCTTGGTGTGCATGGCGGGATCAGTCCGTGGGAAATGCGCGTGCCGTTGATCGCCGTGCATCTCTAGCCGCTGGCCGAACGCGGCCGGACGCCGCCGGCACGTCGTGCACCGACGAGCGGAGAATCCACCATGGCCAATGACAACAGCAAATCGGAACGTACGGATCGACTGATCGCCGATGCCGTACGCAATCGTCTGAGCCGCGAAGCGGGTTACCGGGAGAGGGCGCTGAAGATTTACCCGTGGATTTGCGGGCGCTGCGCGCGCGAATTCTCGTCGGCCAACCTGCGCGAACTGACCGTTCACCATCGCGACCACAACCACGACAACAACCCGCCCGATGGCAGCAACTGGGAGCTGTTGTGCGTGTACTGTCACGACAACGAGCACGCTCGCCAGATCGAGGCCGAAGCCGCGCGGCGGCGTGGCCAGAACGGATCGGCAGCGCAGCGTCCGACGCCAGCCACGGCGCAGCCCTTCGCCAATCTGCACGATCTGCTACGCCGCCGCCAATCCTGATCGCTGATCGCTGACCGCGCGCGGTGCCTACGCCGGGCGCTGGAGAATCTCGCGCAAGGCATCGACCAGCATGGCGCATTGCTCGTCGGTGCCGATCGTGATGCGCAGGTATTGCGCGATGCGTGCGAGCGCAAAGTGCCGCACGACGATCCCGCGCTGGCGCAATTCGGCGGCCAGCCTGGCGGCATCGTGCGCCGGATGGCGCGCGAAGATGAAGTTGGCCGCCGAGGGGACGACCTCGAAGGCCAACTCGCCCAGTGCCTCCGCCAATACTGCGCGACTGCGCATCACCGCCTGCCGCGTCCACGTGAAGTGCTCTTCGTCGGCCAGCGCGGCAACGGCGCCGACGATGGCCAGCCGATCCAGCGGATACGAGTTGAAGCTGTTCTTGACCCGGGCCAGGCCGGCAATCAGCTCGTGCTGACCGATCGCGTAGCCGACGCGCAAGCCGGCCAGCGCGCGCGACTTGGAGAGCGTCTGCACGACGAGCAGATTGGCGTGCGCGCCGACCAGAGCAATCGCCGTTTCGCCACCGAAATCGACGTAAGCTTCGTCCACGACGACCACCGAATCGGGATTGGCCGCGAGCAGTCGCTCGATTGAAGCGAGAGGCAGCAGACGACCGGTCGGGGCATTCGGATTGGCGATGACGATTCCGCCGTTGGCGGGCCGGTAGTCCGCTACATTCAGGCAGAAGTCGTCGCCCAGCGGCAGCGTGCGATGGGCGATACCGTAGAGCGCGCAATAGACCGGGTAAAAGCTGTAGGTGATGTCCGGGAAGAGCACCGGCTGATCGTGCTGGAGGAGCGCCATGAAAGCGTGCGCCAGGACTTCGTCCGACCCGTTGCCGACGAAAACCTGTCCCGGCTCGATCGCAAAACGCGAAAAATGCGCCGCGATCGCCCGCTTCAGGTGGTCTGCCTCGGGGTCCGGATAAAGCCGCAAGGCGTTGCCGCCATTCGCCAGTTCGCCGCGTATCGCGGCGATTGCCTGGGGCGACGGCGGATACGGGCTCTCGTTCGTATTCAGCTTGATCAGCTTGTCCAGCTTGGGCTGTTCGCCTGGGATATAGGGCGTCAGGCGATGGACCAGCGGACTCCAGAAGCGGCTCATGTCAGTTTGTCATGTCGCGAATGCAAGGCGGATTGGTAATGGTATCATGCGTGCTTGTTGGTCCAGGCGATCGGGCGGAGACTGGCTGTGCGTATGGCGGCCGGACGAATGCTGGCGCCGGTCAGCGGATTTTGCCACCCAGCAACGGAACCTCGATGCGGCAAGCGGAAGTCTCCAGGAACACGCTCGAAACCCGGATTAGCGTCCGGTTGAATCTCGACGGCGGCGGGCACGGTCGCTTCGCCACCGGCGTCCCCTTCCTTGACCACATGCTCGAGCAGATCGCGCGCCACGGCCTGATCGACCTCGAAGTCGAAGCGAGCGGCGACCTGCACATCGACGCGCACCACACGGTCGAGGATATCGGCATCACGCTTGGTCAAGCGCTGGCGCGCGCGCTCGGCGACAAGAAGGGGCTGCGCCGCTACGGACACGCCTGCGTACCGCTGGATGAGGCGCTGTCGCGCGTCGTCGTCGACCTGTCGGGACGTCCCGGACTGTTCTTCAACGTCGATTTCACGCGCGCGATGATCGGCGCATTCGACGTCGACCTGCTGCGCGAGTTCTTCCAGGGGCTGGTCAACCACGCCCTGCTGACGCTGCACATCGACAATCTACGTGCCGGCAACGCGCACCATCAGGCAGAGAGCATTGTCAAGGCTTTCGCTCGGGCACTGCGCGAGGCGGTGGAAATCGACCCGCGGGCCGGCGAGAGCATCCCCTCGACCAAGGGCGCGCTTTGATGAGCACCGTTTCCAGCGGGCCGATCGTCGTTGTCGATTACGGCATGGGAAATCTGCGCTCGGTCTGGCAGGCGCTGGTCAGCGTCGCCGACGGGCGCCAGGTGCTCGTCTCGCACGATCCGTCGGTCGTGCGCAGCGCCGAGCGCGTCGTCGTTCCCGGGCAGGGCGCCATGCCCGACTGCATGCGCGAGCTTGAGACGCGCGACTTGCGCACAGCGGTGCTCGAAGCGGCCAGGAACAAACCGTTTCTGGGGATTTGCATTGGCCAGCAGATGCTGCTCGAACACAGCGAGGAAGGTGATGTGGCCGGACTCGGGCTGATCGCCGGCGGTGTCCGCCGTTTTCCCGACGAGCACATGGTCGACAGCGCCGGTCGACGCCTGAAGGTGCCACATATGGGCTGGAACCAGGTTTGGCAGCGTTCGCGGCAAGCGCTCTGGCAGGGTATCGCCGATGGCGAGCGCTTCTACTTCGTGCATAGCTACTACGTCGATCCGCTGGATGCCGGGTGGGTCGCCGGGACGACCGACTACGGCATTGACTTTACCAGCGCCGTAGCCCGGGATAATATCTTCGCGACGCAGTTTCACCCCGAGAAAAGCGCCCGGCCCGGGCTCGCGATGCTGGCCAACTTCGTCTGCTGGAAGCCCTGAGCGGCGCCCTTGCGTGGACTCGTTTCAACCTACCATTCTTCTGCTTTCGACATGCTGATTATTCCCGCGATTGACCTTAGACAGGGGCAATGTGTTCGTCTCAAGCAAGGCCTCATGGACCAAGTGACCGTCTTCTCGAATTCTCCCGGCGAGCAGGCAGGGCATTGGCTGGCGCAAGGCGCGCGCCGTCTGCACGTGGTCGATCTGGACGGCGCTTTTGCCGGCAAACCGAAAAACGAGCGCGCCATCAAGGAAATCGTCGAGGCGGTCGGCGACGACATTCCGATCCAGCTTGGCGGCGGCATTCGCGACCTCGACACGATCGAGCGTTGCCTCGACGACGGCGTCAGTTACGTGATCATCGGCACCGCGGCAGTGAAGAATCCCGGTTTCCTGCACGACGCCTGCGGCGCTTTCCCCGGCCACATTCTGGTCGGGCTCGATGCGCGCGACGGCAAGGTGGCGGTGGAAGGCTGGTCGAAGATGACCGGGCACGATGTCATCGATCTGGCCAAGAAGTACGAAGACTACGGCGTGGAAGGGATCATCTATACGGATATCGGCCGCGACGGAATGCTCACCGGGATCAACATCGACGCCACCGTGAAGCTGGCTCAGGCCCTGCTCATCCCGGTCATCGCCAGTGGCGGCTTGTCGAGTGTCGAAGACATCCACCGTCTATGCGCAGTCGAGCAGGAAGGCATCAGCGGGGCGATCGCCGGGCGGGCGATCTACGACGGCTCGCTCGACTTCGCGCAGGCGCAGGCGGCGGCCGACCGGGCGGCGCAGCCATGAGCGGCCGGCGGCGGCCGGCGCGCTGGAGGTTCTAGGCGCTTGGGACTAGCCAAACGAATCATTCCCTGCCTGGACGTGACCGCCGGTCGCGTCGTCAAGGGAACCAATTTTGTCGATCTGCGCGATGCCGGCGATCCGGTCGAGATTGCCCGTCGTTATGACGAGCAGGGCGCCGACGAAGTCGCTTTCCTCGACATCACGGCGTCCTCGGACCAGCGCGACATCATTCTGCACATCGTCGAAGCGTGCGCCGCCCAGGTTTTCATCCCGCTGACCGTCGGCGGTGGCGTTCGCTCGGTGGCCGACGTCCGGCGCTTGCTCAATGCGGGCGCCGACAAGGTCAGCATCAACACCGCGGCGGTGGAAAACCCGGATTTGATCGCCGAAGCGTCGGCCAAGGTCGGCAACCAGTGCATCGTCGTCGCGATCGACGCCAAGCAGTCGTCGCCCGGCGCCTGGCAGGTATTCACGCACGGCGGTCGACGCAATACCGGTCTCGACGCGCTGATCTGGGCCCGGCGTGTCCAGCAGCTCGGCGCCGGCGAAATTCTGTTGACCAGCATGGATCGTGACGGAACGCGCAACGGTTTCGACCTTGCGCTGACGCGCGCCGTGTCCGACGCGGTCGATATTCCGGTGATCGCCAGTGGCGGCGTCGGCACGCTGCAACACCTGGCCGACGGCGTCAGTGTGGGGAACGCCGATGCCGTTCTGGCGGCGAGTATCTTTCATTTTGCCGACTACACGGTTCGCCAGGCGAAGGAGTTCATGCGCGAACGCGGGATCGAGGTTCGTCTGTGACCCGACCGACACCTGCGCTGCACGTCGGCATGACGGCGAAACGCCAACGGGCAGGGTATGATTCCCGCCTTCGTACGGGATGCGCGCAGCGCTGGTGCGCCGCTTTCCTGCTTAAAGCACGGGCATTTGGCGTCGCCGGCGAGCATGCTCGGCGCGATCACGCGATCACGGTATACTAGAGAGGCGCGCACCGGCGTTTGTGCAAGCGCGAGGCGTCTGGCTGTTGGCAGAGTGCGCCAAAGCTGTGCTCGTGTCGTGCGCTGGCGTGTTGCTGCTGGCGATCGGCCAGGCGAGGGCGTAGCCTGCTGCATCGAGCGTGAGATCTGCTTCTTTGATCAACTTGAGGGAAAAGCGTCGGGCTACCGCCGGCCCAGCGCTCAGTAACCCCGAGGAACCATACGGCAAATGAACATGGACATGCTGCACCGCATTTCGGACACCTTGTTGGCGCGGCGCAAGGCCGACCCGGAGACTTCCTATACCGCACAGTTGTTGGCCAAAGGACCGGACGCCATCCTGAAGAAGATCGGCGAGGAAACCGCCGAACTGATCATGGCCGGCAAGGAAGGCAATCGCCTGCACGTCGTCTGGGAATCGGCCGACGTGCTTTATCACACCATGGTTCTCCTCGCCTTCTACGGCCTGTCGATCGAAGACGTGCTGCAGGAAATGCGTCGCCGGGAAGGCATTTCCGGGATCGACGAGAAAAAATCACGAAAGGGCTGAGGAATGGACAATTGTCTCTTCTGCCGGATCGCATGCGGTCAGATTCCGGCGCGCAAGGTCTACGAGGACACCGAAATCCTCGCTTTCCACGACATCAACCCGGCGCGTCCCGTGCACCTGCTGGTCATCCCGAAGCGTCACATCACTTCGCTGGCGACGGTTGTCGAGGAGACCGACGTTCCCGTCCTCGGTCGGATGCTCGCGCTGGCCAGTCGTTTGGCAAGCGAGAACGGCAGCCCGGACGGTTTTCGCGTGATCATCAATACGGGGCGCATTGGCCACCAGGAAGTTCAACATCTGCACGCGCACATCGTCGGTGGGCCCGATCCGGTGGGCCCGATGCTCAAGCGGGTATGAGCGCGCAAGTGGAGATGAGTCGCGCTGCCGGCGGCGGTCGAAGACGCGCCGATTTCACTATCACGGAGGCCTGACATGGGCTCGTTCAGCATCTGGCACTGGTTGATCGTCCTGATCATCATTCTGCTGATTTTTGGTACCAAGAAACTGCGCAATCTGGGGTCCGATCTGGGCGGCGCGGTGAAGGGCTTCAAGGACGGCATGCGTGATGCAGTGGCCGACGACAAGCCGGCCGAGCCGCCGCCGCCGGGGGTACCGCCGGCGCAGGTCGGTAGCGGGCAGACGATCGAGGGCGAGATTCGCGAGCGGACGAAAACCTAGGCCGCTGCCCGAGTGCTGCGCGGATGTCGCCGGCGGGTGCCGGTGACCCATCCGGTAGCCGTGGCGATGTCCGCAACCAGATGAACTGACTGCTGCACATGTTCGATATCGGTTTTTCCGAGATGCTCGTCATCGCCATCGTTGCGCTCGTGGTGATCGGTCCCGAGCGGCTGCCCAAGGTGGCGCGCACGGCGGGGCATCTGCTCGGTCGCCTGCAGCGCTACGTCAGCGACGTCAAGGCCGACATCAACCGCGAAATCCAGCTCGAAGAGTTGAAAAAGCTGCAGGCCGAAATCCAGGATTCGGCGCGCAGCGTCGAGCACAGCGTGCAGCAGGAAGTGCTCGCCGTGCGGCAGAGCGTCGAAAGCCTGGCCGCCGATCGCCCGACCGGCGAGTCAGCGGCGACCGGCAACCCAGGCTCTACCACGCCACCCGCCGTCGGCCAGAGCGCCCTGCCGGCAAGCCGGCCGGCGGCGGCCGACAAGCCGGCGCAGGAAGGCTGAGCAGGCATGGATCCGGCGGAAGACTCGTTCCTCTCACACCTCGTCGAATTGCGCGATCGCCTGATCCGCTCGCTGATTGCCATCGGCATTGCCTTTCTTTGCCTGTTTCCGTGGGCCAAGGAGCTCTACGCGCTGCTCGCCCAACCGCTGCTGGCGACGCTGCCGCAGGGCGGCCAACTGATCGCTACCGACGTGGTTGGCGTCTTTCTGGTGCCGATGAAAGTGGCCCTGATGGTCGCTTTCCTGATTACCCTGCCCTACGTCCTTTTCCAGATCTGGGCTTTCGTCGCGCCCGGGCTTTATGCGCACGAAAAGCGCCTCGCCCTGCCGCTCGTCGGAGTCAGCGTGCTGCTCTTTTTCGTCGGCATGGCCTTCGCGTATTTTCTCGTCTTCCCGACCTTCTTCGGTTTCATGGCGACGGTCGTGCCGGAGCATGTCGCGTGGATGACCGACATCGAGAAATACCTGTCTT
>WBZM01000448.1_pt1 | contig 59080 bp, 48 predicted proteins | sample 5204271 | NCBI WGS metagenome assembly WBZM01 (sample SAMN12344346, study PRJNA552823) | activated sludge metagenome | biome: Activated sludge suspended growth; feature: Nitrification reactor; material: Wastewater; isolation source: activated sludge from nitrification reactor of wastewater... | reverse complement strand
AGACCCTCCTGCAACTCATCTTCGCCGCGCATCCTCAGCCTCGCCCGGAATCGACCGTGAACAAATTATCTCGATCCACGCCCTCGGAAGCTACGAGTCTGCGCGGACGAATTTCAACAGCCTGCTAGTCCTGCGGGCCGAGATCGATCAGCCGGTTGCGCATCGCGTAGGTCGCCATCTCGGCATTGCTCGACAGGCGCAGCTTCTCCATCACGCGGGCCCGGTAGACGCTGACCGTCTTCGGCGACAGCGCCAGCCGTTCGGCGATCTCCGACAGCTTGTGGCCCTCGGCGATCAGCACCAGCGTCTGCATCTCGCGATCGGAGAGCAGGTCGTGCGCGACGCCGGATCGGGTCGTGACATTGTCGGCCAGCGCCTGCGCGATCTCGGGGGTCACGAACTTGCGGCCGGACGCCACGACCCGGATCGCCTGGGTGATCGTCTGGGGATCGGCGGCCTTGTTCAGGTAGGCCATCGCGCCGGCCTTCAGCGCGCGGATGCCGTACTGGTCCTCGGGGTAGGTGGAGAGCACCACCACGCGGATCGTGGTGCCCTCGTCGACCAGCGTGTGCAGGACGTCCAGGCCGTTGCGCCCCGGCAGGTTGACGTCGAGCAGCAGCACGTCGCAGTCGGTCCGGCGCAGCAGCTGGCGAAGTTCGCCGTAGTCGCCCGCCTCGCCCACCACCTGGATGTCACCGGTCTCGGCCAGCGTCTCGCGCAGGCCGCGGCGCACCAGCGAGTGGTCGTCGACGACGATCACACGGATCATCCAGCGCGCTCCGTGTCGGGCACGTCGACGGGGACCGTGAGCAGCAGCGTGCCGCCACGTTTGCCCACGGACACTTCGAGCCAGCCGCCGACCGCGCGTGCGCGCTCGGCCAGCCCGCGCAGCCCGAAGGACTGCTGCTTGTCGAGGTCGTCGGCGCCGATGCCGTCGCCGTCGTCCTGGATCTCGAGCGAGAGCATCGATTCGCTCATCACGATGTCCACCGCGACAGAGCTCGCCCCGGCGTGCTTGACGACGTTCGTCAGCGCCTCCTGCAGCGTCCGATAGACAGTCATCGCCGCCTCGTCGGTCAGCGCGATCTGGTCGGTGTTGGTGCGAAAGCGCGTGATCAGGCCGCTGCGCTTGCGGAACTGGGCGAGCTGCCACTCGATCGCCGGGATGATGCCGGCGTCGAGCACCGGCGGGCGCAGGTTGCGAACGATCGTCTGGCTGGCCTGTTGCGCGAGCCCGAGCGTTTCGAGCGCCTGCGCCGCGCGTTGCGCCACGGGTGGGGTGCCGTTGCGTTCGATCCAGGCGAGGTCGAAACGCAAGGCGGTCAGCATGCCGCCGATCTCGTCGTGGATCTCGCGGGCGATCGCCTTGCGCTCGTCCTCGACCACCGTCTGCAGGTGCGCGGACAGCTCGCGCAGCTTCTGTTCCGAGACCCGCAGGGCCTGCTCGGCGGCGATCCGGTCTCGTCGGGCCTCGGCCGAGCGCATCGCGTTCAACAGGGCCGGCCCGAGCCGGGCCAGGCGGCCCTTGATCAGGAAATCGTCGGCGCCGTTGCGCATCGCCTCGACGGCCACGTCCTCGCCGATCGTGCCGGAGACGATCAGGAAAGGAAGGATCTTGCCGCTGGCGCGCAGCGTGCGCAGTGCCTCCGGGCTGGAGAACTGCGGCAGGTGGTGGTCGGAGATCACCGCGTCCCACGGCTGGTCGCGCAGCGCGAGCCGCATCGCCTCCGCGTCCTCGACCCGATGGCAGTCGACGTTCAGACCCTGGCGGGCGAGGGTCGCCGACAGCAGCAGGAAGTCCTCCTCCGAGTCCTCGACGACGAGCAGGCGGATCCGGGATTTCAGCGGGTAGCGGGCGTCGGGCATGGCGTTCGCGTGGCGAATTGTACGGGCTTTGTCCGGCTTTTCGGCGAACCCGCTGCCGAAGGCAGGCACCACACTGCGTGACAGACCAATGGCGGCCATCCGATGACTTCGACCACAGACAGCGCAGACAGCCCTGGCGGGCAGACCCTGGCATTCGGCGAAGTGATCGAGCTCCAGGATCAGCTGTTCGAGGCGGCCACCGACCTGGATCGGCTCGCCGGGATCCTCGAGGACGCCGCGCGACAGCTGCTCGAGCGGTTCGGCGCGGCGCACGAACAGGTGCGCGCCTGGTCGACGGATTCGGAGGTGCGGGAAGACTTGCGCCGGGAACTGGCCGGAGCGATGACCGCTCTGCAGTTTCAGGACATGGCGGCACAGGTCATCTCGCACACCGTGCAACGGATTCGCGGTGTCGCCGATTTCCTCGGCACGAAGGTCGGTTCGGATGACCCGGAGCCCGCCGCCCCGGTGCCGCTGGTGCGGCGCCATTGTCCGGTGGCCCAGCGTCAGGTCGACGCCGGTTCGATCGAGCTGTTTTGATTTCCAGAAAACCCAGGAGCTAACCACGATGGCCGCGATTCTCGCTGTGGATGATTCTTCGTCCCTGCGGCAGATGGTCGCCTTCACGCTGAAGAGTTCGGGCTTCGACGTGATCGAGGCGGTCGACGGGCAGGACGCGATCGAGAAGCTGGGAGACCGCAACGTCGATCTGGTGCTGACCGATCAGAACATGCCCCGGATGGATGGCATCACGCTGGTCAAGCACCTGCGCTCGCTGCCTCGCTACCAGGCCACGCCGATCCTGATCCTGACCACCGAATCGAGCGACGAGATGAAACAGGCCGGCCGGGCCGCCGGGGCGACCGGTTGGCTCGTCAAGCCCTTCGACCCGCGCAAGCTGGTCGAGGTGATCCGCAAGGTCCTGCCCTGACACCGGGAAGCCGCCATCGCCATGACTGAACAGACTTCCACCGGCGCCGGTGGCGCCGATTTCGATCTGAGCCAGTTCTACCAGGTCTTCTTCGAGGAAGCCGCGGAGAACCTGGCGAACATGGAGTCGCTGCTGCTCGAGCTGGACGTCGACGCGCCTGACGACGAGGAGCTCAACGCGATCTTCCGATGCGCGCACTCGATCAAGGGTGGCGCGGCGACCTTCGGCTTCCAGGATGTGGCCGACCTGACGCACGTGATGGAGACGCTGCTGGACCGGTTGCGCCGGCACGAGCTCGGTCTGACCGCGGGAATGGTCGATGTGCTGCTCGAATCGGGCGACTCGCTGAAGGGCCTGCTCGATCGGCATCGCGGCGTCACCGACGTCGTGCTCGACGCGTCCGGCCTGGTTGGTCGGATCCGGACGCTGGCCGATGGCGCTGCGCCCGCGTCGGCGCCGGTCCAGGGCCACGGGGCGCCGGCCACCGGTGAGCCGCCTTCGGCGGCGGGCGCGCGAACGCCGGGTCACGGCCGTGACCTGCTGATCACGGTCGGGCCGCTCGATCAGCCGCAGGTGGCCGACGAGATCGCCGAGTTGTTCGCCGAGATTCCGGGTCTGGGCACGATCCAGCCGATCGACGGTGGAACGCCCGACGACGCGCGACTGCGCCGCTTCCGGGTCGCCACCAACAGCACCGACGAGGAACTGCTGGATCTGTTCACGTTCCATGTCTCCCGCGAGCTGGTCAACATCGCCGCCGCGCCTCAGGAGGCGCCGGTCGAGGTGTCGGGGGCCGCTGCGCCGGCCGAGCCGACCCCTGCGGGCACACCGGACGAGAGCTTCGGCTTCTTCGTCGACATCGAGGCCACGAAGGCGGCCGCCACGGGTCGTTCGGACACGACGTCGGGCCGGGCGCCGGCGGCATCCGCGGCCTCCGGCGCGGGCCGGGGCACGGCCAAGCCCGATCGCGGCGAACGTCAGGACAAGGGCGCGTCGGTCGACACGACGACGCTGCGGGTGTCGATCGAGAAGGTCGACCAGTTGATCAATCTGGTCGGCGAACTGGTGATCACGCAGGCGATGCTGGCTCAGAACGGTCGAAACCTCGATCCGATCGCCCATCAGCAGCTGATGGGCAACCTGGTCGATCTGGAGCGCAACACGCGCCTGCTGCAGGAAGCGGTGATGGCGATCCGGATGATTCCGATGGCCGTCGTCTTCAACCGGTTTCCGCGGATGCTGCGCGACCTCGCCGGCAAGCTCGGCAAGCAGGTCGAGCTGGACACGATCGGCGAGGCGACCGAGCTCGACAAGGGGATGGTCGAGAAGATCACCGACCCGTTGACACACCTGGTGCGAAACGCGCTGGACCACGGCATCGAGGCGCCGGAGGTTCGGCAGGCCAATGGCAAGACGCCGCACGGCACGATCACGTTGTCGGCCCAGCACAAGGGCGGGTCGATCGCGATCGAGGTTCGCGACGACGGCAAGGGCCTGTCGCGCGAGAAGATACTGTCGAAGGCGCGGGAGAAGGGCATGGACGTTCACGACGGCATGAGCGACCACGAGGTCTTCCAGCTGATCTTCGAGCCGGGCTTTTCGACCGCGGACCAGGTCACCGAGGTGTCCGGTCGCGGGGTCGGAATGGACGTCGTCCGTCGCAACATCCTGAGCCTGGGCGGATCCGTCGAGCTCGATTCGGCCGAAGGCTTCGGCACCCGGGTGACCGTCAGGCTGCCACTGACGCTGGCGATCATGGACGGGATGTCGGTCGCGGTCGGTGACGAGATCTACATCCTGCCGCTCGCGTCGGTGATCGAGTCGATCAACCTCGACCAGGAGCACATCAAGAGTGTCGCCGGCGCGAACCGGGTGATCGAGATCCGCAAGGAGTTCCTGCCGGTCGTCGAACTCGACGAGATGTTCAACGTCCCGCGCTTCGAGAGCCGTGCGCCCAACGCGATCATGATCGTCATCGAGGCCGAGGGCGCGCGGGTCGCGCTGCTGGTCGACGAACTGGTCGGACAGCACCAGGTCGTCGTCAAGAACCTCGAAGCCAACTATCGGAAGGTCCCGGGTGTCTCGGGAGCGACGATCCTTGGCGACGGCCGCGTCGCGCTGATCCTGGACGTCGGACACATGGTCCGACGCGCCCGCCACTGAACCTCATGCCAGAGAACCGCTGAGCCCCACCGGAGCAACCACATGCAATTCGCCGACACTGCCGTCCAGTCCAACGCGCGCACCGCGGTCAAGCCGCGCGAGTACCTGACCTTCCGACTCGGCGCCGAGGAGTACGGCATCGACATCCTGAAGGTGCAGGAGATCCGCGGCTACGAACAACCGACCCGGATCGCGAACGCGCCGGAGTTCATCAAGGGTGTGGTGAACCTGCGCGGCGTGATCGTCCCGATCCTCGACCTTCGGCTGCGGTTCGGCCTGGGGTCGGTCGAGTACAACAACTTCACCGTCGTGATCATCCTGAACGTGAAGAACCGGGTCGTCGGCATCGTCGTCGATTCGGTCTCCGACGTGCTGGAGCTGCCGCCCGAAGTCGTGCGCGAGGCGCCGGAGATGTCCTCGGTCGTCGACTCCAGTCACATCCTCGGACTGGGAACCCTGTCCGAGCGGATGCTGATCCTGGTCGACATCGAGAAGCTGATCCTGTCGCCGGACATGGCGATCATCGGCTGAACGCCTACCCAACCCGCGGGCGTGGTGCGCCCGCCCACTCGCAGGAGCCCCCCATGAAGCACTTCGTCCGATCCGGTCTGGCCGCGCTGGCGGTGACCGCGTGTGTCGCGCCGGCCTGGGCCGCCGCCGACAAGGCCACCGCCGACGAGGCGGTCGCGATGGTCAAGAAAGGCGTCGCCTTCATCAAGGCGAGCGGCAAGGAGAAGGGGTTCGCCGCGATCTCGAGCAAGAGCGGCCCCTTCATCGACCGCGACCTGTATCTGGTCGTCTACAGCATGGAGGGCGTCTGCCTCGCGCATGGCGCCAACGAGAAGATGATCGGCAAGAGCCTGATCGACCTGAAGGACATCGACGGCCACCCGTACGTGAAGGAGCGCGTCGACCTGGCGCGCAGCAAGCCGACGTTCTGGCAGGACTACAAGTTCACGAACCCGGTCAGCCGGAAGATCGAGCCGAAGCGGATGTACTGCGAGCGCCTCGATGACAACGTCGTCTGCGGCGGCATCTACAAGAGCTGATGTTCCGTGGCGGGTGGTGCGACGCGCCGCCCGCGTCCCATCGGACGCACCGAGGAGTCCGTGATGAAACTGCGTACTCGCCTGCTGATGGTTCCGTTGGCGGTGGCCACCTTGATGCTGGCCCTGGGAGCGGTCGCCGGTCTGGCGTTGAAGGCGGACTCCGACGCGATGCGCGAGGTCAACGACCAGACCAGCCAGGCATTGTTGTTGCAGGGCGCGCGCGCCCAGGTCGCCGAGGCCAATGCCCACTTCTACCGCCTGGTCACGATCGCCGACAATCTCGACGCGAATCGGATGCGCAAGGAGATGGATGCGCTGGGCGCCCGTCGTTCCTCGCTGCTGGAGGCGGTCGAGCGGATCAGTCGGGACACGGACGATGCCACCCGGACCCGGGCGGCCGATCTGCGCAAGCGCATCGACAAGGCCTTCAAGCAGGGTGCCGATGCGGTGGACCTGGCCAGCGCCGACGCGAACACCGGATTGATCTCGATGCAGAGCGCCGACCAGGAGTTCGCCGCGTTCGGTCGTGCGCTTCAGGAGTTCGCCGACAAGCGTCGTGCGGCCGCGCTCGCCAGCCAGGACGCGGCCAGGCGTGGCGGCGAGCGCGCGATCTGGGTGATCTGGGGGGCCGCGCTCGGCGCGATCGCGATCACGTTCGCGCTGTGTGTCGCGATCAACCGACGGGTGGTGACCGCGGTCGCCGCGGCCCGTGACTTCGCGAACCAGGTCGCCGGCGGCGACCTGAGCGCGACGCTCTCCGATCGAAGCAGCGACGAACTCGGCCAGCTGCAGACCGCGCTCGACGAGATGCGCGGTTCGCTGGCGCGGATCGTCGCCGATGTTCGCGCGGCGGCCGATGGCATCGACACGGCGGCCGCGCAGATCGTCGGCGGCAACGGGGATCTGTCGACCCGGACCGAGGCACAGGCGATGGGCCTGCAGGCGACCACCTCGAGCATGGAGAACCTGACCAGCACCGTGCGCAGCAATGCCGACAGTGCCGGACAGGCCAATCAGCTCGCGTTGTCGGCGTCCGAAGTGGCGCAACGGGGCGGTGCGGTGGTCGGCGAGGTCGTCACCCGGATGTCGGCGATCTCCGAGAGCTCGCGCCGGATCGCCGAGATCATCGGCGTGATCGACGGGATCGCGTTCCAGACGAACATCCTGGCGCTGAACGCCGCGGTGGAGGCCGCGCGCGCCGGCGAGCAGGGCCGTGGCTTCGCGGTGGTGGCCGGCGAGGTGCGCAGTCTCGCGCAGCGCTCGGCCGACGCCGCACGAGAGATCAAGGACCTGATCGGCGCCTCGGTCTCCGAGGTGCAGAACGGCTCGGCGCTGGTGCGCGACGCGGGCGCCACGATGCAGGAGATCGTGAGTTCGGTCGGGCGGGTCAGCGACATCATCGCCGAGATCAGCGCCTCGACGGTCGAGCAGAACTCGCAGATCGGGACCGTCAACGCGGAGATCCGTCAGCTGGATTCGAGCACGCAGCAAAACGCCGCGCTGGTCGAGCAGAGCGCCGCCGCGGCCGAGCAGCTGCGCGACGAGGCCCAGCGTCTGGTGCAGGCGGTGGCGGTGTTCCGCCTGATCGACGAGCCCGCCCGCGGATGACCATGACGCCGATGGCACCCCCGATCCGGCCGGCACGATGAGCGATCACTCGCTGCTGCCTGCGCCGGAAGTCCAGTTGTCGGCCAAGGACTTCGATCGTGTCCGGGAGCTGATCCGTCGACACGTCGGCATCCATCTGCCGCCGTCCAAGCGGACGATGGTGTTCAGCCGCCTGTCGCGACGCTTGCGCGAGACCGGGCACCGGGATTTCTCCGCGTACCTCGACGGTGTCGACGGCCCGTCCTCGCCCGAGTGGCAGCAGTTCGTCAACGCGTTGACGACGAACCTGACATCGTTCTTCCGCGAGGCCTACCACTTCCCGATGCTGGCCGATTTCCTGCGTACCGAGTGCCCGTCGGGACGGGCGCCGGCGATCTGGTGCGCGGCGGCGTCCACCGGCGAGGAGCCGTATTCGCTTGCGATCACCGTCGCCGAGACCCTGGGTGGCGCCAGTGCCGCGCGGATCATCGCGTCGGACATCGACACCAATGTGCTCGCGACCGCCCGACGTGGCGTCTATCCGCTGGCCGCCGTCGAGTCCCTGGATCCGAAGATCCGGCATCGCTACTTCATGCGGGGTGTCGGGGAGCGTTCCGGGCAGGTGAAGGTCAAGCCCGAGCTCGCGAAGATGATCGAATTCGCTCAGATCAATCTCGCGGGTGGCGATTGGCCGTTTCGCGAGCCGGTCGACGTGATCTTCTGCCGCAACGTGTTGATCTATTTCGATGCGGCGTTGAAGGCGCAGGTGCTGGAGCGGATGCACCGGGTGCTGCGCCCGGGGGGGCTGCTGTTCGTCGGGCACTCGGAGAACTTCTCGGACCGTCGCGAACTGTTCCAGCTGCAGGGCAAGACGGTGTACCGCCGGATCGGCAAAGCCTGATCGCGATGGCCGCCGACACGCCACTGCTCGCCGCGCTCAAGCGCCGTCCTCACCGGGAAGGCGAGGCCAGCTTCTTCTACTTCGATCACGCGTTCAACGCGGAGGCCTGCAAGGTGCTTCCGGGCGAGTACTTCGTGTTCGACCAGGACATCGTGATCCAGACGGTGCTCGGTTCGTGCGTCGCCGCGTGCATCGCCGACCGTGGTGTCGGCGTGGGCGGCATGAACCACTTCCTTCTGCCGGATGGCGAGGACAGTTCCGCGCGCTACGGCCTGTACGCGATGGAGGTGCTGATCAACGAAATCCTGAAGGCGGGGGGCCGTCGCAACAGCCTGGAAGCGAAGATATTCGGCGGCGCCGCGGTGATCCAGGGAATGACGCAGATGAACGTCGGCAAGCAGAACGTCGCGTTCGTCGAACGGTTCCTGCAGAACGAGCGGATTCCGATCGTGTCGAAGGACGTGCTCGACGTGCATCCGCGCCGGGTCTGTTTCCTGCCCCGCAGCGGGCGGGCGATGGTCAAGAAACTGGCCGCGGCGAGTTCCGCGGTCGTCGTGAACGAAGAGAGCCGTTACCGGTCACGGGTGCAGCACACCGAGCGTGCGGGCTCGGTCGAGCTGTTCTGATCCGTGTCGGCCGGCGCGTGAGGGCGGGCGAGGGAGTACAGATGGAGAAGATCAAGGTGGTCGTCGTCGACGATTCGGCATTGGTGCGCAGCCTGCTGTCCGAGATCGTCAACAAACAACGGGACATGACCTGCGTTGGCGCCGCCAGCGACCCCTACGTCGCGCGCGAGATGATCCGCAACCTGAATCCGGACGTGATCACGCTCGACGTCGAGATGCCCCGGATGGACGGGATCGACTTCCTCGAGAAGCTGATGCGCCTGCGGCCGATGCCGGTGGTGATGGTGTCGACGCTGACCGAGCGCGGCGCGGAGGTGACGATGCGCGCGCTGGAACTGGGCGCGGTGGACTTCGTCGCGAAGCCGAAGGTCGGTGTCAGCCACGGCCTGGCCGAGGCCGCCAGCGAGATCGTCGAGAAGATCCGGGTCGCCTCCCGCGCCCGGGTGTTCCGGCGCACCACCGCGGCGGCCGCGGCGATCGGCGGCGGCGCGCCCGCGGGCGCGAAGGCCCCTCGCCCGGCCGACGCGCCGGCGTCGCCCGCGTCCGCTCCCGCGGCGACACCCCGGGTCGCGCCGATCGGCGTTCGCCAGGGCACCGAGAAGATCGTCGCGATCGGCTCGTCGACCGGCGGCACCGAGGCGATCCGCGCGATCCTGACCGCGTTGCCGCACGATTTCCCGGCGATCCTGATCACGCAGCACATGCCCCCGGGCTTCACCCGCAGTTTCGCGGATCGCCTGAACCAGCAGTGCCGCATCCAGGTGAAGGAGGCGGGGCACCAGGAACGACTGGTGCCCGGCCATGCGTACATCGCGCCGGGCGGCGTGCACCTGCGCGTCGAGCGCAGCGGGGCCAACTACGTCGCGGCGCTCGACAACGCCGAGCCGGTCAATCGCCACCGTCCCTCGGTCGAGGTGCTGTTCAATTCGGTGGCGCAATGCGTCGGCCCGAACGCGATCGGCGTGATGCTGACCGGCATGGGGCGCGACGGCGCGGAGGGCATGCGGCGCATGCGTGATGCCGGGGCCTACAACGTCGCGCAGGACGAGGCCACCTGCGTCGTCTACGGCATGCCCCGCGAGGCGGTGGCCGCCGGCGCGGTGCACGAGATCCTGCCGATCACCGCGATCGCGGCCCACCTGCTCGAGCGCGTGCGCTCGAGCGCGGGGGTCAATCACCGGATCTGAGCGGACGGGCGCCGCCGCGCCGCCCTCAATGCAGCGAACGTCCCGGCGCGGGCGTCACCGGCTTTCGGCCACGGAAGATGCTCTGCATCGTCCGGGTGGTTCCGACGATGACCCCCTCCTGGCCGATCGTGTGCGCCGCGTCGGCATTGACGTCCAGCGTGACCCGGGCGCCCGCGGCCAGCAGGCCACGCAGCGCCTGGCGCGCGTGCACGACGGGCACCACCGAATCGAGTTCGCCGTGCACCAGATGGATGGACGCGGTGATGCGCTCGCCCGGGCGGATCGGCGCGGACAGCCGCGCGGCGTAGGCCACGACGATCGCGCAGAGATCGGGCGCCTGTCGCACCGCCTGCAGCGCGACGGTGGCGCCCTGCGAGAAGCCGATCAACACCGTCCGGTCCGGTCCGATGCCGCTGACGCGCTGCAGTTCGCGGATCCGGGCGCCCACCGCCAGCGCGGCCTCGTCGGTGTCCGCGCGGCGCCCGGCGTCGGTCGAGCGACTGTCGAACCAGTCGTAGCCTTGGCCGGCCGGGCTCGGCAGGGGGCCTTGCAGGATGATCCCGGTGGCGCCGGGAAACTTCAGCTGCCAGGCGATCGCCACCGGGGCGAAGGTCTCGGGCCGCGAGCCGGCGCCATGAAGGAAGACCAGCAGGCGGGCGGGGGCGCTGGCCGACATCGCCGGCAGCTCGAGCCAGAGCTGCTCGCCCTTCGCCTCGTCCGGGGCTTGCCCGGGCGTCGGTCCGATGGTCGGGGTGGACATCGCGGGGAAAGCGGCCGACGCTGAGTTTCGGATCCGTGGTGCGCGATGCGTGCGTTCAGAGGATCTGGCGGCCCAGCCACCAGGCCAGTGCCGAGACCGCCGCCGAGGCGGGAATGGTCAGGATCCAGGCCCACACGATGCTGCCGGCCAGACCCCAGCGCACCGCCGAGACCTTCTGCGCGGAGCCCACGCCGACGATCGCGCCGGTGATCGTGTGCGTGGTCGAGACGGGGATGCCGAGCGCCGAGGCGAGGAACAGCGTCATCGCGCCCCCGGTCTCGGCGCAGAACCCGCCGACCGGCTTGAGCTTGGTGATCTTCTGACCCATCGTCTTCACGATCCGCCAGCCGCCGAACAGGGTGCCGACCGCGATCGCGACGTAGCACGACACGATGACCCAGTTGGGCGGCATCTTGTCCTGGGCGCTGGTGTAGCCGGCCGCGATCAGCAGCAGCCAGATGATGCCCATCGTCTTTTGCGCGTCGTTGCTGCCGTGGCCAAGGCTGTAGAGGCCGGAGGACACGAGCTGCAATCGTCGGAACCAGCGATCCATCCGGCGCGGGGTCGACCGGAAGAACAGCCACGACACCGCGAGCATCAGCAGCGCGCCGAGGGCGAAGCCGAGCATCGGCGAGACGAGGATGAAGGCCGCGGTCTTGATCAGGCCGGCCGGCACCAGCGCGCCGGCGCCCGCCTTGGCCACCGTGGCGCCCATCAGCCCGCCGATCAGCGCGTGCGACGAACTCGACGGAATGCCGTAGTACCAGGTGATCACGTTCCAGGTGATCGCGCCGACCAGCGCGCCGAAGATCACGTAGTGATCGACGACGGAGGGATCGACGATCCCCTTGCCGATCGTGGCGGCGACCTTCAGCTGGAAGACGAAGATGGCCAGGAAGTTGAACGCCGCGGCCCAGGCGACCGCCTGATAGGGCTTGAGCACGCCGGTGGAGACCACCGTGGCGATCGAGTTGGCGGCGTCGTGGAAGCCGTTCATGAAATCGAACAGCAGGGCCAGCACCACGAGCATGGCGACGACCCAGAAGGCGATCGAGACGGTCTGCATCGGCCGTTCCGTGCGCGGCGCTCAGGCGTTCTCGAGGACGACGCCCTCGATCACGTTGGCCACGTCCTCGCACTTGTCGGACACCGCCTCGAGCAGCTCGTAGATCGCCTTCAGCTTGATCAGCTGGCGCACGTCGGCCTCGTCACGGAACAGCTTGGACATCGCCGATCGCATCACCCGGTCGGCGTCCGACTCGAGCCGGTCGATCTCGGTGCAGATCTTCAGGATCGCGTCGGCGTTCTCCATGTTCGGCAGCAGGCTGACCGCGGTCTTCACCCGCTCGCAGCACATCTGGTTCAGGTCGGCGAGCTGCTGCGCCTCCGGCGTGACGCGCTGCAGGTCGTAGAGCATCGCCGACTCGGCGACGTCCTGGATCAGGTCCAGGATGTCGTCCATCTGCGTGATCAACTGGTGGATGCTGTCGCGGTCGAACGGCGTGATGAAGGTCTTGTGAAGCAGGGAGACCGTCTCGTGGGTGATCTTGTCGGCGGCCTTCTCGATCGTGTCGATCGCGTCGATCCCTGCCTGGCGCTTCTGCAGGTCGCCGTAGTTGGTCATCAGCACCGCGAGTTCGCGGCTGCCATCGGCGATGCGGTCGGCGTGTTGGTTGAAGAGGTCGAAGAACTTCCCCTCGCGGGGCATCAGGCTTCCGAACATGGTGGGGACTCTCTGGGGAGGCGGGCCAAGGGTAGCAGAAATGACCGCCGGGACGGCCCGCCCGGCGTCCACGCGCCGCGGCGGCGGTCGCGCATGCGCGACCGCGGGTTCAACGGGTCAGGCGCCGTTGCACGCAATCGAGGTAGGCCTGCGAATCGGGCATCGTCCGGTCGCGCTGCGCGCGCCAGACCACCTCGCCCAGGCATTCGAGGATCTCGTGCGCGGCCTGGTGCAGCGAGCCGTGACGGGCGGCCAGTCGTTCGTACGCGGCACGTAGGCCAGGCGGCTGGTCGATCGAGATCTGTTCGGCGATCGCCAGGTGCATCGACAGGTGCAGGAACGGGTTCGAACGCCCCCCTTCGACCGGGTACTGCGCCTGCAAGGCACGCTGCACGTCGTCGAGGTCGTCGTGGTACTCGGGGTGCTCGAGCACCCAGTCGATCGCCATCGCCTCCAGCGGCGTGAGCGGCTGGCCGTCGCGATGCTTGCGCCAGGCGTCGCAGAAGAAGCGGCGGACGTCGTCCTTACCGGGATTGAACATGGTCGGGGTCCGGGGTCTTGGGACGGTGGCGGCACAAGTCCGCGACGGGGCAGCGCCAGCACTCCGGCTTGCGTGCCTTGCAGACGTAGCGTCCGTGCAGGATCAACCAGTGATGGGCGTGGGGCTTGAACGCCTCCGGGACATGGCGCAGCAGCTTCGCCTCGACCTCGTCGACGTCCTTGCCCGGCGCCAGCCCGAGCCGGTTGGCGACGCGAAAGACGTGGGTGTCGACTGGAATCGTCGGGTGGCCGAACGCCACGTTGAGCACGACGTTGGCGGTCTTGCGCCCCACACCGGGCAGCGCCTGCAGGTCCTCGAGCCGATCGGGCACCTCGCCGCCGTGGCGCTCGATCAGCAGGCGGCTGGCCTGCACGAGGTGCTTGGCCTTGTTTCGATACAGGCCGATGGTGCGCAGGTAGGGGGTCAGGCCCTCCTCGCCGAGCGCGACGATCGCCTGCGGCGTGTTGGCCACCGGGAACAGGCGGGCGGTCGCGAGGTTCACGCTCTTGTCGGTCGCCTGCGCCGACAGGAGCACCGCGGCGAGCAACTCGAAGGGCGTGCGGTAGTCGAGCTCGGTGCGCGGGTGCGGATCGAGGTCGCGCCAGCGTTCGAACAGCCGTTGGCGGTCGGCCGGCTTCATCGGGTCGTCCCTTGCGTCAGGCGCGCCCGGGCCCGCGCGATCGCGGCCTCGATCACCGCCCGCTTGCGGGCGGCGTCGGGCTGATCGGGTTCGGCCTCGAGCGCATCGAGCTTGCGGACCGCCATCGCCGCCAGTCGTTCGCGGTTCTCTCGGGCTTCGCGGATCAGACGTCCGGCCCGGTCGTGGTGGCGTCGGCGGGCGAGATCGGCGTCGTCACTCGTCCAGGCGCGCGCGGGTCGCATCGTGATGCAGTCGACGGGGCAGGCGGGCACGCACAGGTCGCAACCGCTGCACCAGTCGTCGATCACCGTGTGCATCCGCTTGCTGGCGCCGATGATCGCGTCCAACGGGCAGGCGGTGATGCACTTGGTGCACCCGATGCACAACTCGGGCTCGATCCAGGCCACGTGGCGTGGCTTGGGCGGGCCGCAGCTCGGGTCGAGTGTCAGCCGGTCACGGCCCAGGGTGTCGGCGAGACGGTCGGCCCCGGCTTGCCCGCCGGGCGGGCAGCGGTTGATCGGGGCCCGGCCCTCGGCGATCGCCGTTGCGTAGGGGCGACAGCCGGTGAAGCCGCATTGGGTGCACTGGGTCTGAGGCAACAGTGCATCGATCCGGTCGACGAGTTCGTCGGTGGCGCGAGGCGGGAACACGGGGGCGATTATAGGGCGGGGGCGGCGCGGCGACGGGGGCGGGCGGATGTCGCCGAAGTTGACAGTTGCTCGGATGCCCGGTGTCGACCCAACCTGAGACGGTGGATCGAAATCGCTTCCAAAGGGTTGATCCGTCGGGGTTTATCGGGGAGTGCGCAGGATGGTTTGGCGCTCCTGGCACGAGGATTGCATATATTTTCCTGCGGTGCGGAAAGTGGGGCCGCACCGTCACTTTGACCAGGAAAGCCAGCTGGGACCGGGTGAGTGCCTCGTGCACTCACCCGTTTTTTTTGCCCCGTGCTCAGGCCACCACGTTCAGTCGCCGGGCGCCGACGCGCTGGCGGTGCGCCGCGATGAAATCGCGCACCTGGGGATAGATGATCTCGCGCCAGCGGCGGCCGCTGAAGATGCCGTAGTGGCCGGCGGACTCGGCCGTCAGGTGATGCTTGTGCTTGGCCGGGATGTTCGCGCACAGGCCATGGGCGGCCTGTGTCTGGCCGGAGCCCGAGATGTCGTCCAGTTCACCCTCGATCGTGAACAGCGCCACGTGGCGGATGTCCTCGGGCGCCACGCGGATGCGCTGGCCCTCGACGTTCACATGCCACTTGCCCAGCGGCAACTGGTGCTCCTGGAACACGGTGCGGATGGTGTCGAGGTAGTACTCGGCGGGCAGGTCGAGCACCGCGTTGTACTCGTCGTAGAACTTGCGGTGCCCTTCGACGTCGTCCATGTCGCCGCGCACGAGATCCAGGTAGTAGTCGTAGTGCGAGGTCATGTGACGGTCGGGGTTCATCGCGACGAACCCGGCGTGCTGCAGGAAGCCCGGATACACGCGTCGGCCCGCGCCCGCGTACTTGCCGGGGACGGTGTAGATCACGTTGCGCTCGAACCACTGGAAGCTGTGGTTCGTGGCGAGGTTGTTGACCTCGGTCGGGCTGTTGCGGGTGTCGATCGGTCCGCCCATCATGGTCATCGACAGCGGCAGCTTGGGATCGCGCAGCGTCGACATCACCGAGACCGCGGCCATCACCGGCACGGTGGGCTGGCACACCGAGATCACGTGCACGTCGGGACCGAGGTGACGGATGAATTCGATGCAGTAGGCGACGTAGTCGTCCAGGTGGAAGGGCCCCGCCGACAACGGCACGTGCCGGGCATCGGTCCAGTCGGTGATGTAGACGTTGTGATCGGGCAGCAGCGCGCGAACGGTGTCACGCAGCAGCGTGGCGTGGTGTCCGGACAGCGGCGCCACGACCAGCACGGTGGGGTCGTCGGCCCGGTGCATCAGGGCCTTGGGCAGCAGGCGCTCGAACTTGAGCAGCCGGCAGAAGGGCTTGGTGATCTCGATGCGCTCGGCGACGGAGACTTCCTGCTCGCCGATCAGGGTGCTCTTGTGGCCGAACTCCGGCTTTTCATACTCCTTCCCGAGCCGGTGCAGCAGGTCCAGGCCCGCCGCCACCCGGTTGGCCATCGGGAAGTACGACAAGGGGCTGTACGGGTTCGCGTACAGCTTGCTCATCGACTCGGCCCAGATCGACACCGGGTTCAGGATCGCCCGCTGAACTTCGCGCAGTTGATACAGCATGAAACGTTTCTCCGGAAGGCCGTCGGCGCCCGAGGGGGGCGCCGGCACAGCGAGGGATTCTACGGTTGGATGTTGCGTTGCACAACCGCACACCTTCCAGGATGGTGTCGGCGGGCCACCCGGCGGCGTGAGCACCCGCCGAGCGGCGGGCCACCGGCGGCGACGGGCGTCACCGCCGGCCCCGCCAGGCTCAGGCGTCGGCCGGTTGACTCAGCCAGGCCCGGGTGAGCCGTTCCTGGGCGCTGTTCTGCCGCAGACGCTGTTCGAGCATCGGGAAGTCGACGTGGTCCAGCGGCTGATCCTGGTTGAAGCAGGAGAACACGTAGCGCACGTGCCCGGTGACCGGGTCGCGGTGGGCCTGCAGGCACTGCGCGCAGACCTCCTTCATCATGCACTGCATCGGCGAGTTGATCGATCCGAGCGCCTGGTGCCCAGGCTTCAGGTGCGGGGCGAGCTGGCGGTGCCGCGCACCGGCGACCGCCGCCATCATGCGGTCCGAACCGATCGCGATGATCCGGTCGACCCGCGACAGGGCGATCGGGGTGTCGCCCAGATCGCCCTTGGCCCAGGCGAGCATGGCGTCGACGATGTTGCCGACGAAGCGCCGATCCTGGGGGCGCCCGGGTTCGAAGCCCGGGGCTTCGTCGCAGCACCACACCACCACGTCGGCCGCGGCCTCGATCTCGGCGACCTTGTATCGGTCCTCGCGCTTCTTGTAGCCCGCGAAGTAGAGCACCTTCGAGCCCGCGGCCCGGAATGCCGCGCCGATCGAGAACAGCACCGCGTTGCCCAGCCCGCCACCGACCAGGGCCACCGTCTCGCCCGCCTCGATCTCGGTGGGAGCGCCGGTGGGGCCCATCAGCACGACGGGCTCGCCGGGGCGCAGCCGTGCGCACAGATTCGACGAACCGCCCATCTCGAGCACGATCATCGACACCAGGCCCTGGTCGGGATCGACCCAGGCCCCGGTGAGCGCCAGGCCTTCCATCGCGAGACGGGTGGGCTGTCCGGCGATCGTCGGGCGGTCGGCCAGCACCTCGAAGTTCTGCAGGCGGTAGAACTGCCCCGGCTTGAACTGCCGGGCGGCCAGCGGCGCGCGCACCACCACCTCGACGATGGTGGGCGTGAGGCGTTCGACGCGCACGACGCTGGCGCGCAGCAGGCCATTCATCCGGGCGGCGAAATCGGTGAAGGTGTCGGGGCTGGACGGTGCCCGCTGGCCCAGCAGGCGGGAGATCACCGGGTAGCCCTGCTTGGCCGAGCCCATCGCCTTCACGACGTTGCCGAAGTAGGACGGGTGCAGGTCGCCGAAGTAGGACAGCATCCGGCCATCCGGCTGGCGCCCGAGCAGCACCTGGGGCGTGGCGGGCTTCGAGGTGGAGGGCTCGGGCTTGACCGGCTCGCCGGTGTCGTCGACCGCCTGGAAGTACTTGCCATCGAGACGGAAGTGCTGCGCATCCTCGCGGGCCAGCACGTTGTTGGGCTGGGTGCCGGCGGCGATGAACACGCTGCGCGCGGGCCAGGTGACGGTGTCGCCGTCCTGCCATTGGCCGTCGTCGCCGCGACGCTGCTGGCGCAGCGTGATCGATCGGATGGCGCCGCGATCATCGACATCGAGCCGCTCGGGCGAGAGGCACTCGACGAATTCGATGCCTTCCTCCAGCGCCTTCTCGACCTCCTCGTGGTTCAGCGTGTACGAGGGGCTGTCGACCAGGCGCTTGCGGTAGGCGATGCGCACCCCGCCCCACGACTGGAGCAGCTCCACCAGGCGCGGCGCCTCGCCGGCTGCCGCGGCGCGCTCGCGCTCGGCACGGATCGCGCGCCCGTGGGCGAGGAATTCGTCGCCGACCTCGGCATCTTCCGCGTTCCAGCCGGCGCGCACCGCGGCCTCGCCGTGGCGGGCGACCAGCGCGTCGTGCCGGGCGAGGAACTTCTCGACCTGCACGACGTAGTACGCGAGCGATTCGGTGGCGGTGTCGACCGCGGTGAGGCCCCCGCCGATCACGATGGTGGGCAGGCGCAGCTGCATGTTCGCGAGCGAATCGGTGCGGGCCGCGCCGGTGAGCTGCAGCGCCATCAGGAAGTCGCTCGCGGTGCGCACGCCGCGCGCCAGGCCGTTGGGAATGTCCAGCGTGGTGGGGCGGCCCGCACCCATCGCCAGCGCGATGTGGTCGAAACCCATCGCGAACGCGTCGTCGACCCCCAGGGTGCCGCCGAAGCGCACGCCCCCGATCATCGCGAAGCGATCTCGACGCTCGAGCAGCAGGCGGATCACCTTCAGGAAATTCTTGTTCCAGCGCACCGTGATGCCGTACTCGGCCACGCCACCGAAGCCGGCCATCACGCGGTCATCGAGCGGCTCCCAGAGCGTGTTGATGTCGTGCAACGGCTCGAAGGGCACCCGCGAGCCGTCGGCGGCCACGCCATTGAGCGCGGGGGCGAGCGGTTCGATCTTCAGGCCGTCGATCGCGACGACGCCATGGCCGTCGTTCATCAGGTGGTGGGCCAGCGTGAAGCCCGCGGGCCCCATGCCCACCACCAGCACCTTGCGGCCGGTGTCGGCGATGGGCAGCGGACGGCGCAGGTTCAGCGGATTCCAGCGCGTGAGCAGCGAGTAGATCTCGAAGCCCCAGGGCAGTTCGAGCACGTCCTTCAGGCTGCGGGTCTCGGCCTGAGGGATGTCGACCGGCGTCTGCTTCTGGTAGATGCACGCCTTCATGCAGTCGTTGCAGATCCGGTGCCCGGTGGCCGCGACCATCGGGTTGTCGATCGAGATCAGCGCCAGCGCCGACACCGAATGCCCCTGGGTCTTGACCAGGTGGAACTCGGAGATGCGCTCCTCGAGCGGGCAGCCGGCGAGCTTCACGCCGAAGGGGCTGCGCTTGAAGGCGGCGCGTCCTTGTGCGTCGGGCTTCTCCTTCAGGCCCTTGGAGCAGGAGTCCTTGCCCTGCTGGTGACACCAGATGCAGTAGTTCGCCTGGTCGAGCGCGCCGGCCAGATCGGTGCCGGCATCGGTCAGCGCGAAGCCCTCGCGCCGGCGCAGGTGCCGAGTGTCGATCGTGGCGACCTGCACGCCGTCGCGTTCGGCGTGGCGCGCGTGCAGCAGCAGCGACATCGGATCGACCTTGCCGGGGTGGCGAAACAGCACCCCGGTGCCGTGCCGGTGCTGGCCGGCCTCGGTGTGGACCGCCCAGGCGCTGTAGGCCATCGCGGTGTCGAGCTTTTCGGTGTCCTCGGCGGCCTGCCACTGCAGCACCGCGCGGGCGAAGGCCAGCTCTTCGAAGGCCTGCCCCAGCCAGGTCTGCAGCCGCCCGGCCGCGGCATCGGCATCGAAGTCGGCGAGCGCGGCGGCGTCGGTGTACTTCAGCAGGGCCTGGCGCTTGACGAACTTCCACTTGACCTGGTTCAGCGGCGCGAGCGCCGCGTGCTGCTCGCGCAGGTCGTGCATCGCGTCGGCGATGCCGAAGAGCTCGGCGACGAAGGTGTCCAGGTGAGGGGCCAGCGCGACCAGCAGCGCGGCTTCCTCCTTCGGTGCCAGGGAAGGATCGGCCCGGGCGGCGAGCAGGCGCTCGGCGAGCGCGGCATCGCGCTGGCGCAGCGCGGAAACGAACGCGTCGTCGACGCGTTGCAGGCCCTCGCGTCGGTACAGATCGGTGAAGGCCAGACCGAACGCGAGGGTCAGCATCAGCGCTCCAGGTGCTGGAGTTTGTCCTTCACGTCCTTCCACTGCTCGGCGTCGCTCAGCGGGTCCTTCGTGCGGGTGATGCTCGGCCAGTCCTTGGCGAGCTCCGCGTTCAGGGCGATGAACTTCTCCTGACCGGCGGGCACGTCCTCCTCGGCGAAGATCGCCTCGACCGGGCACTCCGGGATGCAGACCGCGCAATCGATGCACTCGTCCGGGTCGATCACGAGCATGTTCGGGCCCTCGCGGAAGCAGTCGACGGGGCAGACATCCACGCAGTCGGTGTAGCGGCAGCGGATGCAGGATTCGGTGACGATGTGGGTCATGGCGGGGTTCGCGGGAAAGGGTTGACGGTGATTCTACCGCGAGGTAGTTTCCGTGGACCAGCAGTGAAGTATTTGCTTCATTGAATGCCGGCCACGACCGGCGCCGACGACTCTGGGGAGGGCGATCGCGGTGATGGCGCAGGCGGGGTATTGGCGCACGGGTTCGCTGGAGGAAGCGCTGGCCGTGCTGGCGCGACACCGGCCGCGCGTGCTCGCCGGCGGCACCGATCTGTTCGCGACGCCGCAGTCCCCGAGCGCGCCCGAGGGCTGGCTCGACCTGGGCGGGCTCGAGGCGCTCAAGGGCTGGCGCGACGACGCCGGGCCCGACGGGGCGTGCCTGCGCCTCGGTGCCTTGACGCCCTGGTCGGCAATCGTCCGCGGGGGCTTCCCGGCGTGGGGCAGGGCGCTCGTGCAGGCCGCGCGCGAGATCGGCGGCGTGCAGATCCAGAACCGGGGCACGGTGGGTGGCAACCTGTGCCATGCGTCGCCGGCCGCCGACGGGGTGCCGGCGCTGATCGCCCTCGATGCCCGGGTCGAGCTGTGCCGCCAGGGCGGATCGCGCGAGATCGCGCTGGCCGATTTCGTGCTCGGGCCGCGCCGCACCGACCGCCGGCCTGACGAACTGCTGACCGCGATCGTCCTGCCGTCGCCCGCGCCAGGGGCTCGGTCTTCGTTCGTGAAGCTCGGGCACCGACGCTATCTGGTGATCGCGATCGCGTCGGTGGCGATGAGCCTGTCGCTCGGCGGCGATTCGCGGGTGCAGCGGGTGCGCGTCGCGGTGGGCGCGTGCGGACCCCGCGCCTCGCGGCTGGCCACGCTCGAGCAACGCCTGACCGGTCTGGCGGCACCCCTGGACCCGGACACCGTCTGGCGCTGCGCCGACGCGGATGCGCTGGCGGCCCTGACACCGATCGACGACGTGCGCGGCACCGCCGACCACCGGCGCGACGCGGTGCGCCACCTGCTGTCGCGTGGCCTGGCCGAGTTGTCCCGCGAGGCGCTGGCGTGAGCGCCGCCGACGCGCGGGGCCGGGGCGCGGACCGCGAGGCCGCGGGCGGGGGAACACCCGGGCGCGCGGTCCCCGCCCCCATCCGCTTCACCGTCAATCAGGGGGCCGTCACGGTCGCGGGTCCCGGCTGGCGACGCCTGGCCGATGCCTTGCGCGACGACCTCGGGCTCACCGGCACGAAGCTGGGGTGCCATTCGGGCGACTGTGGCGCCTGCACGGTGCTGATCGATGGCGCGCAGGCCTGCGCCTGCCTGGTGCCTGTCGGTCAGTGCGACGGCCGCGAGGTGCGCACGGTCGAGGGGTTGGCGCGCTCGGGCTTCCAGGGCCTGCAGCAGCGCTTCGCCGAGCACGGGGCCGCGCAGTGCGGCATCTGCACGCCGGGCATGCTGATGGCCGCCGCCGACCTGCTCGCCCGACATCCACGCCCCAGCGAGCAACAGGTGCTCGATGGCCTCGGTGGCGTGCTGTGCCGGTGCACGGGCTACCGCAAGATCGTCGAGGCGGTGCTCGCGGCCGCGGGCGACGCGGCGCCCGTGGCGGGCTTGGCCGCGCCGCGTGCCGGCGAGGCGGTCGGTGCCCGGCTGCCGCGACGCGACGCGCCCGCCAAGCTCACCGGGCAGGCGCGCTACGGCGCGGACGAAGCGCCGGCCGACGCGCTGTGGCTGAAGGTGGTGCGCGCGCCGCATGCCCACGCCCGCTTCCAGACCGGGGATCTGGACGCGTTCGTGCGCGACCGCGGCCTGCACGGCGTGCTCACCGCGGCCGACATCCCGAACAACCGCTTCGCGATCTTTCCCGACCTGCGCGACCAGCCCGCGATCGCCTACGGACACGTGCGTTTCCTGGGCGAGGCGGTGCTGGTGCTGGTCGGCCAACGCGATCGGGTGGAGGCGATCGATCCGGGTTCGGTGCCGATCCACTACGAACCCCTCGTGGCGGCGCGCGAGATCGACGAGGCGCTCGCCCCGGGCGCGCCGGTGCTGCACGAGCGCTGGCCGGACAACGTGCTCTGCCGTGGGCGCGTGGTGCGCGGCGACGTCGATCGCGCGCTCGCGCAGGCCGATCCCGCGCGGGTCTTCGAGGCCACGATGCGCACGCCCTACGTCGAACACGCCTACCTCGAGCCCGAGGCCGGCTGGGCGCGCGTGGCGCCGGCCAGCGGCCAGGCGCCGCTGCGCGTGGTGGTGTTCGCCTGCACCCAGACGCCCTACATGGACCGCGACGAACTCGCGCACCTGTTCGGCCTGGCGCCCGCGCAGGTGAGCATCCGGCCCTCGGAGGTCGGCGGCGGCTTCGGCGGCAAGCTCGATCTCTCGGTGCAGCCCTTCCTGGTGGCGGCGGCGCTGAAGTTCGGTCGGCCGGTGCGCATCGTCTATGACCGCACCGAGTCGATGCGCTCGACCACCAAGCGCCACCCGTCGCGGCTGAAGGCGCGCCTGGCGCTGGACGCCCGCGGGGATCTGCTCGCGTACGACTTCCACGGCGACTTCAACACCGGTGCCTACGCCTCCTGGGGGCCGACGGTCGCCAACCGGGTGCCGATCCACGCGAGCGGTCCCTACCGGGTGCCGAACCTGCGCGCGCTGACCCGCGCGGTGCATACCCACAATGCGATTTCCGGCGCGTTCCGCGGCTTCGGCGTGCCCCAGGCGACGCTGCTGGGCGAGACCCTGATCGACCTCGCCGCACAGGCGCTCGGCGAAGATCCGCTCGAGTACCGTCTGCGCCAGGCGCTGCGCGCCGGCGACGCGACCGCGACCGGGCAGGTGCTGTCGGCCAGCGTGGGCCTGCAGGCCTGTCTGCGGGCGCTGCGGCCGGCCTGGCGGGCGGCGCGCGACGAGGTGGCGGCGTTCAATGCCGCGCGGTCGGCGACGGTTTCGGCCCGCGGGCCCGACGGACCGCGACGTGGGGTGGGCATCGCCTGCATGTGGTACGGCATCGGCAACACGGTGATCGCCAATCCGTCGACGATGTCGATCGGCCTGACGCCGGCGGGGCGCTTCGTGCTTCACAACGGCGCGGTCGACATCGGCCAGGGCAGTTTCACCGTGATGCTGCAGATCGCGGCCGATGCGCTGGGCGTGCCGGTCGACGCGATCGACCAGATCGGACCGGACACCGACCTCACCGCCGACGCCGGCAAGAGCTCGGCCTCGCGCCAGACCTTCGTGTCGGGCAACGCGGCCCGCCTCGCGGGCGAGGCCTTGCGCGGCCGGCTGCTGGCGTTGCTGGGGGCGCCCGCCGACGCGAACCTGTCGGTCGCGTCCGGGGAACTCGTCGCCGCGCAGGGCGCGAAACGCTGGCGACAGCCGCTCGGTGGTCTTGCGGTGGACGCGATGGGCTATGTCGCGCAGGGCGAGGGCCACTTCGATCCGCCCACCGTGCCGCTGGACGCCGATGGCCAGGGCGTGCCCTACGCCACCTACGGCTTCGCGGCGCAGTTCGCGGTGGTCGAGGTCGACCAGGGGCTGGGCACCACCACGGTGGTGTCGATCCACGCCGCGCACGACGTGGGCCGCGCGGTGAATCCGACGCAGGTCGAAGGACAGGTCCACGGCGGCATCGCCCAGGGCCTCGGGCTGGCGCTGATGGAGGAATACCTGCCCGGGCGCACCGACAACCTGCACGACTACCTGATCCCCACCGCCGGCGATGTCCCGCCGATCACCGTGCACCTGGTCGAGGACCCGGAGCCGCTCGGACCCTTCGGGGCGAAAGGCGTCGGCGAACCGGCGCTGGTGGCCACCGCGCCGGCGATCCTGAACGCGATCCACGACGCGGTCGGGGTGCGGCTCGATCAGGTGCCGGTCACGCCGGACCGCCTGCGGGCCGCGATCCTGGCGCGCGGTTCCCCGGCGGGCGCGCCGTGAGGAGGTCCCGATGAACGACGTCGTCACGACAACGGCCACCGCGGGCGCGAAGCTCGAGTGCAACGCCTGCCCGGTGCTGTGCCAGATCACCGAGGGGCGCAGCGGCGCGTGCGACCGCTACGCGAACGTGAATGGGGTGCTCACCCGCGTGGATCCGGTGCTGCTGATGCCGCGCAGTCCGCAGCGGGTGGCCTTCGCGCAGAACGAGGCCGACTGGCGCGGCGAGATCGTCGGCGCCGAGGTGTTCGTCTCCGGCGTCGGCGCGGGCACCACCTACCCGGACTACAAGCCGGCCCCTTTCATCGTCGCCAGCCAGTCCGAGGGGGTGGACACCGTCACGGTGGTCACCGAGGGCATCTTCAGCTACTGCAGCTTCCGCGTGAAGATCGACACCGACCGCTATCTCGGGCCGGAGCGGGCGGTGGTGCGGCACCGGGGCGAGGCGGTGGGTCATGTGACCACGCAGGAGTACGGATCGCAGTTCCTGTCGCTGGGGGGCGTGCACCACCTGACCGCGGGGTCCAAGCGCGAGGGCCGCGTGGCCTGCGACCTGATGGTCGCGCTGGGCAACCGCGAGGCCGTCGACCTGAGCATCGAGGGCGGGGCCGAACTGCGGGTGCAGGCCGGCCAGGCGCCGATCGTCAACGGCCATCCCGAGCGCCGCATGCGGGTGGGGTGCGGCTCGGCGACGATCGGGATCTTCGCGCAGCAGTGGCTGGGGCACGTCGACGAGGTCGTCGTGATCGACGACCACATCACCGGCGTGCTCAGCGAGCACCAGGCCGGCAAGTGCCTGGACATGCCGCCCTCGGGCATCCGCCTGCGGGGGCGCAAGTCCACGCCCGGCCGCTACTTCCAGGTGGCCAACCCCGGCACGGGCTGGGGCGGCACCGACATCACCGATCCGCTGTCGATCATCGAGGGCTGGAACCCGAAGATCGCGCGCCCGGGTCTGCGGCTGCTGATGGTCTCGACCACCGGCGACGACGCGGCCTGGTTCGAACTGGACGAGTCGCTGCGGCCGGTGCCCGCGCCGATGCCGGCCGCGGTGCAGACGGTGGTCGAGCGCATCGGCGAGAACTGCGAGCCGTCGCTGGCCACCGTGCTGTTCGTCGCCGGCGCGGGGGGCAGCCTTCGCGCGGGAGTCACCGACAACCCGATCCGGCTGACGCGATCGATCAAGGACCTGCTCGTCAACGTCACCTGCGGCGGCGCGCCGGCCTACGTGTGGCCGGGCGGTGGCATCACGGTGATGGTCGACGTGGCGCGGATGCCCGCGAACAGCTTCGGCTGGGTGCCGACCCCGGCGGTGGTCGCGCCGATCGAGTTCACGATGCGGCTGCACGACTACCGCGCGCTGGGCGGGCACGTCGGCAGCGTCGTGCGGCTGGCCGATGTGCTCGCGAACGCGGCGGTGCGCACCGAGCCCTGGGATCCCGCCAACCCCTGGCCGGCCGGGATCGGCCGCTGAGATCGCGATGCACGCCAGCCGCGCCGCGCTCGACGACCGTCGCTGGCACTTCCAGCACGGGCCGATCGACCTGGTGATCGGTGCCGACGGCGAGGCGTCCTGCGTGCGGGCGGCGCTCGAGGACGCGTGGACGCGCTTCGCCACGGTGCTGCCCGAGCTCGTGGCCGAGTTGCCGATGCTGCGCCGGGCGGTGGGCACCGAGTGCGCGCTGCGTGGCCCGGTGGCGCGCCGGATGTGGCAGGCCTGCGCGCCGTACCACCCGGACTTCCTGACCCCGATGGCCGCGGTGGCGGGCAGCGTCGCGGAGACCATCCTCGAGTGCTTCGTCCGCCCCGGGGTCCGCCGCGCCTGGGTCAACAATGGCGGCGACATCGCGCTGCACCTGGTCGCGGGCGAACGCCTGGTGCTCGGTGTGTGCAGTGACCCCCGCCGGCCCCTGCCGGTGCCGTCGGACCGGGTGTCGATCGACGCGGCCGATCCGGTGCGCGGCGTGGCCACCAGCGGCTGGCGCGGGCGCAGTTTCTCGCTCGGCATCGCCGATGCGGTCACCGTGCTGGCCGATCGCGCGGCCGACGCCGACGCGGCCGCGACGATGATCGGCAATCAGGTGACGGTCGAGCACGTCGCGATCGTGCGTCGCCCCGCCAACGCGATGAAGGACGACACCGACCTGGGCGATCGGCTCGTGACCGTGGCGGTGGGCGCACTGCCCGTCGAACGGGTCGACGAGGCCCTCGCCCGGGGCGCGCGGTTCGCGCGGGACCTGATCGACCGCGGCCGGGTCCGGCAGGTCGTGTTGTCCCTGCAAGGGCGATCGGCTATCGTCGGGGCACCCGCCCCGGCGCCGGGGTCGCATCCGGCGCTTCCCCGGCTCGCCGACCACGTCTGAACACGGCAGGAACCCGACACCATGAATGCCCGCATCCGAAAGCTCGTCACCGTCGTCGAGGAGACCCGCCGGGAGATGGGGCGCGAGATCTCGCCGCCCACCCGCAAGGCGGTGGCGCTCGCGGTGATCGAGAACCCGTACGCGGGCCGGTACAGCGAGAACCTCGACGAACTGATCCAGATCGGCGAAGCGCTCGGCGAGCTGCTCGGGCAGCGCTGCGTGCAGGCGCTGGGCATCGCCGGTCCGGATGCCCAGAGCTACGGCAAGGCGGCGATCGTCGGTGAGGCCGGCGAGCTCGAGCACGCGGCGGCCCTGCTGCACCCGAAGCTCGGCGCGCCGCTGCGCAAGGTCCTGGGCAAGGGCGCGGCGCTGGTGCCCTCGGCCAAGAAGATGGGCACGATGGGCACCACGATCGACGTGCCGCTCGGCCACAAGGACGCCGCGTTCGTGCGCAGCCACTTCGACGCGATCGAAGCCGGCGTGTCCGACGCGCCGCGGGCCGGCGAGATCGTGGTCGCGGTCGCGGTCACCGATTCCGGACGACCGTCGCCGCGCGTGGGCGGTCTGCAGACTCACGAGATCAAGGGCGAGGACGGACTTCGCTGACACCGGCAAAGGGCCGCCGCGCCGTTCAGGCGAGGCGGCGGTGCACGATCCGCGCGGTCGTGCGTTCACGAGACGACATCAACGCAACAGGGGGAACGCAATGAAGCAACTGATCGCGGCCTTGGCCGCAGCAACGCTGGGTTTCGGCGCGGCCGGGGTGGCGGCGCAGACCATCCGGATCGGCGAGCTCAACAGCTACAAGAGCCAGCCGGCGTTCCTCGACCCGTACAAGAAGGGCTGGGAGCTCGCGCTCGACGAGATCAATTCCGGTGGTGGTGTGCTGGGCCGCAAGATCGAGGTGATCTCGCGCGACGACAACGGCAATCCGGGTGACGCGGTGCGCGTGGCCGAGGAACTCGTCTCGCGCGAGAAGGTCGACCTGCTGTTCGGCACCTTCCTGTCGCACATCGGGCTGGCGGTGACCGACTTCGCCAAGCAGCGCAAGGTGCTGTTCCTCGCGGCCGAGCCGCTCACCGACAAGATCACCTGGCAGAACGGCAACCGCTATACGTATCGCCTGCGCCCCTCCACCTACATGCAGGCGGCGATGCTGGTGCCCGAGGCGGCCAAACTGAAGAAGAAGCGCTGGGCGATCGTCTACCCGAACTACGAGTACGGCCAGTCGGCCGCGGCCACCTTCAAGGAGCTGCTGAAGAAGGCCCAGCCCGATGTCGAGTTCGTCGGCGAACAGGCGCCGGCACTGGGCCGCATCGACGCGGGCTCGGTGGCGCAGGCGCTGGCCGACCTGAAGCCGGACGCGATCTTCAACGTGTTGTTCGGCGCCGACCTCTCCAAGTTCGTCCGTGAGGGCAACACGCGGGGCCTGTTCAAGGACCGCGCGGTGGTCAGCCTGCTGACCGGCGAGCCCGAGTACCTCGATCCGCTGCGTGACGAGGCCCCCGAGGGCTGGATCGTCACCGGCTACCCCTGGTACAGCCTGAAGACGCCCGAGCACGACAAGTTCCTGCTCGCGTATCAGAAGAAGTGGAAGGAGTACCCGCGTCTGGGCTCGATCGTCGGCTACGCCTCGATGATGTCGCTGGCCGCGGCGATCAAGAAGGCCGGCAGCACGGACACCGAGAAGATGGTGGCGGCGTTCAAGGGCCTGCAGGTCGACACCCCGATGGGCCGGATCAGCTACCGCGCGCAGGACAACCAGTCCACGATGGGCGCGTACGTCGGCGTCACCGCGGTCAACCAGGGCCGTGGCGTGATGAAGTCGTTCCGCTACATCGACGGCGCCTCGGTGCTGCCGCCGGACTCGGTCGTCGCGAAGCTGCGGCCGGCCAACTGACGACGGCACGGCCGGCCGTCGCCCGAACGGGCGCCTGGCCGGCCGGCGATCCCCATGCTCAGTTCCCTCGCAGTCCAGCTCCTGAACGGGCTGGCCGGTGCCTCCACGCTCTTCCTGATCGCGGTCGGGCTGTCGTTGATCTTCGGCGTCACCCGGATCGTCAATTTCGCGCACGGGTCGATGACGATGATCGGCCTGTACGTCGGTTGGACGCTGACCGAGTGGTGGGGCAGCGGCCCGCTCGGGTTCTGGGGCGCGGTGCTGGCCGCGGCGCTGGTGGTCGCAGTGCTCGGCGCGCTGATCGAGCTGCTGGTGCTGCGCCGGGTCTACGCGGCCCCTGAGCTCTTCCAACTGCTGGCCACCTTCGCGGTCGTGCTGATCCTGCGCGACGCCTCGCTCGCGCTGTGGGGCCCCGAGGACCTGCTCGGTCCCAAGGCGCCGGGCATGAAGGGCGCGATCGACGTGCTCGGGCGCGCCCTGCCGCAGTACGACCTCTTCCTGATCTTCGTCGGGCCGGTGGTCCTCGGGCTGCTGTGGCTGCTGCTGCACCGGACGCGGGTGGGGGTGCTGATCCGCGCGGCGACGCAGGACCGCGAGATGGTCGGCGCGCTCGGTGTGAACCAGGCGTGGCTGTTCACCGGCATCTTCGCGCTGGGCGCGGGTCTCGCGGCGCTCGGTGGGGCGCTGCAACTGCCGCGCGAGCCGGCCAACCTGAACCTGGATCTCACCACGATCGGCGACGCCTTCGTGGTCGTCGTGGTGGGCGGGATGGGCAGCATCCCGGGCGCCTATCTGGCGGCGCTGCTGATCGCCGAGATCAAGGCGCTGTGCTACGGCATCGGCTCGGTGGAGCTCTTCGGCGTCGCGTTCTCGTTCTCGAAGCTGACGCTGGTGGTCGAGTTCCTGGTGATGGCGGCGGTGCTGATCCTTCGTCCCTGGGGGCTGCTCGGCAAGCCCCAGGGCGCGGTGCGCACCTCGGGGCACACCGAAGCGCCGATCCGGCCGATGGGGCCGCTGGCCCGGCGCGCCACCGCGGCGGCGCTCGCGTTGCTGGTGCTGGTGCCGGTGCTGGCCTCCGCGTTCCCGTACGCGACGGTGCTGCTGATCGACATCCTGATCGCGGTGCTGTTCGCCGCCAGCCTGCACTTCATCATGGGGCCGGGCGGCATGCACTCGTTCGGCCACGCGGCCTACTTCGGTCTGGGCGCCTACGGCGCCGCGATGCTGCTCAAGGGCGGTGGCCTGCCGATGGAGGCGGCGCTGCTGATGGCGCCGCTGGTGGCGCTGGTCGGCGCCGTGGTGTTCGGCTGGTTCGCGGTTCGCCTGTCCGGCGTGTACCTCGCGATGCTCACCCTCGCGTTCGCGCAGATCGTCTGGTCGGTGGTCTTCCAGTGGGACGAGATCACCGGCGGCAGCAACGGGCTGGTGGGCATCTGGCCCTCGGAGCGCTTCGCGTCCAAGACCGCCTACTACTACCTGACGCTGGTGCTGGTGGTCGCCAGCGTGTACGCGCTGCGCCGGATGCTGTTCTCGCCGTTCGGCTACGCGATGCGCGCGGGCCGCGACTCGCCGCTGCGGGCCGAGGCGGTGGGCATCGACGTGGTCGCGGTGCAGTGGGCGGGCTTCGCGGTCGCCGGCTGCCTGTGCGGCCTGGCGGGTGCGCTGTACGCGTTCGCCAAGGGCACGATCTCGCCGGAGGCGATCTCGGTGGGCCGCTCGGTCGACGGGCTGGTGATGGTGCTGCTGGGCGGCGTGCAGACGCTGGCCGGGCCGGTGGTGGGTGCCGGCGTGTTCACCTGGCTGCAGGACGTGGTGATCCGCTCCACCGATTACTGGCGGGCGTTGCTGGGCGGGGTGATCCTGCTGCTGGTGATCGCGTTCCCCCGGGGCATCGTCGGGGCCTGGCTCGCGGCCTTCGCCCACCGCGGCGCGGGAGCGCGGTCATGAGCGCCAGCACGGGGCCGCTGCTGCGGGTGCAGGACCTGTCGAAGTCGTTCGGCGGGGTGCGCGCGGTGCGCGAGGTGTCCTTCGATCTCGCGCGCGGCGAGCTGCTGGCGCTGATCGGTCCGAACGGGGCGGGCAAGTCCACCTGCTTCAACATGATCAACGGCCAGCTCGCGCCGGACAGCGGGCGCATCCTGTTCGACGGCGAGTCGATCGCCGGCCGTCGCCCGCGCGAGATCTGGCGTCGTGGCGTCGGGCGCACCTTCCAGGTCGCGGCCACCTATGGGTCGATGACGGTGGCCGAGAATGTCCAGGTGGCGCTGCTGTCGCACCACCGCCAGCTCGGCCGGATCTGGCCCCGCGCGGCCTCGCTGCACCGGGCGCGCGCGCTGGAGCTGCTCGGTCAGGTGGGCCTGGCCGAGCGGGCCGACGACCCCTGCGCGACCCTGGCCTATGGCGACATCAAGACGGTGGAGCTCGCGGTGGCGCTGGCCAACGAACCGCGGCTGCTGCTGATGGACGAACCGACCGCCGGCATGGCGCCGCGCGAGCGGCACGCGCTGATGACGCTGACGCGCCGTCTGGTCAAGGAGATGGGCATCGCGGTGCTCTTCACCGAGCACAGCATGGACGTGGTGTTCGCGCACGCCGATCGCCTGATCGTGCTCGCGCGCGGCAAGCTGATCGCGGCCGGCACGCCCGAGGAGATCCCGGGCGACCCTCGGGTCGCCGAGGTCTACTTCGGCAGCGGCAAGCTGGCGCACGGCGCGGGGGCGGCATGAGCGGATTGCTCGAGGTGAGCGGCCTGCGGGCGTGGTACGGACGCGCGCAGATTCTCTTCGACGTCGACCTGCAGGTCGCGCCGGGCGAGGTCGTGGCGCTGATGGGACGCAATGGCGCGGGCAAGAGCACCACGATGAAGGCGATCATGGGGCTGCTCGACCGGGTCGAGGGGGCGGTGCGCTTCGAGGGCCGCGACATCCGCGGACTGGCGCCGTACCAGATCAGCCGGCTGGGCTTGGGCTGGGTGCCCGAGGACCGTCGGGTGTTCACCGACCTGAGCGTGCTCGAAAACCTGCAGGTCGGGCGGCAGCCGCCGCGCGCCGGCGCGCCCCATTGGACCGAAGCGAAGCTCTTCGAGCTGTTCCCGAACCTGGGCGAGATGCCCGACCGGCCAGGCGGGCGCATGAGCGGCGGCGAACAGCAGATGCTCACCGTCGCGCGCACGCTGATGGGCAACCCGAGGCTCGTGCTGCTCGACGAACCCTCCGAGGGGGTCGCGCCGCTGATCGTCGAGCAGATGGCGGCGATGATCGAGGCGCTCAAGCGACAGGGGCTGTCGGTGCTGCTGTCCGAGCAGAACCTGCCGTTCGCCTCGGCGGTCAGCGACCGCGCCTACGTGCTCGAGAAGGGGCAGGTGCGCTTCGCGGGCACGATGGCCGAATTGCAGGCCGACGAGCCCGTGCGGCGGCAGTACCTGACGGTGTGAGGCCCGCGGTGACGCGGGGTGGTTGACGATTCGAGGCAGGGGAGGCGGCGATGGCGGCAGTGGCGGGTGTGGAGTTGTCGGGCAAGGTGGTGATCCGCAACGTGGGGCTGATGCTCTCGGGCGACATCGACCGGCCGATCCTGGACGCGGACACGGTGGTGGTCGACGACGGCGTGATCACCGCGGTCGGCAAGGCGGCCGACTGCGACACCGATCGTGCGCGCCGGGTGATCGACTGCAAGGGCACCGCGCTCGCGCCGGGCCTGATCGATTCGCACACCCACCCGGTCTTCGGCGACTGGACCCCGCGGCAGAACCAGCTCGGCTGGATCGAGTCCTGCCTGAACGGTGGCGTTACCACGATGATCTCCGCCGGCGAGGTGCACCTGCCCGGCCGTCCGAAGGACGTGGTCGGCGTGAAGGCGCTGGCGATCACCGCGCAGCGCGCGTTCGATGGCATGCGCGCCGCGGGCGTCGGCGGTGGCGTCAAGGTGCTGGCGGGCGCGCCGGTGATCGAGAAAGGCATGGTCGAGAGCGACTTCGCGGAGATGGCGGCCGCCGGCGTGCGCCTGCTCGGCGAGATCGGCCTGGGTTCGGTGAAGGCCGGCGACGAGGCCCGCACGATGGTGAACTGGGCGCGCAAGCACGGCATCCAGAGCACGATCCACACCGGCGGCCCGTCGATCGCCGGCTCGGGGATGATCGATGAGCAGGTGGTGCTCGAGGCCGACGCCGACGTGATCGGCCATGTCAACGGCGGGCACACCTCGCTGTCGTACAAGGCGGTCTGCACGCTGTGCGAGCGCAGCTCGCGCGCGCTGGAGATCGTGCACAACGGCAACGAGCGGATCGCGATCCTGACCGCGCGTCACGCGATCGAGCTGAAGTGCCCGCACCGCGTGATCCTGGGCACCGACGCCCCCGCGGGCTCGGGGGTGCAGCCGCTGGGCATCCTGCGGATGATCGCGCTGCTGTCCTCGCTGGCCGACATTCCGGCCGAGATCGTGATCGGCTTCGCGACCGGCAACACCGCGCGCCAGCGCAACCTGGCGCAAGGCCTGATCGAGGTCGGGCGTCCGGCCGATTTCGTGTTCATGGACCGCGCGCAGCACACCGCCGGCAAGGACCTGCTCGAGAGCATCCGGCTGGGCGACATCCCGGGGGTGGGCATGGTGATGATCGACGGCATCGTGCGCTGCCAGCGCAGCCGCAACACCCCGCCGGCCGTCGAGGCGCCCGTGATCGTCTCGTGAAGCCCCGCATCCGCGACGCCGAAGCCACCCGGGCCCGCATCCTGAAGGCGGCCGTCCGCGAGTTCGCGCGGCACGGCTACGGCGGGGCGCGCGGTGAGCGGGTCGCGAAGGCCGCGCGCTCGTCGGAGCGGATGGTCTACTACTATTTCTCGAGCAAGGAAGGGCTGTTCCGGGCCGCGCTCGAGTCGGTCTACGCGTCGCTGCGGGATGCCGAGCGCGCGCTGCGGCTCGACGATGCCGACCCGATGCAGGCGCTCGACGAGTTCTGCCGCTTCGTCTGGAACTACTACCTGCAGCACCCCGAGTTCATCGGGCTGGTCAACACCGAGAACCTGCAGCAGGCCCGGCACCTGCGGCGTTCGCCGCAACTGTCCGAACTCGTCTCCCCGGTGGTCGGAATGCTGGCCGAGTTGATCCAGCGGGGGCAGCGGGCCGGTCGCATGCGCGAGGACATCGATCCCGCGCAACTGTACGTCGCGATCGCCTCGCTCGGCTACTTCTACCTGTCGAACCAGCACACGCTGTCGGCGGTGCTCGGGCGCGACCTGCTCGCCCCGGACCAGTTGCAGGCGCACTGGCGCAGCGCCGGCGAGATGATCCGGCGCTACGTGGCGGCCGCGCCCGCGCCATGAACGGTGCGCCGTCATCGGTCGGCCTCGCCTCGGTGGTCGCCGTGCACCAGGATGGGGTGCACCGTTTCTCGAAGACCACCGTGCCGGCGATCCAGCTGCTGGCGGGGCTGGGCGTGCAAGGCGACGCGCACGCCGGGGTCACGGTGAAGCACCGGTCGCGTGTGGCGCGCGACCCGGGCCAACCCAACCTGCGCCAGGTGCACCTGATCCACGCCGAGCTGTTCGAGACGCTCGCGGCCCAGGGCCATCCGGTGCGGCCCGGCGATCTCGGCGAGAACCTGACCACCCGCGGGATCGACTTGCTCTCGCTGGGCACCGGCACGTGCCTGCGGATCGGTGCCGAGGCGGTGATCGAGCTCACCGGTCTGCGCAACCCCTGTGCGCAGATCGACCGATTCCAACGGGGACTGATGAGCCGGCTGCTCGATCGTGACCCGCAGGGAGGCTTGGTGCGCCTGGCGGGCGTGATGGCGATCGTGCGGGTCGGTGGCCGGGTCGCACCGGGCGACCCGATCGTGATCGACGCCGCGCCCGTGCACCGGCCGCTGGAACCGGTCTAGTGTCCTGGGGCCTGTCGGAGTGCCGCCCTTCGGGGGATCTTGGCCAATCGCCGATTCACGCGAGCCCACCCATCGCGTCAACAGGCCCTGAACGCGCCGGGATGCGATTTGCCACACTCGGCGCCGCGCTGCGGCGTGCCCGGGGCACCGAAAGGGGGTAGGCTTCGTGAGGCGGGTCTGGCCGCCGGGGGATCCCCCGGGTGGCCGGCCGGGCACGGGAGACCGAGATGAGTTCCGATGCGAAGCGCAAACCGTCGCGGGCGGCCAGCAACATGAATTCGATGGCCGCCCTGACCGATCGACACGCCCGGCGCATGCTCAGCGGGCGCGTGGAATCGGTGCCAGCCGATTACGCCGACCGTGGCGCCAGTGTCGCGATGCAGCGCCTGGGCACGGCGCGTCGCGCGCTCGAGGAACGGCGCGTCCTGCGCGAACTCGGTCTGCTCGATCCCTGAACGGCGCGCGCCGGTCGCGGGCTCAGTCGAACAAGGGCAGCGTCTGGCCCCGCTGGCGGGTGCCGGGTTCGCTCACGACCTGCGCAAGCTGCCCGGCCGTCACCAGCTGGCCCGCCTTCACCCCGAGCAATCGCAGACGCCGGTCGAGCACCACGCGCTTCAAACATTCGCCGGCGTGTCGTCGCAATTGGGCGCCATCGTCGGTCGCGCCCTCGAACGTGTGGTCGCGCGTCACGGTGCGGAAGTCGTCGAAGCGCAGTTTCAGTCCCACCGATCGCGTCAGGTAGCCCCGCCGGCGCAGATCCTCGCCGAGGCGCACGCACAGCTCGGTGAAGGTGGCCGAGAGCTCGGCGCGGTCCAGCACCGGGTCCAGGTCGCGCTCGAAGGTGGTCTCCCGGCTGATCGACTTCGGTTCGCTGCGCGTGACCACCGGTCGCTCGTCGCGGCCGTGCGCGGCCTGGTGCAGCCACGCGCCGTAGTGGCGGCCGAATCGCTCGACGAGCCAGTCCGGGTCGGCCGCGGCCAGCTCGCCGATCGTCCGGATGCCCAGGCCCTCCAGCTTCACCGTGGCCTTCGGTCCGATTCCGTTGATCAGCTTGACCGGCAACGGCCAGATCCGAGCGGGCACCTCGTCGGCCCGCAGCACGGTGATGCCGTCGGGCTTGTCCAGGTCGGAGGCGATCTTCGAGAGCAGCTTGTTGGGCGTGACGCCGATCGAACACGACAGCCCGGTGGCCCGCCGAACCGCCTGCTTCAGCTGTTCGGCGATCGTGCGCGCCGCGGCCCAGCGGTCCGGCGCGCCCGCCACCAGCGCGCTCAGGTCGATGTAGATCTCGTCGACGCCGCGGTCCTCGACCTCGGGCGCGATCGCGCGAACGGCCGCCTTGAAGAGCCGGGAGTACCGGCGGTACTCCTCCATGTCCACCGGCAGCAGCACCGCGTCCGGGGCGAGCCGCGCCGCCTTCATCAGGCCGATCCCTGCCCGCACGCCGAACGCGCGCGCCTCGTAGGTGGCGGTGGTGATCACGCCCCGGCCGGCATACGCGCGCAGCCGGGCGTACTCGCGGCGCGTCTCACCGGTGGCCGGGTCGGTGACGACGCGCGGCTGGTGCCGGCTGCCGCCGCCGATCACCACCGGCTGACCCCGCAGATCGGGATAGCGCAACAGCTCGACACTCGCGTAGAACGCGTCCATGTCGAGGTGCGCGATGGTTCTCGGACCCTCGCGCTCGGCGTCGGGAATGGGGTCGGACATCGCGCGATGATGCCATCGGCGCGATGCCTCAGTTCACCGCCCGATCCCGGCCCTGCCAGTAGCGGGCGCGCAGCAACTTCTTGTCCGGCTTGCCCACCGGCGTGAGCGGCAGCGACTCGACGAACTCCACGCTCTTGGGCGCGTAGATCGCGCCCTTCGACGAGCGCACCCGTTCGACCAGCGCCTGCGCGTCGGCGCTCATGCCGGGCTTGACGACGACCAGCGCCTTGACGGCCTCGCCCCACTTGTCGTCGGGCACGCCGATCACCGCGGCGGCCGAGACCGCCGGATCGCCGGTCAACACGTCCTCGATCTCGCGCGGGAACACGTTGAAGCCCCCCGAGACGATCATGTCCTTCTTGCGGTCGACGATCGTGTAGAAGCCCTCGTCGTCCTCCACCGCGACGTCGCCCGTGTGCAGCCAGCCATCGACCAGGGTGCCCGCGGTCAGATCGGGCTGGCGGTGATAGCCCCGCATCACGGTGGGTCCCTGCACGCAGATCTCGCCGGGCGTGCCCGGGGGGACCGGGCGGCCCTCGTCGTCGAGGATCGCGACCCGCACGCCCGGCATCGGCTGGCCGCAGGAGCTCAGTCGCGCGACGTTCTTCACGTCGTGCTGGTGGCGCCACAGGGCCGAGATCACGCCGGTGCACTCGGTCTGTCCGTACAACTGCGAGAACACCGGGCCGATGCGCTCGATGCCCTCGATCAGGCGGGTCGGCGACATCGGCGAGGCGCCGTACATGATCGTCTCCAGGCTGCCGAGGTCGGCCCCGGACAGGCCGGGCGCGTCCAGCAGCGCATAGATCATCGTCGGCACCAGCAGGCTGACGGTGGCGCGCTCGCGGGCGACCAGGTCCATCCAGCGCTGCGGATCCCAGCCCTTCTGCAGAATGACGGTGCCCCCGCACATCAGCGTGGGCGTGATGATCATCCCGGCGGCGTGCGAGATCGGCGCGACGGCCAGGTAGCGCTTGTGCATCGGCAGGTCCCAGCCGAGCGACACCGATTGCACCATCTGGAACAGATTGCTCTCCGGCAGCATCGCCGCCTTGGGCACGCCGGTGGTGCCGCCCGTGTAGAGCAGCCAGGCGACCTGGTCGTGGCGCCCGGCGGTTCGGGGCAGGCTGAACGAACCGATGTCGCTCGCCGCGGCCAGCATGTCGCGGCCGACCTCGGCCGGGCCGAAGGTGAACACGTGCTCGACCACGCCGGACTGCGCCTGGAGCTGGGCCGCGCGTTCGGCGTATGCCGGGTCGACCAGCAGCACCCGAAGGCCCGCCTCCCGGCACATGTAGAGGTGGTCCTCGAGGGAGCCCAGCGGGTGCAGCGCGGTGTATCGCGAGCCGGCCAGACTGGGTGCGATCTGGCCCAGCCACACTTCCGGGCGGTTCGGCGACAGCAGGCCCACGCCCTCGTCCTCCCGCAAGCCGATCCGACCCAGCACCGCCGCCCAGCGCGCCAGCGCGTCGGCCATCTCGCGGTAGCCCCAGGACCGGTCGTCCTGGCGGAACGCCACCCGGTCAGGGAAGCGTCGCAGGCTCGCGAGGATCAGGTCGAGGTGGGTGCAGGGGTCGTGCAGGCCGGCCATCGGGGTTCTCCTGTGGTTTGCCGCGCGGGCGACTCGGCACGGCCCGCGCAGCGCGCAGGGTACCGGTGCCCGGGGCCGCGCACCGGCACGGTGGCCCGGATTCCGGGATGCGCCTGGTCTACACTGGCACCTCCCGGGGGCCTCGCGCCCCGCTCCGTCCGGCCCGTCGCGACATGATCATCCACTCGCTGCTCGATACCGACCTGTACAAGTTCACGATGATGCAGGTGGTGCTGCACCACTTCCCGGGGGCGCAGGTCGAGTACCGCTTCAAGTGCCGCAACGAGGGCGTGAACCTGGTGCCGTACCTGGACGAGATCCGCGACGAGATCCAGCTGCTGTGCACGCTGCGATTCCGCGAGCGCGAGCTCGACTACCTGCGCGGGCTGCGCTTCATCAAGAGCGACTTCGTCGACTTCCTGGGCCTGTTCCAGATGAACGAGAAGTACGTGACGGTGCAGCCCTCGGCCAAGGACAACGGCGAGATCGACATCATCGTGCGTGGCCCTTGGCTGCACACGATCCTGTTCGAGATCCCGGTGCTGTCGATCGTCAACGAGATCTACTTCCGGAACACCGTCAAGGTGCCCGACTACGCCCGCGGGCGGCAGCGCCTGGACGAGAAGATCGGCCTGGTCGTCGGCCAGCCCGATCTCGCCGACATGCGGATCGCCGACTACGGCACGCGCCGGCGCTTCTCGCGGCTGTGGCACGAGGAGGTCCTGCTCGAGTGCGCGAGCAAGCTGGGGCCGCACATGGCCGGCACCTCGAACGTGTACTTCGCGATGAAGCACGGGATGCTGCCGCTGGGCACGATGGCCCACGAGTACCTGCAGGCCTGCCAGGCGCTGGGTCCGCGCCTGCGCGACTCCCAGACCTTCGCGTTCGAGACCTGGGCGCGCGAGTACCGCGGCGACCTCGGGATCGCGCTGTCCGATGTCTACGGGATGAGCGCCTTCCTGCGCGACTTCGACCTCTATTTCTGCAAGCTGTTCGATGGCGCCCGCCACGACTCCGGCGATCCCTTCGAGTGGGGCGAACGCCTGATCGCCCACTACGAGGCCAACCGGGTCGACCCGCGCACCAAGACGCTGATCTTCTCGGACGCGCTGACCTTCCCGCTGGCGGTGCAGCTGTACCGGCGCTTCAACGCCCGGGCGCGGCTGGCCTTCGGGGTGGGCACCAACCTCACGAACGACCTGGGCTACGTGCCGCTGCAGATCGTGATGAAGGTGGTGCGTTGCAACGGGCAGCCGGTGGCCAAGCTGTCGGACACCCCGGCCAAGAACATGTGCGACGACGAGGCCTATCTGCAGTACCTGCGCCAGGTGTTCGAGATTCACCAATGAGGCGTGCCGCGCCGGACGGCGGCGGCACTACAATCCGGGTCGGGCGCGGGCGGCCGCGCGAGGTCAGTCAGCCGAGGGAGGGCGTGTGGCGGACATCAAACTCAAGCGCAAGCACAGCCTGGGCCTGAAGAAGGCCAAGGTGGCGGCGCAGAAGGTGGCGGACGACCTGTCCGCGGAATACGGAATGACCAGCGAGTGGGACGGCGACCTGCTGCGGTTTCATCGCAGCGGCGTGCAGGGCGAACTGAAGGTGTCCAAGGACGAGGTGCAGCTCAACGCGAAGCTGGGCCTGCTGCTGGGCGCGTTCAAAACCAAGATCGAGGAACACATCAACAACGACTTCGACCGCTACTTCGCGTAGCGGCCGGGAGCGCCCGACGCGGCGCGCTCAGCCCTTCAGCGAGTCGATCAGGTCGATGTACTGCTGGCGGGCGTCGTCGGCGGCGGTGCCCTTCAGACCGGCCCAGGCGTCGTACTTCGCGCGCCCGATCATGTCGGTGAATCCGGGGCGCTTGCCCTGGACATCCCCCTCACTGCCCTGCTTGTACAGCGCGTAGATCTTCAGCAGCGTGGCGTTGTCCGGGCGCTCGGAAAGCTGCTTGGACTCGGCGACCGCCTTCTCGAAGCGTTTGGCGAGATCGGACATCCGTTGTCTCCAGGGTGGGGAAGGCTGGCTATTATAGGCACCGGGCCCGCCCACGGCACGTCGACCGTCCGGGGTCCCCGAGGAGGAGAACCGATGAATCGGGAGCGGATGTCGGGCGTCGACACGGCGTGGCTGCGGATGGATTCGCCGTCGAACCTGATGATGATCGTCGGCGTCTGGGTGTTCGACGCCCCGATGCCGCGCGAGGCGTTCGCCGAGCGCCTTCGAGACCGGCTGCTGGTGTTCGACCGCTTCCGGCAGTGCGTGCAGACCGATCCCACCGGCGCCTGGTGGGTCGACGACACGGCCTTCGACCTCGACCATCACCTGGTCTCGGTGACGCTGCCGGGCGCGGCCGACGAGTCCGAACTGCAGAAGCTCGCGGGGCGTCTGGCGGCCGAGCCGCTCGCCTCGAACCGGCCGCTGTGGCAGTTCCACCTGATCGAGGACTACCAGGGCACCAGCGCGCTGGTGACCCGGATCCACCATTGCATCGCCGACGGCATCGCGCTGGTCAAGGTGATGCTGTCGATGAGCGACGACGGCACCGCGGTCACGCCGCGACGGCGGCGGCGCGTCGCGGTCGACAACGGCGCGGGCCACGAGGACCTCGCCCACACGCTGATGGCGATGATCGAGCCGCTCACCCGCACCGCGATGCGCTCGATGGAGAAGGCCGGCGACGGCCTGGCCCGCGCGATCGAGTCCACCGGCCAGCCCAATCCGGTGCTCGGCCTGATGGCGGTCGGCGGGCGGGTCGTGCAGGACGCGCTGGCGATCGCGCTGATGAGTTCCGACTCGGCCACCCGCCTGAAGGGCAAGCCCGGGCGCGAGAAGGTGGTGGCCTGGAACGACCCGCTGCCGCTGGAGGAGGTCAAGACGGTGTGTCGCGCGCTCGGGGTGTCGGTGAACGACGTGCTGCTGTCCTGCGTCGCCGGGGCGCTGCGCCGCTATCTGGCCAGCGAGGGCGACGACACCCACGGCGTGGAGATCCGGGCGATGGTCCCGGTGAACCTGCGCCCGCCGAACGAGGCGCCTCGGCTGGGCAACCGCTTCGGCCTGGTGCCGCTCGTGCTGCCGGTGGGCATCGCGAACCCGCTGGAGCGCCTGTTCGACGTGCGCCGGCGGATGGACGAACTGAAGGGCGGCTATCAGGCGCCGCTCGCCTACGCGCTGCTCTCGGTGATCGGCCAGGCGCCCCGGCTGCTGCAGACGGGCCTGCTCGACTACCTCTCGAGCAAGGGCACCGCGGTGATGACCAATGTGCCGGGCCCGGCCGAGCCGATCCGCATCGTCGGCAACACGGTGCAGCGGGTGATGTTCTGGGTGCCGCAGTCGGGCGACATCGGCATGGGCGTGTCGATCCTGTCGTATCGGGGTGGTGTGCAGTTCGGGGTGATCACCGATTCTTCGCTGTGCCCGCACCCGCAGCGGATCATCGACGCGTTCCAGCCGGAATTCGAGCGGCTGCTGCTGACGCTGGCGATGTTGCCGCGCGACGTGCTGATCGACCAGATGCCCGACCCGCGTGAGCTCGAACATCGCCTGTTCGGCGCGCCCCCCACCATGGCGGCCTGAGCGATGACGGTCAGTGCGCTGCCGGGCGCCGCCGAGGTCCTCGAATTCTGGTTCGGCGACCCCGATGGACCGCACGAGGCGCGCGCCGAGTGGTTCCGCAAGGACCCGGCCTTCGATGCGCGCATCCGCGATCGCTTCGGCCCGCTGATCGAAGCGACGCTGGCCGCCCCGCCGCCGCCGGCGTCCGACGATCCCCGGCAGGTGTTGGCCCGGATCGTGGTGCTCGACCAGTTCACCCGCAATGCCTACCGGGACACGCCGCGCGCCTTCGCGGGCGACGCGATGGCCCTGCAGGCGGCACGCGATCTGGCGGGCAGTGGCGCCGACCGGCGACTGCCGCCGGTGATGCGCTGGTTCGCCTACCTGCCGTTCGAGCATTCGGAGTCGCTCGCCGACCAGGATGAATCGGTGCGCCTGTTCGCCACGCTGTGCGAGGACCCGCTGGTGGGCAGCGCCTACGAGTGGGCGGTGCGGCATCGCGAGGTGATCGAGCGCTTCGGGCGATTCCCCCACCGCAATGCGATCCTCGGCCGGGTCGACTCCGTCGCCGAGCGCGAGTTCCTCGCACAGCCGGGGTCGCGGTTCTGATGGCGCTCGTGGTGCACGACGCGCGGGCATGATCGTCGATCCGGCCCAGTGGGCCTGGGTGCTCGCCGCCTCGTTCGCGGGCGCGGTGATCGGTGGCATCGGCGGCTTCGGCACCGGGGTCATCCTCACCGCGGTCCTGGTCCCGCTGCTTGGCGTGAAGGCCACCGTGCCCACGCTGGCGCTGGCCGGCATCATCATCAACGCCGGCCGGTTCTGGTTCTATCGCGCCGACATCGACTGGCGCGCCGCTGGCCGCGTGCTTCTGGGCGCGTTGCCGCTGCTGCTGCTGGGCACCTGGCTGTACGCGCGACTGGATGCGCGGCCCCTGGGCATCGTGATGGGCGCGCTGGTGATCGCCAGCGTGCCGATGCGGCGCTGGCTCAAGCATCGACGCTTCGAGTTCGGCCCACGCGACCAGGTGGTGGGCGGGGCGGTGTTCGGACTGGCCAACGGCATGGCCTCGGGCATGGGGGTGATCCTGGTCTCGCTGCTGCTGGGCAGCGGCCTGTCGGGCACCGCGGTGCTCGCCACCGACGCGTTCGTGTCGATCCTGGTCGACCTGTTTCGCGCGCTGCTGTTCGGCCGGTTCTCGCTGCTCGACGCGGGCACCGGACTGATCGGCGTCGCGATCGGCGTGGCGACGCTGCCCGGCAGTGCCCTGGCGGCGTGGCTGGTGCGACGGATGCACGCCCGCGTGCACACGCTGGCGATGGAGGCCCTGATCGTCGTCGGCGGCCTGGCGATCGTGCTCAGCAGCTGGCGCGCGTCCTCCTGAACCACCCGCCCGGCGGTCGTGTTCAGCCCGGGGCGCGTGGTTCGATGCGCCCGCCGGTGAGCCCTTCCACCCAGCGAGCCACCTCGCTGATGCTCGCGCCCGCGCCGGCGGCCTGGTCGGCCGCGCGATAGAACTGCTGCGTCATCGCGGCCAAGGGCATCGGGGTGCCGGTCTCTCGCGCGAGATCGATCGCGATGCCGATGTCCTTGAGCATCAGCTCGAGCTTGAACGGATCGTCGAATCGGCGGCTCAGGATGCGCTGCTCGATGTGGTTGCGGGTGATCCACGAGCCGCCGGTCGCCTCGTTGAGCACCGCATTCATTGCCGCCGGGTCCAGTCCGGCGCGCGCGCCCATCGCCAGGCCCTCCGCGGTGGCCAGGAAGGTCACCGAGGTGATCAGGTTGTTGATGCACTTCATCGCATGCCCGGCCGACAGCGGTCCGAGGTGGAACTGCGCCCGGCCCATCACGTCGAGCAGCGGCTTGACCCGGGCATACGAAGGGCCCGCTCCGCCCACCATGAACACCAGTTCGGCCGCCTGCGCGCCCCACTGGGCGCCGGACACCGGCGCGTCGACCATGTCGACGCCGATCGCGGCCAGCGCGGCGGCCGTCTCGCGGGTGATCCAGGGTTCGGAGGACGAGGTGTCCAGCAGCAGCGCACCGGGCGCGAAACCGGCCTGCAGGCCGTTCTCGCCGAGTGTGACCTCGCGCACCACCTGGCCGTTGGGCAGCATCGTGATCACGATGTCGCTGCGCGCGGCGACCTCGCGGGGCGTGGACGCGGGCACCGCGCCGGGGGTGTCGGCCACGACCGCCGCGGTGCGCGCCGCGTCGGCATCCAGCAGCGTGAGGGCATGGCCGGCCCGGGCCAGGTGGCCGGCCATCGGTGCGCCCATCACACCGAGACCGATGAAACCGAGGCGGGGCAGGGCGGGGTCGTGCATGCGAATCTACCGGGATGTCGGGCGGGCGGTCAGTCTGCCACGACACCGCGTCCGAGGCACTGTGCCGGTGCGTGCGGCGGTACGCGTCGCGGGCGGCACGGGTCGGTGTACCTGTGCCGGCGGGTCGTCGGCTTGCGACGCTGCCGCTCCCCGACACCGCGCAGGAGCCTCCCGTGACGCCATCCGACCGACTTGCCCGCCGCCGCCAGCCGATGCGCAGCTCGGCCGTCCGCGACCTGCTGGCCGACGCCCAGCGCCCGGGCATGATCTCGCTGGCGGGAGGGCTCCCGGCGACCGAGCTGTTCGACGCCCCCACGCTGCGCCGGATCACCGACCAGGTCTTCGGCGAGGCGTCCGACGAGGCGCTGCAGTACGGCATGACCGCGGGCCTGCCTCGGCTGCAGCGGGCGATCGAGGCGCTGGTGCGCGAGCGCGGCATCGCCGATCCGCCGTCCGAGCCGCTGATCACCACCGGTTCGCAGCAGGCGATCGATCTGCTGGCGCGCGCCTTCCTCGAACCGGGCGACCGGGTGGTCATCGAGCGGCCGAGCTACCTGGCGGCGCTGCAGGTCTTCGGCCTGCTGGACGCCGAACTCGTGGGCGTGCCCTCCGACGCCGATGGCCTGTGCTGGCCGTTGCCGCCGCGGGCGGCGGGGGCCAAGCTCGTCTACGTCGTCAGCAACTTCAGCAACCCCAGCGGCGTGACGCTGTCGCGCGAGCGACGCCTGGCGCTGCTGCGCTGGGCGACCGAGCACCGCGTGTTCGTGATCGAGGACGACCCCTATGGCGAACTGCGCTTCGGGGGGGCGCCGGTGCCGGCGCTGGTGACGCTCGCACGCGAGGTGCCGGGCGCGTCCGACTGGTGCGGCTACGTCTCGACGCTCTCGAAGATCCTCTCGCCGGGCCTGCGCCTGGGGTTCCTGTTGCTGCCGCCCTGGTTGCGTGGCGCGGTCGAGCGGATCAAGCAGGCCATGGACCTGCACACCGCGACCTTGAACCAGGCGATCGCGGCGCGCTACCTGGAGACGGGCCGCCTGAGCGGATTTCTCGCCCGCGCCCGCGGCTTGTACGGCGAGCGCTGCGAGGCCTTGTCGGCCGCGTTGCGCGACCAGTTCGGGGATTCGGTGCGTTTCAACCGCCCGCAGGGCGGGCTCTTCCTGTGGGCCGAACTCGATCCGTCGATCGATTCCGCGCGGCTGCTGCCGGTGGCGCGCGACGAAGGCGTGATCTTCGTGCCCGGCGAGGCCTTCTATGCGGCCGATCCCCCGCGCCACGCGCTGCGCCTGAGTTACTCCAGCGCGAATCCGGACGAACTGGTGGAAGCGGTATCGCGGCTGCGTCGCGCGATGGTGCGCGCGGGGCTCATCGCCTGAGCCTGGGTCGTATCATCATGGGCGTTCCTCCTCGCCGATCGCTTCCCGGCCGCCCATGGCCCTGCACCTCACGCTCGATGCCCGCCTCGATCTGCTCGCCGATCCCCTGATCGACGAGATCGCCGCCGCGCCCGAAGGACCGCTGGCCACCGACATCGTGCTGGTCCCGTCGCTGGGCGTGGCGCGGTGGCTCGCCCAGCGCATGGCGCAGCGACGCGGCATCAGCGCGGGCTGGTGCCCGGAGCTGCCCGGCCGCTACCTCTGGCGGGTGCTCACCGAGGTGTTTCCGGAACTGCCCGCGCGCTCGCCCTTCGATGCCTCGGTCAGCCGTTTCACGCTGATGGCCTTGCTCGGCGCCGTGCCCGAGCGACCCGAACTCGATCCCCTGCGCCGCCGCCTGGCCTGCGCCTCGGCGGCCGACCGCTTCCGGCTGGCCGAGGCGATCGCCGCGCATTTCGATCGTTACCTCGCGTATCGCCGCGATTGGCTCGAACGCTGGCAGGCGGGGCGCTGGGCGGTGGGCGATGCGCCGGTGTCGCCCCACGAAGGCTGGCAACGCTGGTTGTGGGTCGAACTGCTCGGCCGGCTGCCCGGGGTCTCGGCGCGTCATCCCTTCGATCGCCTGCGCGAACGGCTGGCCGATCCCGCCTTCCGCGCGCTGCCCGCGTGGCGGGCCCGGCGGGTGATGCTCTTCGGCACGCTGGCGATGTCCCCCGAGCAGTTCTCGTGGTTCGGCGCACTGGCGCGATGGCAGGAGATCCACGTCTTCGCGCCGGATCCGTGTCGCGAGTTCTGGCAGGACATGGTCACGCCCGCGGCGCGCGCGCAGGTCGCCTTGTTGCGGCCCGACGAAGCCTGGCTGTACGAGGGCGAGCCGGCGGTGCTGCCCCTGTGGGGGCGGGCCCAGCGCGATTTCGGTGTCCAGGTGCTCTCGCTCGCCGATCAGTCGCCGGTCGACATCGACGAACCCCTGCGGGACCGCGAACACCCGTTCGCCGATCGCCAGGCCGCGGCGCCGGCCCGGCCCAGTGTCCTGCAGGCGCTGCAGCTGGCGGTGTTCCTGGCCAGCGACGAACCCTGGACCCGCTGCGCCGGGCCGGATCGCAGTCTGCGGGTGCATGCCACGCACGGCGCGATGCGCTCGGCGCAGGTGTTGCACGACGAACTGCTCGCCTGTTTCGACGAAGACCCGTCGCTGCGCCCGCACGAGGTCGTCGTCTACTGCGCCAATCTCGACGCCGCGCTACCCGCGATCGAAGCGGCGTTCGCCAGCGCCCCGGCCGCGCGGCGCATGCCGCTGAGCGTGTCCGGTCACGCCGCGCAGGTCGATCCGGTCTGGCGGGCGATCGGCGAACTCTTCCGGCTGGTCCGCCTGGGGACCACGCTCACCGCGGTGACCCAGTGGCTGGACAACCCGGCGCTGCTCGAGGTGCTCGGCCTGGACGACGCGGGCCTGATCGCGCTGACCGACCTGTTTCGCGAGGCCGGCGCCCGACGCGGCGTCGCGCTCACGTCGGCCCCGTCGTCGAAGCATGTCTGGCAGGCGGCGTTCGATCGCCTGATGCTCGGCGCTGCGATCGGCCCGCGGCCCGAGGTGCTCGGCGACACCCTGGCCGTGCCCGGGGTGGCCGCGGGTTCTGGCGAGCCGATCGCGCCGTGGTGGCGCGTGATGACCGTGCTCGAGCGGCTGGAGGCCGCGATCGGCCGGCCGATGGGTGTGTCCCAGTGGTGCGCGCTGGCCGACGAACTCGCCGGTCACCTGTTCTCCGACCCTCCCGCCTGGCGAGACAGCCTGCGCGGCCTGCGCGAGGCGCTGGCCCGTGTGCGCGAGGACGCGGCGCACGAGGCGCAGGTGCTGCTGGATGCCGAGGCCTTCGAACACCTGCTCGGGCAGGCCCTGGACGCGGGCACCCCGGCCGCCACGCCCGGGTCCGGCATCACCGTGTGTCCGCTGGGCGCGCTGCGCGGTGTGCCATTCCGGGTGACCGTGCTCTTCGGCATGGACGACGGCGCCTGGCCGCGCGCGCGGTTCGACGGCGAATTCGACCTGCTCTCGCGCAAGCCGCGCTTCGGTGACCGCCTCGCGCGCACCGACGACCGCGGCGTGTTCCTGGACGCGGTGCTGGCCACGCACGATCGGCTGCTGGTGATCCACCAGGGGCGCGATCCGCGCGACGACGCGGTGCTCAACCCTTCGCAGGTCGTCACCGAGCTGCTCGAATACCTGCGCGCCCGGCTGCCCACGGTTCCGGAGACCGACTGGGTGCGGGTCGCCGCGCTGCATCGGTTCTCGCCGGGCGCCTTCCGGGGCGATGACGCCGGATTCGACGCCGGCGATTTCGCGGCGGCCCACGCGCTGGTGCGCCCGCTGGCCACGCGCGCCGAGGGCATCGGCCCGGTCGCGCGGATGGCGGGCCGCGGCGACCTTGCGGCGGCCGCTGGGTCGATGCCGCCGCGCGCCGACGATCCGCCCGAATGGTCGATCGCCGAACTGGCACGGGATCTCGCCGAACCGCTGCAGACCTGGTGGAGGCACCGTCTGCCGATCGCCTTGCCGCGTCAAGGGCAGGCGATCGATGACGACGATCTCGTCCCCGAAGGCCTGCGCCCCGAGGCGGCCCACGTCCTCGAACTCGCGCTCGGGCTGCTGTCGGACGCCGACATCGACGAGCTCGAGCGCCGTACCGCGGCCTGGCCCGATCACGCGCCGGGCGAGCCGGGCCGATACCAGGCGCGACAGGACCTCGTCGCCGCGCGGCGGCTGCTGGCCCATGCGGTGGCCGCGTTGTCCGATGGCACGCCCGACAAGATCCCCACGCCCGCGTGGTGGCCGCCCGAGGCCGAGGAGATCGCGCCGCTGGTCCTGGCGCGCGAACCGGGCGATCTCGTGGTCACGCTCGATGGAACGCGCCTGCGATCGGCCGCGCTGCGCTTTCCGTCGCGGGGCCTGCAACTCGTGCTCAGTCCCTATCCGGTGCGTGCCCGCCTCTGGATCGAGACCTGGCTGGCCGATGCGATCGCCCGCCTGGCCGATCCCTCGCGCGAGTGGTGCACGCTGGGCGTGGGCCTCGACGGCGCGGTGCGGGCCCGCGTCGAGGAGGCGCCCGGCGCGATCGCGCATGCGTTGAGCTGGCGGCGGCGCATCGCCGAGCGTCCGTGGCCGCTGTTTCCGGATGTCTGGTTGTCGGTGCGGAAGAAGTCGGGTGAGGCCCTCGACGAGGCCATCGAGGCGGCGCTGACCGGGAACGACCGGCATGCCCGTGGCGCACTGCGCGGGCGCTGGGCCGCGGCGTTCTTCCGCGACGCGGCGCCCGACGTCGCCGACGTCGCCGCGGTCGGCGAGGCGGTCTGCGGGCCGATCTTCTCGGCGTGCGTCGGATCCGGAGCGCGCACATGACCCGGCGCGCCGATGCCGCGCGGGCGGACGCCGGCCTCGCCGGCCACCCGGTGCTCGTGCCCGACATCCTGCAGGGCGCCCACCTGCTGGAGGCCGATGCGGGCACCGGCAAGACCTGGACGCTCTCCGCGTTGGTGTTGCGCGCGCTGATCGAGCGCGAGATGCCGATCGAACGGATCCTGATCGTCACGTTCACGAAGGCGGCCACCGCCGAGCTCTCGCGCCGCATCCGCGAACGCCTCGAGCAGATGTCGCGCTGGATCGAGGATCACCTCGCCGGGCGCGGCGCGACGGTGGCCGACCCCTTCTGCGACGTGTATGGCGCCATGCTCGCCGATCCAGCGGTGGCGCTGCGGCGCCTGCGGGTCGCGCTCGCCCGCTTCGACGAGTGCGCGGTGCAGACGATCCACGGCTTCTGCCAGCGGGTGATCGCCGAACACGCGGTGTCGATCGATCAACCGCCGGGCCTCGAGCCCCGTTCCGACAACGCGGTGGTCGATCGACGCCTCGTGCTGCGCTGGTGGCAGCGCCACCTGAGCGAGGCGCCGGCGGCGCTGCTGGCCCCGATCCGGCTGGCGGGCGTGACCCCCGATGCACTCATCGAACGGCTCCGAGGGCTCGCGTCGCGCACCGACGTGATCGTGCGCGGGGCCGACGCCGACTGGCGCGAGCGGGCGCTGGCGTGGTCGCGCTGCCGCGACGAGCTCGCCGCGCGCCTCGCAGACGCGAAGGGGTTCGCCGGATTCGAGGCCTGGCTCGGCGCCGCCGAGCACCGGTTCGGCAACAAGCTGCGCAAGGACATGCGCCCGAAACTGCTGGCCGGCTTGCAGGCCTTCGCGCGCTGGGAAGGGCCGATGAGCGACAAGGCCGGCGAACGGATGCGCGAGGCGGTCCGACGGCTGTCCCTGAGCGAGCTGCGCGCGATCGGCGCGGTGGGTGAGCCACCCGGCGCGATCGCCGAGGCCTGCGAAGCGCTGCAGGCGCGTCAGGGGCTGCTCGCCCGGCTGTTGCCGAGCGTGGCGGCCGAGATCTGGCTCACTGCGCAGCAGGAGCGTCTGGCGATTCGCCGCGAGGCGGGCACCCTGGGCTTCGACGACCTGCTGGGCATCGTGCACCGCGCCCTGGCCCACGCCGACTCGGGCCCGGGGCTCGCCGCCAGCTTGCGCCAGCGTTTCCCGATCGCGCTGATCGACGAATGCCAGGACACCGATCCCCTGCAGTGGGCGATCTTCCAGCGCATCTACCCGGCCTCGTCCGCGGCCAGCAGCGACACGGCGATGGTGCTCGTCGGCGACCCGAAACAGGCGATCTACGGGTTTCGTGGCGCGGACGTGTATGCCTACCTGGCCTCGCGCCTGGCGATCACGCGCGTGCACGTGCTCGACGAGAACCAGCGGGCGATCGCGCCGCTGGTCGACGCGGTCAATCGCGTATTCGACGGCGAGAACCCCTTCCTGCTGCCGCAGATCGGCTTCGCGCCGGCGGCGATGGGTCGTCGGCCGCGCGAGGCCTTCGTGCCGGCGCCCGGCGAGCATCGCGCGCCGTTCACGCTGGTGCGCCTGGAGGCCGGACGGCCGGGCGCGATGCTGCGCCAGGCCGACGCCTCGGCGATGGCACTGGCGGCGATGGCCACGGATATCGAGACCTTGCTGCGCAGCGGCGCGCGCATCGGCGCACGCGCGGTGCGCGCCAGTGACGTCGCCGTGCTCGTCAACAAGAACCATCAGGCCGTCGAGGTGAAGGCCGCGCTCGCGGCCCGCGGCATCGGTGCCGCCGAGATCTCCAGGGCCAGCGTGCTCGAATCCCGCGAGATCGACGACCTGATCCGCCTGTGCCAGGCGATCGCGCGGCCCGCGGACGCGAGGGTGCTCGACGGCGCACTCGCCTGCGCGCTGGTGGGTCTGGACGAATCCGCACTGCTCGATGGGCAGGCGGGCGCCGTCCGACGCTCGGGGCACGAGGACGCGTTCTACGCGGCGCGGCAGCGCTGGGAGCAGCACGGCGCGGTCGCCGCGCTGCGCCAGCTGTTCGACTCGCTGGGCGTCGGCGCGCGGCTGGCGGGCCTGCGCGACGGCGAGCGGCGCCTGACGAACCTCGATCACGCGATCGAGCTGATCAACGGCTCTGCGGCCGCGCGCCGCAGCCCATCGGCCGCGGTCCGCTGGCTGTCGCAGTGGCGGGCCGACCCCGCGCTCGTCCCGGAGGACGTGCGCGAGCTTCGGCTGGAGAGCAACGACGATCTCGTCCGTGTCGTGACGGTGCACGCGAGCAAGGGCCTCGAGTACCCCTTCGTGTGGCTGCCCTTCGCCTGGAATGGTCGCGAACCGCGCGACCCGTCGATCGCACTGCTGCACGAGCCGGCACCGGACGGCAGCGGCTGGCAGGCCGTCGTCGATCTCGATCCCGCACGCGATCCCGAGGCCACACGCCAGTCCCGCACCGAGTGGTTCGCCGAGTCCCTGCGGACGCTCTATGTCGCGCTGACCCGGGCCCGCTACCGGTGCACGGTCTTCTGGGGGGCGGCGGCCTCGGCGCAGTTCTCGGCGCTGGCCTGGTGTCTGCTGCGGATGAACCCCGTCGACCAGGTGGTCTGGCAGGGGAAGCGGTCCGTCCCGCTCGACGACGACACCGTGCGCCGGGGCCTGGACGACTGGCTGGCCCGGACCGCGCGCGCACGCTCGACCGGCGCCGACGGCGTGGCCGTCGTGCCGGCGTCGGCACTCCTGGCCCCGGGGCCGGCGCAGCTCACCCTCGGCTGGGACGAGGCGGTTTCGGCCGGCCCCGAAGCGGCGCCGCTGGCCCTGCGCCGCTTGCGTCGACCACCACCGCGCGCGCGCGAACACCTGAGCTTCACCTCGCTCGTGGCCCGGGCGTCGGAACAGGCCGAGGCGGCCGAAGCGCTCGCCGCGTTCGAGCCGACGGCACGACCCGACCACGACGACCCGCAGGCCCCGCCGGACGATGACCGTGTGTCCGTCGATGGGCCCGATGCCGCATCCGAGGCCGCTGTCGCCGGCGGGGACGCCGTGCGCCCGATTCGGGACCGCTTCACCGCCGGACCGCAGGCCGGCGTCTGCCTGCACGACATCCTCGAGCGCGCCGATTTCCGGTGCCCGGTACCGGCCCCCCTGGTGGCCGAACGCCTGTCGGTGGCCGGACTGCCGACGGACGACGCCGCCGAGGTCGCCCAGTGGCTCACCGACGTCATCCGCTGGCCGATGCCTGGCGTCGATGGTCTCGCTTGGCGGCTCGACCAGATCGAGCCGGGACAGCAGGTGCGAGAGCTCGACTTCCTGCTGTCGGCGCAGGCGGTCGATTCCCGCGCGGTGATCGACGCGGTCGCGCGGGAATTCCCGCTCGACCTGCGGGCCGGCCAGGCCCGATGGAGCGGCTTCCTGCGTGGCTTCATCGACCTCGTCGTCCACGCGCAGGGGCGCTGGTGGATCATCGACTGGAAGACCAACCGACTCGGGGACGGTCTGGCGGCCTACGACCCGCGCCACCTCATCCGTTCGATCACCGATCACGCGTATGCGCTGCAGTGGAGTCTGTACGCGCTCGCCGTGCACCGGCTGCTCGCGCTGCGGCTGCCCGACTACGACCCCGATCGCCATTTCGGCGGGGTCTGTTACGTCTATCTGCGCGGCGTCCCCGATGCCACCGGAACCATGCCACCCGGTCACGCGGTCCATGCCGCACGGCCGTCGGGCGACCTGCTCAGGCGGCTCGATCGCCTCTTCCAGGGGCAGGGCTGATGGCGGCCACCGATCCACTCGGACTGGCCGGCGCCTTCGCCGACGCGCTGAGTCGCCTCGAACCCGAGGCGGTCCGCGGGGGCGAGGCCAGGCAGGCCCTGCGGGCGCTCGCGGTGAGGCTCTGGCAAGCCTGCGCCGCGGGTGATGTCTGCATCCCGGTCACGCCCGCCGAGTCCCGCGGCCTGGCGGATGGACCGGCGCTGACCCGACATCCGCGGGTGGCGATCGCGCCGATCGTCCTCGAGGCCGGTCACGCCTACCTCGGTCGGCACTGGCTGGCCGAATCCGGACTGGCGCAGGCGATTCTCGGTCGCGACCAGCCCGCGCCGGTCGCCGCGCCCGAGCAGATCGACGCGGTGCTCTCGGCGGTGTTCGGGGCGGTCGACGAGAGCGACGCGCAATGGCTCGCCGCGCGCACCGCCCTGCAGCGTCGGCTGTGCGTGGTCACCGGCGGCCCGGGCACCGGCAAGACCACCACGCTGGCCCGGCTGCTGGTCGCGCACGCGCGCCTGCGGCCTGGCGCGCGCGTCGCCTTCGCCGCACCCACCGGCAAGGCCGCCGCCCGACTGGCCCAGTCGCTCGCGCAGGCGATCGCCGGGATCGACGCCGCGCGCGACTTGTCCGAGCGGATCCCACGGGACGGTTTCACGGTGCATCGCCTGCTCAGCGGCGGACGGGGGGTGCCCGTGCCGGCCGCGCTCGATCTGCTGATCGTCGACGAGGCCTCGATGCTCGACCTGGAGCTCGCGCATCGGCTGCTCCAGGCGCTCGGTCCGCAGACGCGCCTGGTGATGGCGGGTGATCGCGACCAGCTCGCCTCGGTCCAGGCGGGCGCGGTCTTCGCAGAACTGTGCGAGGCCCCGCTGCGGGGCCGGGTCCGCCTGACGCGCAACTACCGTCAGCGCGAGGCACCGGCGATCGCCGATCTCGCGGGCGCTGTCCGTGACGGCGAGGCGGCCGCGATCGAGCGTGTCCTCGCGGGTTCGGACCTGTGCCAGCCGCCCGATCCCCGCGCACTGGCCGAGGATGCCTGGCGCGCCCACGAGCCGGCGATCGCGCTGGCCCTGCGATCCGAGCCGGCGGACGACGCGCACGCGCTCGCGGTGCTGCAGGCCTACGAGCGGCGGCGTGTGCTGTGCGCCCGGCGTCCCGGGCCCCTTGGCGCCGATGTCGTCAATCGCGCGATCGCCAGCCGGCTCGCCCCTCACCACCCGGCGTGGTACCCGGGGCGCCTGGTGATGATCTCCCGCAACGACGCGCACCGGCGGCTCTTCAATGGCGACGTCGGCGTGTGCCTGGCCCGCCAGGGCGATGGCGCGGGCCTGGCGGTGGCCTTCGCCGACGGCGGGAGCGTGCGATGGGTCGAACCCTCGCGGATGCCCCCCTGCGAGGACGCCTGGGCGATCACCGTCCACAAGTCGCAGGGCTCCGAATTCGACGAGGTCGTGCTGGTGCTGGCCGGGGGCGGCCATGCGCTGGACACGCGCGAACTCGCCTACACGGGCATCACCCGCGCGCGCCGCCGCCTGGTGCTGCGAGGCCATCCGCAGGATCTCCTGCTGGCGGCCTCCCGGCCGCTGGCGCGTCAGGGGCGCCTGGCGATCCGCCTGGCCGGGGGCTCCGAGGCCTGAGAAGGTGGGAACGAATCCGGCGTCGCGTCTCACCCGCGTCGCGCGCCGGGCACGCGCCGCCGGTTGTCGGAAAACTTGACGCTGCGTCTCGTAGGGATTGTCAATCTGTTCACCCACAAGGGCCGAATACCGGCCTACCATCGAGGCGTCAGGGGGCGGGCTCGCCGGTCGTGCGCCCGCGTCGCCCTGCCGACCGGGCTTCGGATGCGTTGTCATCGCGTGGCGCGGTCGCGCGTTCAGGGCTATCGGACGGCAAGGGGCCGCCCGAACGACGCGCAGGCGAGGGTGGAGAACACGAGATGCTCGATCAGCGATCCAGAGACACCACGGCGGGCGACCCGGGCGGGCGGCTCCTGGTCTCGTCCGCGTTCGAGACGGCCAGCGCGCTGGATCTCGCCTGCACCCGCTTCGCGCTGAGAACCATCCTGTCGCTGGGCGCCCGGTTCAACCTGCGCCGCGACGTCAACAACGTCGTCACGCTCGCGGCGCGCTACTTCCACTGGCCCGAGCCCATCTTCGTGCGCCTGCGCGATTTCCTGTCACGACGCTGTGCCGATTCCCCTGCCTGGGCCGACTGCGGCCGCCTGTCGCTCGACGAGTTCATGACCCGGCACGGCGCCTGGAACGGCCTGTACGACGACGGCACGCTGTACTACTTCATCGACGAGTACGTGAAGCTGCACGGCAAGGACCTGCTCTCGGTGTTCCAGGCCACCGCGGCCGCGCTCGACGGCCGCCTGGCGAAGTCGCGCATCCGGCTGCTCGACAACATCGCGATGCTCAGCGCGGTGCTGGGGCTCACCGACGCCGAACGGGCGGTGCTGCTGCACGCGTCGCTGTGCAAGTACCAGCGCGATCTGCGCCCGGTGCTGGTCGACTGCAAGGCGTCCAGCGCGCAGGAGGCCTACGCGATGCTCGGCCAGGTGCTCGGGCACCCGGCGCAGGACATCGGCGTCGCGCTCAAGCCGGGCAGCCGGCTCGAGTCGCTCGGGCTGATCGAGACGCCGATCGCCGAACACTCGGTCACCGACCTCGGCGACCTGATGCGCGTGTCCGACAAGCTGCTGGGCGTGCTCACCGCCGAGTACCCCAGCGAATCCTCGATGATGGCCGCGTTCACGCGGCCCGCGTCGCCCACGCAGCTCACCGAGGCCGACTTCCCGCACGTCGGCGAGGACACCCGCTACCTGGTCGCATTGCTGCGCGCGGCGGTCGACGCGCAGGAGCGTGGCGTCAACGTGCTGCTGTACGGCCCGCCAGGCACTGGCAAGACCGAGTTCGCCAAGCTGATCGCGCAGCAGGCCGGCCTGGAGCTCTACGAGGTCGACTGCCTCGACAAGGAGGGCAACAGCCTGTCGGGCAAGGAGCGCTATCGCTCGCTGCAGGTCTCCCAGGCCTTCCTGAAGGGCCGTGCCCGCGCGGCGCTGCTCTTCGACGAGGTGGAGGACGTGTTCCCGCCGGTGGCCAGCGAGGTCGCCGGGCTGTTCGCGGGCGAGGAGCCGCGGGGGGCCTCGATCAACGGCAAGGCCTGGGTGAACCAGACGCTGGAGAACAACCCGGTTCCCACGCTGTGGATCTCGAACTCCATCGGCCAGATCGATCCGGCCTATCGGCGCCGCTTTCAGTTCCACCTCGAGCTCGAGACCCCGCCGCAGAAGGTGCGCGAGAGCATCGCGCGCAAGGTCCTGGGCGAGCTCGGCGTCAGCGACGCGTTCGTGTCGCGGATCGCGGCGCGGCCCTCGATCACCCCGGCGCAGATCCAGGCCGCGGCACGCTTCGCGCGGCTCGCGCGCAGCCGGATCGACGAGTCGGCCGAGTCGCTGATCGAGCGACAGCTCGCACGCGCCGACAAGGCGCTGGGCAACGACAACACCCGCTCGGATTTCCGTGTCGAAGTCACCCGGTACGACCTCTCGTTGCTGAACGTCGAGTCGCGTCACCCGGTGCCGCGCATCGTCGAGGCCCTGAAGGCCCGGCCGCGTGCCACGCTGTGCTTCTACGGACTGCCGGGCAGCGGCAAGACCGCGCTCGGCGAACACATCGCGCGCAGCATCGAGCGGCCGCTGATGATCCGCCGCGCGTCCGACCTGATGAGCAAGTACGTCGGCGAGACCGAGCAGCAGATGGCCCGGATGTTCGCGCAGGCCGAGCGCGAAGGCGCGGTGCTGCTGCTCGACGAGGCCGACAGCTTCCTGCAGAACCGGCAGATCGCGGTGCGCAACTACGAGGTCACCGAGGTCAACGAGATGCTCCAGGGCATGGAGCGATTCGACGGCATCTTCATCTGCACCACGAACCTGTTCGACCGGCTCGACGAGGCGGCGCTGCGCCGCTTCTCGTTCAAGATCCGCTTCCTGCCCCTGAACGCGGAGCAGCGCGTGAGGATGTTCGTGGCCGAGGTGCTGGACGGCGACGAGACCCGTCTCACCGACGCCCTGCGCGACGAACTGGCCACCCTCGAACTGCTCGCCCCCGGCGACTTCGCCGCGGTCAAGCGGCAGTACCAGCTCCTCGACGAGATCCCCGCGCCGGACGACTTCCTCGCGCAGTTGAGACGCGAGCACGCGGTCAAGCCCGACGTGCGCCACGCGCGCCCGATGGGCTTCGTTCGCTGAGTCCGGCCGGCCTCGCGCCGGTCGACCCGCATTGAGCGCTCACTGACGGGTGGAATCGACCACCCGACGTTCGCGATCGACCGCCGATCGGGCTGCGGCTCACGTGTGTCGTAGTTCCTTGTTTTCATCGGCCCCGATCCCCGGCCTCGATGCCGGGGGCGCAAACACCCTGCGCCGGCCAGAGAACGAGCGAAGGACGAAGCATGAGGAGCAGACCGCAAGCGCGACCGGGAGTCGCCGCCTGGGTGCTCGTGGCCGCGATCGGCGTGGCCGCCGGAGGATGTGGCGGCGGCGGTGAATCGGACACGTCGAGCGCCGCGGCCGAACCCGGGGATGCCGAGGCGCAGGAGAAGGCCCGGCTCGCGCGCTGGACCACCACCAAGCCCACGGGCCAGGGAAGCGGCAGTGGCGGCACCGGTGGCGGCACCTCGGGCACGGGGGGCGCGTCCGGCACCACCGGCAACGGGGCCGGCACCGGGTCCGGCGGCACGACCGGCGGCGGCTCCGGGATCGACACTGGCGCCACGACCGGCAACGTGAAGCCGCCGGCCGCCGCGGCGATCTCCGACGTCCAGGCCGTCCGCTTCCTCGATCAGATCAGTTTTGGTCCGAGCGAGTCCGCGGTGGCGCAGGTGCGCGCCGATGGCTTCGTTCGCACGCTGCAAAAGCAGTTCGATGCGACGCTCTCGCGCTATCGCTACACCTTGCCCGAGAACCTGTCGCGCGACCAGATCCACGTCTACACCGGCGACTTCTGCGCGCAGTTCACCGCGGGCACGAAGGAGCGCGACAACTGCTGGCGCGACTGGTACTCGTCGATGCCGGTGCAGTGGGACTTCTTCGGCCAGGCGGTGTCGGGCGCGGACCAGCTGCGTCAGCGGGTGGCCTGGGCGCTCGGGCAGATCTTCGTCACCTCGGGCGTCGAGATCAGCGGCACCTACGGGTTCGCCGAATACCACCAGATGTTGCGCAACCTCGCGTTCGCCAACTACCGGGCGCTGCTCGAGCAGGTGACGCTGTCGCCGTTCATGGGCGACTACCTGGACATGGTCGACAACGACGGGCGGGCACCGAACGAGAACTATGCACGGGAGCTGCTGCAGCTCTTCTCGCTGGGCACCTGCCTGCTCAACCCGGATGGCACGCTGCAGTCGGGGCGCTGCGTGGCCACCTACGACAACACGGTGGTGCGCGAGTACGCCTACGCGCTGTCGGGGTGGACGTTCCCGGTCGGCGGGAAGACGTCCTGGTGCAACCCGACCTGCGGTGGCTGGAAGAATCCGCGGTACTACCGCGGCAACCTGACGCCGGTCGATGCGCGTCACGACAAGAACCAGCGTTCGCTGCTCGCCGGGGTCGTCGCCCCCGCGGGTCGCACCGCTCGGCAAGGCCTCACCGCGGTGCTCGATTCGTTGATGGCGCACCCGAACCTCGCGCCCTTCGTTTCGCGACAGCTGATCCAGCACCTGGTCACCAGCAACCCCAGCCCGGGGTACGTCGGTCGGGTCTCGGCGGCGTTCAATGCCGGGCGCTTCCAGTCGCAGGGCGTCTCGTTCGGCGACGGCGCCCGTGGCGACATGAAGGCCACGCTGGCGGCGATCCTGCTCGACTCCGAGGCGCGCGATGCATCGGCGGCCACGGCATCCGGCTACGGCAAGCTGCGCGAACCGGTGCTGATGATGACCGCGGCGATCCGTGCGCTCGATGGGGTCACCGACGGCGACCGTCTGGGGTTGTGGGCCTGGGGCGCGGGGATGTCGCAGACACCGTTCAACGCGCCCTCGGTGTTCAACTTCTACCCGCCGGACTTCCCGCTGACCGGCACGAACCTGGTCGGCCCGCAGTTCGCGATCATGACCACGAACACGACGCTGGCCCGGATCAACTTCGCCAACGACCTCGTCTACTGGTGGTACAACAAGGGCCAGGGACTGGCGCCGAACCCGACGATTCCCGGCGCCACCGGCACGCGTGTCAGTTACGCGCGCTGGGAGCCGCTGCTGGTCGATGCGACCACCGACTCGATCAAGGTGGTCGACCGGCTGGCGCTGCTGCTGACAGCCAACCGGCTCGACGCGCCGCAGCGCCAGGCGATCGTCACCGCGATGGCCGAGTACGGCCCGCGCGACACCTGGCTCACCGACGCCAACAACCAGTCGAGCTGGCAGCGCGAGCGCGTCAAGACCGCGGCCTACCTGATCCTCGCCTCACCGCACCACCAGGTGCAGCGATGAGGCGGATCCCCCTTCCCGGCCGATCCGGGGCGCAGCCGGCGCTCGGGCCTTGTTCACCCACCGATCCGGAGTCCACGTCATGAATCGCCGCCAATTCCTCCATCGACTCGGTGTCGCTTTGCCGCTGGGCTCGGGCGCGTTGGTGGCGCCCGCCCAGGCGCAGGCCAGCGGCTACCGGGCCCTGGTCTGCGTGTTCCTGTACGGGGGCAACGACGGGATCAACACGGTGCCCCCGGCCGACGACGCGGGCTGGCAGCGGTACGCGTCCGTGCGCGGCAACACCGCGCTGACGCGCAGCTCGGTGGTCCAGCTCAATGCGACGCACGGGCTGCACCCGGGGCTCGCGCCACTGAAATCGATCTGGGATGCCGGCAAGCTCGCGCTGATCTTCAACGTCGGTCCGCTCGCGCGGCCCACGACACAGCAGGACTACCTCGCCTGGCGCGGGCGCAACGACCCGACCCTGATCCCCGAGAGCCTGTTCTCCCATTCGGACCAGCAGATCCTCTGGCAGAACGCCGCGAGTGTCACATCGCTGGTCAGTGGCTGGGGCGGTCGGCTCAACGACCTCGGTGGCGGCCCCAGCGTGTTCTCGTTCTCGGGCAGCTCGCGTTTCGGGGCCGGCCAGGCCAGCCAGGAGCTCGTGCTGCCCGGCCCG
>WBZM01000447.1_pt1 | contig 59150 bp, 51 predicted proteins | sample 5204271 | NCBI WGS metagenome assembly WBZM01 (sample SAMN12344346, study PRJNA552823) | activated sludge metagenome | biome: Activated sludge suspended growth; feature: Nitrification reactor; material: Wastewater; isolation source: activated sludge from nitrification reactor of wastewater... | reverse complement strand
CGAAATCAATCGGGTTTTGGACCGGATCGCGGACGACTGCGGCCCGGTTATGGCCGATCACGTCCTAGCCTATCTTCGCCGCGTGTTCACTAGGCATGAGGCTCGAAGCGATGACTTCCGTTCGCCAATCGTACGAGGCATGGCGCGAACGAAGCCAAAGGAACGCGCGCGCGAGCGGACCCTGAGCGACGATGAAATCCGGATTGTTTGGAAAGTCGCGGAAGGCGAAGGGGTCTTTGGCCGATTTGTGAAGTTCATCCTGCTGACCGCCGCGCGGCGCACCGAAGCCGCCGACATGGAATGGGGCGAGCTCGCCGGCGTCGACTGGACGCTTCCTGCCGCGCGCAACAAAACCAAAGTCGATCTCTTTCGACCCCTCAGCCGGGCTGCCCTAGACGCCCTACCCCCAAAATCCGGCCCGTTTGTTTTCAGCACGGATGGCGAGCACCCGATTAGCGGATTTTCGAAATTCAAACGGCGATTCGATAGCGCCGTTGCGCGCGAAGCTGGCGGGCCGATTCCCAATTGGACCTTGCATGACCTTCGGCGCACGGCCCGCTCGCTCATGTCGCGCGCTGGCATTTCGAGCGATCATGCCGAGCGTTGCCTCGGGCACGTGATCGCGGGCGTGCGCGGAACTTACGATCGGCATGATTTCTACGAAGAGAAGGCTCGCGCGCTTGAGGCGCTGGCGAGGATGCTCGATCGCATTGTGAACCCGCGCGAGAATGTCGTGCCGATGCGGGAGAGTGCGGATGGGTGATTTGCCTGCTTGGTGGGACATTGAAATTGAATTTTATATCAGCATGCGCGGCATTGAACCTATGAAGGCTCGCACATTCACAATCCTGCGATGGATGACAATGGGCGACCTTAGACCGCTAGAGGCAGCGATTGTTGAAGGCCGTGAGTTAGATCAGGCGGTGCTCAATCTGCTGGCCGATATGATCTCCGGCGACAAAAGCCGCTTCGGGAAAGCCCCTGCCTATCGTCTTAAAGCGGTTCCAACCAAGCGCGGGCCACCAAAGAAACCAGAGCTTCTAGCGCGCGGCTTTATCACGTCATCCGTATACAAGCACGCGCGTGGCACCGGCCTCAGTTCGAATGAAGCTATTGAGCGAATATGCGCCGCCATCGGCATTACCGATAAGTCTGCGCGACAACATCTGACCGCATTTCGGAAGGCTCTCAATACCAAATAATCCCCTTATTTGTTTAGCGTGACGGCTCTATCGTTCGCGGCAATGCTCGGACTTGCGCAATGGCGCGCAAGCTGGAGCAAACGATGCCTGATGACCTTCTCGACCGCCCTGCGGTCTGCCGCTATTTCGGCGGCTCACGCCCCATAAACCCGGCAACCCTCTACCGTGGCATACGCGCCGGCCGCTATCCCGTGCCGGTCAAGATCGGCCCTGGCGCAAGCCGGTGGCTTAGGTCCGAATGCGAAGCCGCCTTGCAGGTGATGATTGAAGGGAGGGCGGGAGAATGAGCTTCTTCAGACCTCCGCCAAACGGCCCGGCTGTTGCCGATCAAGTTCCCAGTATAAGGCAGAGCAACTTGCTGCCCGTCGAAACCGAAACGCGCGTAGCTGGCCCGGCACTCCTAGATGTGGAACAGCTAGTGAAGCAGTTCCGGTCTGCTCACGCCGACGTCGGGGCAGGCGTTCGGATGAGCATTGCGGCGCAGGTCCGATGCGGGCTGATCCTCAAACAGCTGCACGGGCGCATTAAGAAGCAAGTCGGCGCAGGCTATTGGGGTGCCTGGGTTGAAGCGAACTGCGGCGTTTCGCTTCGACAGGTGCAACGCTACATCCAGAAGACGACGGAGTTTGGTAAGCTGTCTGAGGGACTTGGCTCGGAGGCGACAGCAATGTCGCTTCTCGCGCAGCGCGACACCCACACGCTTAATCGCGATCGGGGCCGACGAAAAAAGCCGAAGCCGCAGGACAAGTCATAGGTCGAGATTTGAACATCAGAGGGGCCGGTCATTCGGCCCCTTTTTCTTTCCGCACACGCGCCATTCCGCTTATGTGTTTGTTTTTAATAGATTTTGCACTTGACTTCCGCCGGAACATCTATAGGATAATAATCATATATTCTGGAGTGGCTTTATGACCGAGCGGCGGTGTGACCAATGCGGCGGCAAGTTCCGATCGCGTCAACATAATCAGCGTTTCTGTTGTCGCGAACATAGCGACGCTTGGCACAACGAAGAGCGCCGACGCGGTGTCGAGTTACTGCGCACGCGGCGCGAATGGAACGGCGAAGACCTCGTGGAAAGCATCAAGGCCGGCGACCCTGAAGCTGTCGACACCGCCTGGCGGCTGACGCGACGAGCGCTGGTAATCATCGGCGAACGGATCGAGAGAGGTGAGTTACGTCTATCGCAACTGTTTTGCTTTGTTCGAGATATCGACGAGCTCGAGCAGCGCAATGGATCATATGCGGAATGGATTGAGGGCTGGCGGGCGCGCAATCCCAAAAGCGCCGCCGAGATCGATGACCTTCGGAAGCGTTTCTTCGGCAAGCTTCAGGCTAAGGCTCGGGACGGTACGCTCGTGCAGTGGTGCCAACGCAATGGGCTCAATCCGGCAGCAGTGGCTGACTTCGTCTGGGGCGGGACTGGCCGGCCTCCACAAGGCAACTGACGAGGCCGGGACGCAGCATGCGAAGCGGCCTGGTAGCGCGGGTTGCAATACGGAATCGGAGGACGACACAATGTACTCAGCAGAGCAGGTTCCGGGTGATCCCGGCTATGTGCGAAAGTTATCGAGAGGCGAGTTGCCATTGCCCTCGTTGGTGTCGGCCCGCGCGCGATGGGAGGCGCGGCAGGCTGCGATCATCAACAGCACGCCGGCTCGCGCGCGGATGCTGCTTGGGATCATCGAACAGTTCGTTAGCGAAGTTGGCGAAGAGCGCGCCAGACAGTGGACCTTGGTTCAAGTCCGAGACGCGGTCGACAAGATGTCGCGGGATATCAGGATATGACCGACGATCGACTCCAGAGATTGCGTCGCGAGTACGCGGAACGGCGAAATGTGGACACAGACTTCGGCGATCGCCTGACCCATGCGATTGCGGGCGGGGCGGCAGCGAACCCTGAACCTGTCGAGGCGCGCCCAGAACAAACCATGAATATTGCCGCTCTAGAAGCTGGTGATGCCCAACCGCCCGCAAGGCCCAATGAATCGTCGCCGGTACTCAGCGTCAGCGCGCCTTACGATACCGCGAAGGAATTCATTCGTCGTCAATGCAGCTTGGAGGGCGCGCCCCTCGTTTGGTTCTGGCAAGGCCAATTCTGGCGATGGAACGGGGCCTACTACGCGCCGGAGCCCGACGAAGTGATGCGCGGGCTCGTTTACGGGTTTCTCGACAGCGCACGGAAATGGACCGGGCAAAATCAGACCGTTCGCTTTCAGCCAACGCCACGACACGTAAATGAAGTGCTGGACTGCCTGAAGACAGGATTAGCGTTGGGCGTCGAGTTTCAGCCACCGATGTGGATGGATACTTCAGCGAGCGGTACGGATTGGATCGTGTTCCGCAACGGTATCGTCAATGTGCTTACGGGGGAAATGCGCCCGTTGTCGCATCGGTTTTGGGCGCATAGCGCGCTCCGATTTGATTGGAGACCAGATACGCCCTGCCCCGTTTGGGATCATTTCATGAACGAGGCGTTTCCCGACGATGAAGAAAGCAAGCAGGCAGTCGAGGAATTCATCGGCTATTCCATGACGGAGGAAACCAAATTTCAGAAGGGGGCAATGCTGATTGGCCCAAAGCGAAGCGGCAAAGGCACGATCAGTCACGTGCTGCGGATGCTGGTCGGCGATTCTTCATATGTAGGCCTCAGCATCAACACTTGGGCCTTAGGCGAAAATTCTAAGGAATGCCTGATCGGCAAACGCGTCGGCGTATTCGCAGACGTGCGCTTCAAGCCGGGCCGAGCTTACGGGGCGAGCTACGATCCGGGTGGCATAAGTCACGTGTCATCGGAGTTGCTGCTGAATATCATCGGTGAAGACACCGTCACAATCGGCCGCAAATATAAATCGCCCTGGCACGGACAGCTGCGCCTCAAGCTAATCCTAGTTTCGAACGAAGTGCCGAACCTGAACGATGCGAGTGGTGTGCTGCCAAGTCGCTTTATCAAGATCCGCTTTGGGGTGAGCTTCTTCGGCCGTGAGGACGTAAACCTGCGGGGCAAGCTTGAGGGCGAGTTGAGTGGAATCGCGGCGCGATGCGTGCGGGCATATCAACGCCTATGCGAGCGCGGATATTTCGTGCAGCCGCGATCCGCCGACGCTCTTGAGTTTGACGTGCTGAAGGCGAGCGATCCGTTTACGGCAATGGCGCTAGAATGCTTCGAGCCTGACCCGGCGGGGTTCGTGGTCAAGACCCTTGCTTACGCGCACTTCGAACGATGGTGCGATGAGAATGGCCGACCGGACATTCGACGGATGACGCCCCAGAACCGTTTCGGCGAAAAGCTCCGTAGTGTAGCAGCCTTCGACCAAATCGGCGACGTGCGGCCACATGGCAAGCCGCGCTGTTGGGTCGGCATACGGCTAAAGGGTAGGAGCGCGTGAAGCGTATGATCCACCTGATCCACATTGATCCACCATTGCCCCCGCGCTTCCCGAAACTTCTTTCCGGTAAAGAACATATGGAATGGGAGGTGGTGATCCACATGGATCAGATGGATCAAGTGGATCAGCTGGATCAGTGTGTGGAGAGATACAATGACCTTTGAGAAAATGCCCCCACTGGCGACGTTGCACTGCCCAGAACCCACTCAGGAAGGCGAGACATTCGCCCCGGCAACTGGTTCGTCGCTCGAGTTCCTGAAGGCTGTCTATTCTGACCCGGCTCAGCCCCTGCACCGAAGAATGCGCGCAGCGGTCGCTGCATTGCCTTTCGAGCATCCAAAGCTGGCTGTAACCGCGTCAATCGGACCAGACACCGGGTTTGCAGCTCGCCTGGAACAGGCGATCGTCCGGTCAAGAGTTTTCACACCCAGTTGCGAAGTCACACACAGCACAGCAACTCCCGCGTCACCGCGCCAATTTCCCAGCTAACGAACTTATGCGTACTTGATGCGCGGGCGGACGCGAGAACGAGACGCTCTCTATCGCGCGGCGAACTTCCGGAGGACATAGCCGGAGCCCGATGAAGCGTTCACATGCATTCGCGACGGAGGACGGGAGCTCAGACGGAAACCGGGGCAGGTACTCATTCGTCCCGCACGGAAGTCGAATATTAGGGTCCGAGTTTGCCGACAGATAACCGCTAGGCGTGAGACGCGATTTTGTTGGGTGATACAAATCAAAGAAGAGAATGTCCCAGCGTTCCCCGTCCGTGGTAACAGTCTCGAAAATATCTATCCGCCCGGCCGAACCGAGCCGGTGAAACAGGATGGGCTGCCGCGAGGTTTCGTTCAGAAGGTTCGAAAGATAAATAAGCTCACCTAGGGGTCCGTTCACGGGAATTGGGTTGTCGAGGTCTCGACCAAACTCCCCCTTAGCTCCGGGAATTTTATCGCAAGCAGCTCCACCGAGTATCTGTGATCTCATCGGCTCCGGAAGATGAGCGACCTGCGCCTTCTCATTCGTTAGCAAGAAGTGAAGTTTCTCGAAAATTGCTTTTTTCCCGTCTTCAGAGGAGTCAGCTTGTGAAGCGTTTCGGGCGGTTGGAGGCTCTGAAACGATCGGCCCACGTCGGTTGAAACCGTCGAATATCCAACAAAACACCATGAACAGAGCGATTGCACCAGCAGGAATTGATAGAAGCCAAAGCAGATCGTCTCGGATATATCTGTCTCCGTAATGCCTGCTGGAATCGACAGCCATCCGATAACCGAAATACACCGTCCAAGGAATTGCGGTTGCCAGATATAGCCGCGCTAGGCCACGTCGCACATTGTCTGGCAGACGGAGCCAATGTTCAGCTCCAAAGGTCTGCCAGATCCGCCATAGGCTTAGGCTTGACAAATATAGGCCTATCCCAGCGACAAGGATAGCCATTGGTGGTCCAAGAGCGCCGACGGCCACCGCTCGGAGGTCGTCACCTCGGATGTTAGGGAAATCCCGAGCGAAATCATTCAAGTAGGGGATAGCCGAAATGGGGACCCAAATGGCGCTGAGTCGGAGGAATACCCGGAGCGCCGGTCCCCAGTTCAGCATTACAGGGCGGTGGTGATCAGGCTGCATTGTCGTAACTTCCCGCCGTAACATCTAACGCTCCGCTATTTTGTTCAATATATCGAGGTGCGGATCTCGGTCACGCGGCCTCCCGTGGTCCCATGGACCTGCGAGAGGTATTCGCGGCGAATCTTCGCCGCTTGCGAAGCGAGAAAGGCCTCGCGCAGGACGATCTCGCCTATGAGGCAGAGGTCAGCAGAAGCTACCTGAGCCAGCTGGAAAAGGGCTCGTTCTACGCCAGTCTCAAGATCGTCGGGAAGCTCGCGACGGCGTTGAACGTTGAGCCGGCGGAGTTACTCAAACTTCCGAGCCGAAGGAGCAAAGCTCTTCCGTAGTGGTTTCCCGTCACTTGGATTTGCGAGCGCGTTTCTTTTTCAGCCTGCGGCCCTTTGGCAGTTGTCGCTCGTAAAAGTGTGTTCCAAGCTCATAGTCGCTGATGTTTCCTGGATGCAAGCCGGCTGCAATCTTCCGGGTGTTTAATATTAGCTGCGGACCTGCAGCTCGGAGAATCACGGTTTCGATCTCTCGCTCGTGTGCCTTGTTCGCGATCACGTAGAATGAAAAATATCGTAGCTCTTTGGGATATTTTTTCCGGTGCACGTCCAACCGCGTGAAGATATCTCCGCGTCCCCCATCGAGCGACGCCCATCGAATCATGAGCTAGGTACACCCCGTTCGGGTTTTCCACGGTTTTGGAAACGTGGGTCCTCACGGCTTGAAGGGACTCAAGTGGAATTTTCTCCGCAACGAACTCGAATAGATGGCTCGTCTTAGACGGTCGACCGGGACCAGGGATCAACTGACCTGGAGCGACGACCCAATCTGAATCAGACCAAATTTTCGGTTTGACCTCTTTCCGGCTCTTTCCCTTATTGTTCCCCATCCCAAATCGCCCCCGCGCTCTGAAGGCCTTCTGGTAAGGCCGACTATTAGCTTAGTCGGCCGATCGTTGTGTGGCTAACACCGAACGTCCGAGCAATATCTGTAAGTGGCTCGCCCGCTTCGCGACGCTTCAGTGCTTCCTGCCGCTGATCAGCATTCAATGCCGGCGGTCGCCCCATATGGACGCCTCTGGCTTTGGCACGAATGCGCCCCTCACTTGTGCGGGCTCGGATCAACTCCCGCTCGAATTCCGCGAGGCCACCTAGGACGGTCAGCATCAACCGCCCGTGCGGTGTCGTCGTGTCGGCCCATTTATCGGCAAGTGACCGGAAGCCCGCGTCGGCCTTGGCAATCATGTCGAGCACGTTGAGCAGGTCCCGCGTTGAGCGGGCTAGGCGATCCAACCGGGTCACCAGCAACACGTCTCCTGGCTCAAGGGCTGCCAGCGCTCTCGCCAGCGCCTTCCGGTTGCCTGCTGACGCACCGCTAATCTTTTCTGAGAACACTTTGGTCGCGCCAGCTTCCCGCAGCGCCGATTCCTGGCCTGTAAGTGTTTGGCCCTCTGTACTGACTCTCGCATAGCCGTAGGTCGCCATATTGGCCTCCACTTTCGTGCATGACTTTTGCACAATCTAAGCCATTGATGAGTCGCGGCCTAGAGATTTGTGCGAAAGTTAGGATTTTCGCACGATCATCCGCTCTTGCTTCAGCGATACAGTAGAGCAACTTTGAGGATGTCAGGTCACCAAATCGCAAACGAAAGCAGACGATGAGCAATTCTCCCCATCGCTCGTTCGAGAAGATCACGCGAGACGACCTCGCTCGCCTTGCCCAAATTGCCAGGACGGATTTCGCCGATTTATGCCGGCGTCAGGACTACTCGCGCCCATACGAAGACAGGCTCCGTCTCATCTGCTTGTGCCAGGGCGCTGCGCGCCACTACGTCCACGGTGATCGCGGCGTACAAGACTTCGATTTATGGGGCTTCTTCGAAGCGATACCGGGCCACAAATTTCCACCTCGTCGCCGCGGGACATATGACTTCGGGCCTTCAAAATTCGGACGCAACCCAGACGACGGCGCTAGATTCAAAGGCCGCCGCGTCGACGTAATCGGCCGATCTATTTCGATGGCCAAGCACGAAACGCCGATTGAATCGGTACGGCGCTACCTTAGCGAAAAGCGGACACTAAGCGCGCGTCTACTTGCTGAACGGCCGGTTGTCGCGCTATGGCCTGAGTACCATTTCGAACAGATCATCTGGGAGGGCCGGTAACGAGGTCGCCTCTCGTTGCGCGTGCCGCACGAACTTGCTTGCACGGCAGACGCCCCCCCCCCCCGTCCCGGGACAAAAACTACCTGCCGAACGCGCCGCAGTGTCACTCGGAAACCTCTGTGAGAAATTTCCAGAATTCGCTTCAGCGTTAGGCGGAGCGCGAAGCGTTCGGTGCTAATAAACGCAATTAGTTAGGTAGTACTTATCAATCGATCCTCAGCCTTGATCGCCTGGGTTTTGCGCGTGTGCTCAGCCAAGCTGCCAAGGTCAGACGTGCGTCTCATACGCTGCCGCGCCTATTGAATCGATTTAAGGAAGTGCATGACAATTCGGTACGCTGGCTCGTAGCAGGCAAGAACTTGTGGGTCGGGATCGACCTCACCGTGCAAGAGCGCATTACGCATAGTGTAGATGGTCTCGACCAGACCGGCGAGAAGGTCCTCCGGCGTACACTGAAGTTGTAGTGTCCCTGCAACGAGCAGAGGACCTCCCCCCTGAACAAGATCGACCATCGGGCGTGGGTTGCAGCTATCGTAGAACTGCCGTAGCGCAATTCGCTGACTGTCATTCAAATTGTTCGTGAAGTCTGGCTGCGCGTAAACGTCATTGGCATCGTATCGCGGTTGGACGTAGCGAAATTTGCGTTGGCCAGTTCGAATAGACGTGACCGAAATTTCAATTTGTCCACCGCCGCCTTGGACCTTCGCGGCCGCAAACCGCTGACCGTACCGATCAACATGATCGCCTTGCCAATTTGCTATGGGACGGATGCAGACAGTTCGTAGCGAAACACGCTCACGATTGCCCTTCCGATTGACTTCAAACTGAATGGCGTCGAGCTTCAGTTGCAAGTCACATGTGGCCTGCTTTAGGGCCTGAGCATCAGCGGTTTCGTTTTGGTGATCGAGTATGGGAAGCGTTCGTCTCCTGAGCGCGCTGTTCATGTCCCTGACAATAAAATCGAGCATCGCGCGCTCAGCATCGCGACCGCTCGTTATGCGGTACCAAGCGTTGAAAGCGGCCCAAGCTTTCACGAAAGGACCAATGTAATCGATCTCGGCGCGGTTCATCCACTCCCGAGCGTGGGGAGGAAGAGGCATCAGGTAGCCCCCTCGATCTTCGCGAGAAAGGTCTTGGCCGCAGACTCTCCAACTTCAATAGCGATCTCTATCGAGCGCTTTGCGGCATTCAGTAAATTGCGGGAGCGGCGGCGCGCAACAAAGCCCTGCTGCACAATTTTAGTGATTTCTGACGACGCCTCCGCAACCGCGTCAGGTATCGGAATCTCCAAGATATCGCTTTCGCTGAAACGGGGGTGCTGAGAACCATCCTGGCACCATTTCAGGATCGTTTGAACCGGCGTTGAGCGTAGAAAGACCATAAACGTTTCTGGCGCAATTTTATCACTTCTTGGGCGCAGGACGATAAATTCTGAGGATCCAACACTTGGGACGTCATCGACAGTCCGAACAACGGCTATTTCTTTGAGGTAGGCCCGGAGACGAGAAATTACCACGTCGCCGTCCCGCAAAACCTTCTTCATGCTGCCGATCTCTGACGCGAGAATCGGTTCCTTCTCTGCGTCAAGGAGCGGTGATAGCGCGTCTGTAACATCGTAATTGCGCACAAGCATGGTTTGTGGTGCACGATCTGGTGCCCATTGCTCGCGAACACTGTCCACCCGATCAGATAGCTTCTGACCAGGTTTTGCACTCAATGACTGCCGGACCTGCTCTTTTGCAGGCATGAAATACTGGGCATCGAGCCTTCCCGCCGCGAAGACGTCGCTAGAAGGAGCGACGTAGGTAAGTGGTTCAGGTGGGGTCCAGTCAGCTAGGCCAAGTGTTTCGAGAAGCACCATTTCTGCTTCAGCAATTGAAGCCAGCGACGCACGATACTCCGCAAGCGCCGCTAATGAACAATTGTGAACGCTTTTTTCAAATTCGTCCGTAAATCTTGGAATTATAATATCGCGAATTTTGGCAAGGAACAGATTCGGCTGAACGTTGCCAGTTGTTTCTCGAAGAGACTGGGTCCGCCCGTATGTTGAGTTCAAAAACACCGACAGATACTCAGGCGAAACAGGCCGTTCTAAATTTGACAGCACCCGCATAATGCCGACATGGCGGTCCGAATTGGCTGGTAATGTCTCTCGTCGAATTACGGCAGCATTTCCGATTGTGCCTACGGTTGAAATGAGCACATCGTCTTCCCGTAGCGCCGTGCGGGGATTAGCTGCATGAGATTCAGCGGATATTTCCTCTACCAAACTCACGTCGAGAAATCCGTCCTTCGGATGTTTTGCCGAAATAACTTTGATTCCTGAGCCCTCGGCAAAATCGATAGACGTGTGAATCCCGTCGGTCACATAGCAGAGATTACCGATCCTATCGTGCTCGAGAGCGGTTAGTCGATGAAGCCGCTCCACGTCTCCTTTGAGAAAATAGGTTGAGTCAATGCGCCCTACATCATTCCCATTTAGGAGCTCTGATACAGTCAAGACAGTTGCTTCGAGCCCCTTCAACAGACCGTCTAGGCGGCCTTGATCGAAGGGGCGAAGCGAAAAAAACTTAAGCCCTCTTTCTGCGCGAACTCCTCAAAAGCCTCCGCTATCCCATCCTGCGTCAACCCATCGTGATTGAAGAGATCGTGGTCCACAATGAAATGGCCGTGCGCGTCACGCATTAAAGTGCCATCTGAGTTCCGGACATAAACCTTCTCGCCGCTGTTGTTTACGCTCTCAACCTGTTGCGTCGCGAAGAAGATGTTGTAGTCATTCTGCTTCTTGCAGATCGGCCCTGCCTTCGGGTCCTCATTCCATTTCTGCACAAAGAGAACGCTGGTTTTTGTGCCTGTGTGGGGCTTGAAGGTGTTGGGGTGTAGGCCAACGACTGCAAGGATGCGGCAGCGCTCCATTAAGAACTCGCGGACACGCCGGTCTGACGAATTGTTGAAGCGTCCTTGTGGTAGCACGATAGCCATGCGGCCACCGGGGCGAATCAAGTCTAGATTACGCTCAATGAACAATAGGTCGCGCCCCACCGCCTTTTCTATCTTCTTCGTCTTAGCATTGTGCGCTAGGTCATACGGGGCGAGCATGTCGGTCTGTTTTATGTCACCGGCAAATGGCGGGTTAGCCATCAAGATATCGAAGCCAAAATTCCGATATATAGGATTATCGGCCCTTTCGTTCTTTTCTTTGATCCGCAATTTGCGGAAGTTGTTCCAGCCTCTGTGGTATGTTCCCTGCCACTCGTCCTGTTTGACCGTCTCGTTCCACTTGGTCCAATCAAGCGTGTTGAGGTGCAACACATTAGTTTCGCCATCTCCGGCAATGAGATTGAGGCACCGGGCAACACGGACGCTTTTCTCGTCGAAGTCGATGGCGAAGACCTTTCTTTTAACGTAGTCCTCGCAGCGCGCTGGTTTTGCGTCCATGGTAAAGAGGTTTGAGTCTGGAAGGCCCATCTCTTTTATGATCCGTCGCCATACGTAAAACATGGCATGAACCGTGAAGCCCGCCGACCCACAGGCCGGGTCGATCACGGTTTCGCTTTCGTGCGGGTTTAGCATTCTTACGCACATGTCGATGACCCAACGGGGCGTGAAATACTGACCCTTTTCGCCTTTTGACGACTTACTTACGAGGTACTCGAAAGCATCATCAATTACGTCAAGGTTCGAATTGAACAACTTCCATTCCTCAAGTGAGCCCACGCAGACTTGGAGGTGATCGGCTGAAAGGCGTATGCGCTCGTCCTCCAGAAATACACCTGACCACTGCTCTTTGGCCTCATTGAACAAAATTTGGATCGCTTCCTTGAGCTGCGCAGCAGTATTGCTGTTACGAAAGCGAAGATAAGGATACGTTCCTCGGTGACAGGCCATTTCATCGTAAAGCTTTGTGAATACTAACTTAAAAACTTCTTCGAATACATCTACTCCAGCGTTGGCGAGTACTTCATTTTCTAGTTCGACAATCAAATCGCGGAGTGAGCGGGCTTTTGACCCCTCACGACTGCGGGCATCTTCATTTGCAATGAGTGTGGCAATGGTCCATGGCTCGTTGACGATGTCCTCGATCGTTTGTGTAGCCGTGGGTAAATGGTGGATCGGCACGAAGTAATTCGGGTTTTTACGGTGCCACACTTCGTCCAGCACGCCGTTGCTCCACAGCGCAAGAGGCGCGCCCGTCGCGTGGCAGTAAGAACGAAGCTGCTCCTTGCCTTCCCTCAGGCTTCCCTGTTTCACCTCAACAATGATGTAAGGAACAGTCGGGCGATCAGGATCGAAAATGACGATGTCGGCGCGCTTGGATGTGTCACGCCCGAATGTGATCGGATATTCGACGGCTACGCGCTTCTTAGTGTATCCGTACCAGCCGAGAATTCTCGCGAGCCAAAGCTGGCGGACCCCCTCTTCGGGCTTAAGCTGCACCTCTTTTTCACGGACTAAGCAGGGAATGTAGGTAATCACTTTTCCCCGTGTCTCTCTCTTTATCACGCGGCTAAGCAGTGATTCGACCTCGGCTTGCGAGAAGAGCCCATGGTGGATGACTTCCACCGCCCATTTGTCCAGCGCTTCTTCTGACATTCGCGTTCTCCGAATCGGGTATGCAGTGCCATGCGAAAATTAGCCCATCCTTCGCGAAAATGCGGGCGGGAAGCGAACTGTGGTCATGGAGAGTTCACAGCTCAGCTCAACCCGTCGTTGCGGTGTGGCCCACGCTGCTTTTTCGTGGCAACCAGTCGCCCTTTGTCAGGTTCTGGGCTGCCGGAAGAAGGCTGGAACCCATCTGTATGATTCATTGAAGCAGCCGGCTGCGGGGACCCCAAAATGAATGCGAGAAAATTACCTCAAAAACGACCACTGAACGCAATCGATACAGAAAGCAAGACGTTGGGATGCCGCCATTCGAATCCAGACATATGCAAAAATAATTCTACCGAAAGGCAGTGTGCATTTGTTCGAGCGGACAATGTTTGCATAACGCCGCCACGCTCTTGGACGAAATTATTCAGAGAATTGTCAGCGTTATCTAGGGAGAGAAACTGACTCAAAGCCAAGAAGGATCAGAGGCTTGCAGTTCGGGACCATTGAGGACATAGCCAAGAGCAACATCAGCGTACCTATATCGTACCTGCGATCAGTTTCCAGACCTCGCAATCTAAGCTACCTATTTGATTTTATTGGTGAGCGCGCTGGGACTCGAACCCAGGACCCTCTGATTAAAAGTCAGATGCTCTACCGACTGAGCTACGCGCTCCCTTGCGGGCGCCCCGGGAGTAGCCCCGGGCGCCCTCAGGGTCAACCCTGCCAGGCGATATAGGCCATCAGCGCGGCAAACAGAACCGCCGAAACCAGCGTCGTAAGCCCCGCTTTCATCAGCAATTTCGGGGCTATCGGCGCGCCGGGGTCGGTGCCGAGCAGACGGCCCTCCTCGTTCTCGTGCTGCGAGCGCACGCCGAGCGGCAGGATGGCAAAAAGCACGATCCACCACATGGTGAAATAGATCGCGAGCGCCATGGGGATCGGGACGGGGAGAGTCATGGATCGCTACTCGGCAATGCGTCGCAATCGCAGATCCTTCATGCTGAGGAGCCTGCGCAGCAGGCGTCTCGAACCATGATCCAGAGTCTCGGCCACCCTTCGAGACGCGCCTTTCAGGCGCTCCTCAGGGTGAAGGGTCGAGTTATCGGCCAGGCCCGGAAGATGAGGATTCGGGTCTCGCCCAGGCTCCAGCATCGTTGTTTCAGACCTGCTCGATTTCGACCAGCGTGCCGTTGAAGTCCTTGGGGTGCAGGAACAGCACGGGCTTGCCGTGCGCGCCGATCTTCGGATTGCCGTCGCCGAGCACGCGCGCCCCCTTGGCCTTCAGATGGTCGCGGGCCACGAGAATATCGTCGACCTCGTAGCAGACGTGGTGCATCCCGCCGTCCGGGTTCTTTTCCAGGAACTTGGCGATAGGCGAATCGGCGCCGAGCGGCTCGAGCAGTTCGATCTTGGTGTTGGGCAGTTCGATGAACACCACCGTCACGCCATGCGCGGGCTCGGGCTGCGGCGCCGAAACCTTGGCGCCGAGCGTGTCGCGATAGAGCGCGGCGGATTTCGCGAGGTCCTTGACCGCGATGGCGACGTGGTTGAGGCGACCGATCATGGCTTGCTCCTAATAGGTATCGTCGGGATCAAGAACACCAAGGTCGATCAGACGATCGCGCCCCAGCAATGTGATCACAGCTCTATAGCCCAGAGGCGTCAAAAGGAAACGCTCGCTATCTGGCGTCGCCGCGCCGGGCTCAAGCAAAATCATACCGGCCTTCAACATATCCTTCGCGACGCCGTTCTCGATTACGAATACACGGTCATCAATTGAAAAACGTCTCGGCAGAATTGTTCCCGCGGAAAGAAGCTGTTCCGAAGCCAGTGCTGCGGCAACAAGTGCGACTGCCATCCTCTGCGTTGCTCGTCGAGAGCTTGGGTGTGGCGTCGTGGGTTCGAGCTTTCGGGCACCTAAAGGTTTAATCGGAACCGAATCCTGTTGGCCGGCGATTGAATGGAAAAATTGGTTCGCAACTCGGCGCTCTGGATCTTCTGCGTTGCCGCCAAGATTTGCCGCTCTGCGCGCGATGCTCTCCTGCGACGGATTGGACGTCCCTTCTCCGCCATCAGTTTGGTTTGTTAGAGGGCCAGTCCCCAGATCATGCCGTCCGATCTCTAGAACGAGCTTTCGTTCTAGAGCATGGGCGTCGCTTTCATTGTCGAACCAAGCCGCGATCGCGTATCGAGGATGTGCGCCGGCCCGGTGCATCGTTCGAATGATGTTTAGCTTGTGAGAGCGCCTGGTAGTGTTCTTAGCTTCAGCTTCATGCTGAAGTACGCGCCGCTTCACACCCTTGCCAACGTAAAATGGCTCACCCGCACGTCGAAGCAGGACATAAACGTAAAAGGGACGCGTTGACGCACTCAAAACTGCGGCAACTTCGTCGAAATCACCTTCCCAAGCGAATGGATTGTCGTATGGCCTCGGAGGCTCTGCGACGCTTAGCATCGTTCTAGACTTCGAGAACGAGAACGTGCACCTGGGGCCGCTTGCCCCAGGCTTGGCCGAGCGCGCTGCGCACGGCGCGCTCGACGGCGTTGGCGACGGCGTCGGCGTCGCGGCGCTTGGGGCGCGACAGGCCGTCCAGCGTCGAGAATATCGTTTCGTCCACCACCGCGTCCATCATGGCGCCGTTGCGGTCGCGCTCGGGAATGCCGGACATGAGGACGTCCGGGTCGCCGGCAAGCTCGCCCTTCGAGGTCAGCGCGAGCGCGATGGAGACGACGCCGGCGAAGGCGAGCCGCGCGCGCTGCGCAATCGCCTCGTCGCTGGCGGAAATCAGCGTCGCGCCGTCTTCGACGATGCGGCCGACCGGGACCTGGCCGATCACCGCCGGCTCGCCGGGGCCGAGCAGCACGAGGTCGCCGTCGCGCGGCGAGAGAACGTGCTGCACGCCTTCCGCCTTCGCGAAGGCGGCATGTTCGGACAGATGCAGCGCCTCGCCGTGCGCGGGGATCAGCGTCTTCGGCTTCAGGAGCTGATACAGCCGGCCGACCTCGCCGCGGCGGGGATGGCCGGAACAATGGACGAGCGCCAGCCGGTCGGTGACGACCTCCAGCCCCTGGTCGATCAGGCCGTTGACGATGGCGTTCACCTCGCGCTCGTTGCCGGGGATGGTGCGCGAGGAAAAGATCACGCGATCGCCGCTGGCGAGCTTGATGGAGGGATGCTCGCGCGCGCCGATGCGCGCCATGGCGGCGCGCGGCTCGCCCTGGCTTCCGGTCGCCAGCACGACGACCTTCTTGCGCTCGAGATCGGAAAAGCTCTGCGGGCCGAGGAAGGGCTTGATTCCGTCGAGATAGCCGCAGTCGCGGCCGACCTCGATAACGCGCTCCAGCGAACGGCCGACGACGACGACCGAGCGCCCCGCCGCTTCGGCGGCCAGCGCCACGGCTTTCACGCGCGCCAGATTGGAGGCGAAGGTGGTGACGACCACGCGGCCCGGCGCGTTCGCAACAAGTTCACGCAGCGTGCGCGCGACCTCGCCCTCCGACGGGCTCTGGCCCTCGCGCACGATATTGGTGGAATCGCAAATCAGGACGTCGACGCCCTCTTCGCCCACCGCCAGCAGTCGCGTCTCGTCGGTCGGCTGGCCGACGCCGGGCTCCGGATCGAGCTTCCAGTCGCCGGTGTGCACGGCCACGCCCGCCGGCGTGCGCAGCACAAGCGCGCAGCTTTCTGGAATCGAATGCGACATGGCCACGGGCTCGATGTCGAACGGCCCGAGCGCGAAGCGCTGGCCCTGCTTGAATTCGATCAGTTCGACCTTCGGCGCGCCGGGCTCGCCGAGGCGGCGGGCCTCCAGCAGGCCGATGGCGAAGCGCGTTGCATAGACCTTGCAGCCGAGCCGCGGCCAGAGCGCGGCGATGGCGCCGATATGGTCCTCGTGCGCATGGGTGATGACGAGGCCGATGAGGTCCTTGCGGATCTTGTCGATGAAGGAGACGTCGGGAAAGACGAGGTCGATGCCCGGCAGGTCCGGCCCCGCGAACGACAGGCCGCAGTCGACCATGATCCATTTGCGGCGGCCGGGCGGACCGAACCCGTAGAGCGCCGCATTGCGGCCGATCTCGCCGAGGCCGCCCAGGGCGACAAAGACGAATTCGTCGTTCGAATGCGGCATCAGGCCTTTCCGTCGCGCAAGGTCGCCCGGGCGGCGGGGCCGAGCAGGACGTCGCCTGCGTCAATGGCGGTCGGGCCGTCCGACGTCAAGACGATCAGGCGGCCGTGCGGGTCGATCGTGTCGAAAACGCCTTCGATCGTCCGCTCGCCAAGCGCGACTTTCACCGGGCCGCCGCGCCCGAGGCAGGCGGCGAGCCATCTTTCCCGAATGGCGGCGAAATTCGCGCCGCGCGCCCATGTCTCGAGCGCGCGCGCCATGGCGTCGGACAAGGCGGCGAAGAGCGCGGCGGGGTCGCCGGCGCCGGGCCGGATCGTTTCGATGTCGGTGGTCGCGTAGTTCGGGATGTCGGGATGCGAGCGGCAATTGACGCCGATGCCGACGACCGCCGCGAGCGCGCCCGAGGGCAGGCGTGTCGCCTCCAGCAACATGCCCGAGAGCTTGGCGCCCCCGCATAGCAGATCGTTCGGCCATTTGAGTCCGAGATCTTCGCGTTGGCCGAGCGTGGCGTTCGCAGCCTCCGCCAGCGCCACGCCGGCGACGAAGCCGAGTTCCGGCGCCTTTTCCGTCGGGCACGGATCGGTCAGCAGCAGCGTCGCGTAGAGATTGCCGCGCGGCGAGGTCCAGGCCCGGCCCATGCGGCCGCGCCCGGCCGTCTGCTCGCCCGCCCCGATCCACAGCGGCCCGCGCTCGCCCTGCTCGCGCGCGCGCATCAGCGCGACGGCGTTGGTCGAGCCGACGCTGTCGAGATAATCGAGACGATAGCCGCGCGCGGCGGCGTGCGGGCCGAGGCGAAAGCCGCCGGTCATGCGACGCGACTATCCCCTCCCCCCTTGCAGGGAGGGGAGAAGGCTCGCGCCTTGGAAACCACTCTCAATAAAACGCCTTCGCTGCATTGGCGGCGGCCGAGATGAACGGCGCCGGATAGACCCAGAACAGGAAGACGAGCGCGGTCGAGACCGCCATCACCGTGCGCACGGCAAGCGGCGCGGCGTCGAAGGCGGGCGCGGGATCGTCGAAATACATGACCTTGACGATGCGTAGGTAGTAGAAGGCCGCGACCGTCGACAGCAGCACGCCGATGATGGCGAGCGGCGTCAGGCCGGCCTGCACGGCGGCCAGGAACGCGTAATATTTGGCGAAGAAGCCCGCGAGCGGCGGAATGCCCGACAGCGAGAACATCAGCATGGCCATGAAGAAGGCCATCCAGCCGTTGGTGCGCGCGAGGCCGGCGAGATCGCCGATGGTCTCCACCGCCTTGCCCTGCACGCGCATGGCGAGGATGACGGCGAAGACGCCGAGCGTGGTGACGAGATAGATCGCCATGTAGAGCGCGACGCCCTTGACGCCGTCCGCCGTGTTGGCGGCCAGGCCGACCAGCGCGAAGCCCATGTGGCCGATCGAGGAATAGGCCATCAGGCGCTTGATGTTGGTCTGCCCGATCGCGGCGAAGGAGCCGAGCGCCATCGAGGCGATCGAGATGAACATGATGATCTGGCGCCATTCGTGCGCAAGGCCCGGCAGCGCGTCGGTGACGACGCGCAGCGTGATGGCGACCGCCGCCATCTTCGGCGCGGAGGCGAAGAAGGCGGTGACCGGCGTCGGCGCGCCTTCGTAGACGTCGGGCGTCCACATGTGGAACGGCACGGTGGACATCTTGAAGGCGAGGCCGGCGAGCAGGAACACCAGACCGAAGACGACGCCGATCTGCGGGCCGGCCTTCAGCGCCTTGGCGATGCCGTCAAACTGCACGGTGCCGGCGTAGCCGTAGATCAGCGAAGCGCCATAGAGCAACATGCCGGAGGAGAGCGCGCCGAGCACGAAATACTTCAGGCCCGCTTCCGACGCCTTGAGATTGTCGCGGTGGAAGGCGGCGACGACATAGAGCGCCAGCGACATCAGCTCGAGCCCGAGATAGAGCGAGATCAGGCTGTTGGCCGACGTCAGCAGCAACATGCCGAGCGTCGAGAGCAGGATCAGCACCGGGAATTCGAAGAGGTCGATGCCCTCGCGCTGGAGGAAGTCGCGCGACAGGACGAGCGAGACCAGCGAGCCGATCAGCACCAGAACTTTCATGAAGCGCGCGAACTGGTCGTCGACGAAGGCGCCCTCGAACACGTCGGCGGAAGACTTGGCGCCGACGAAGATCACGACCAGGGCGAGCGCCAGCACGCCGATGGAGATTTCGGCGACGAGGCCCGCGGATTTCTCGCCGCGGATCGCGCCGAGAAGGATCAGCGCCAGCGCGCCGATCGCAAGCACCGTCTCCGGCAGGGCGTGAGCGATGGAGAAGCTGAGCGATTGCATCGATCTGCCTTCAGTGAACGGCGAGCGCTGCGGCCTTCACGGCGGCGGCGGCGGATTGCGTGGATTTGACCAGTTCGGCGACGGAAGCGGCCGAGGCGTCGAGGATCGGGCCGGGATGCACGCCATAGTAGATGACGAGCACGACGAGCGGCGCGAGCAGCGCGATCTCGCGGCCGCTCAGATCCCGGATGTTCGCCAGCTCCGGCTTGTCGAGCACGCCGAAGATCACGCGGCGGTAGAGATAGAGCGCATAGGCCGCCGACAGGATGACGCCTGACGTGGCGAAGAAGGCGACCTTGCTGTTGGCGGCGAAGGTTCCGAGCAGCGTCAGGAACTCGCCGACGAAGCCCGACGTGCCGGGCAGGCCGACGTTGGCCATGGTGAAGACCATGAAGGCGACGGCGTAGAGCGGCATGTTCTTCACGAGGCCGCCGTAGGCGGCGATCTCGCGCGTGTGCATGCGGTCGTAGACGACGCCGACGCAGAGGAAGAGCGCGCCCGACACGAGGCCGTGGCTGACCATCTGGTAGACCGCGCCCTGCACGCCCTGCTGGTTCATGGCGAACAGGCCCATGGTGACGAAGCCCATGTGCGCGACGGACGAATAGGCGATCAGCTTCTTCATGTCCTCCTGCACCAGCGCGACGAGCGAGGTGTAGACGATGGCGATCACCGACATGGCGAAGACGAGCGGCGCGAAGTAATGCGAGGCGTCCGGGAACATGGGCAGCGAGAAGCGGATGAAACCGTAACCGCCCATCTTCAGGAGAATGCCCGCCAGGATGACCGAGCCCGCCGTCGGCGCCTCGACGTGCGCATCCGGCAACCAGGTATGGACCGGCCACATCGGCATCTTCACCGCGAAGGAAGCGAAGAAGGCGAGCCACAGCAGTTTCTGCGCATCGACAGGGAACTGGGTCTTGAGCAGGACCGTGATGTCGGTCGTATGGGCGAAGCCCGCCATCCACATGATCGCGACCAGCATGAGCAGCGAGCCGACGAGCGTGTAGAGGAAGAACTTGAAGGCCGCGTAGATGCGCCGCTTGCCGCCCCAGACGCCGATGATGAGAAACATCGGGATCAGGCCGCCCTCGAAGAACAGGTAGAAGAGGACGAGATCGAGCGCGCAGAAGACGCCGAGCATCAGCGTTTCCAGCACGAGGAAGGCGATCATGTATTCCTTGACGCGGACGTTGATCGATTCCCACGACGCCAGGATGCAGAACGGCATGAGGAAGGCCGTCAGCACCACGAAGGGGAAGGACATGCCGTCCACGCCCATCTTGTAGACGAGGCCGCCGCCGGCCCAGGCCTGGCTCTCCAGCATCTGGAAGCCGGAGATGGCGGGATCGAAGCGGCTCCAGGCGAGCAGCGTGACGAGGAAGGTCGCGAGCGTCGTCCAAAGCGCGACGTGGCGGATCGAGCGCACCGTCGCGGCGTCGTCGCCGCGATGGAACATCAGGATGATGACGCCGACGAGCGGCAGGAAGGTGATCGCCGAGAGAATGCCGAAGCCGGTCATATCAGCGCACTCCGCCGATCAGGTACCAGGTGATGAAGGCGGCGACCCCGATCAGCATCGCGAAGGCGTAGTGATAGAGATAGCCGGTCTGGAGGCGCACGGCGCCCTTGGCGATGTCGACGACGCGCGCCGACACCCCGTCCGGGCCGAGCCCGTCGATGATCCTGCCGTCGCCCTGCTTCCAGAACACGCGGCCGATCCAGAAGGCCGGGCGCACGAACAGCACGTCGTAGAGTTCGTCGAAGTACCACTTGTTGAGCAGGAAGCGGTACAGCACCGGGTTTGCCGCGGCGAGGCGCTGCGCCATTCCGGGCTTGAGGATGTACATCCAAAGCGCGAGCAGGAACCCGCCGACCATCATGAAGGTCGGCGTCAGGCCGACGCCCAGCGACACGTCGTGCATGTCGTGCATGATGTGATTGTCCGGGCCCTGGCCGATCGTGCCCTTCCAGAAATCGGCGAAGTGATGGCCGATGAAATATTGCGAGAAGGCGACGCCGGCGAACAGCGCGCCGACCGCGAGCAGCGCCAGCGGCACGAGCATGACGACGGGGCTCTCGTGCGGCGTGTGATCGCCGTGACCGTGGCCGTGATCGTCGTGCGCGTGATCGTCGTGCGCGTGATCGTCATGGCCATGCGCCTCGGCATGGACGGCGTTGGCGCCGCGCGCGCCGAAGAAGGTCATGAACACCAGGCGCCATGAGTAGAAGGAGGTGAGGCCCGCCGCCAGCGTCGTGGCGAGGAAGGCGTAGACCGCCGCCGACGAATGGCCGCCAGCCGCATAGGCCGCCTCGATGATCGCGTCCTTCGAGTAATAGCCCGCCGTGAAGGGGAAGCCCGTCAGCGCCAGCGTGCCGATGGTCATCATCCAGAAGGTGAAGGGGATTTCCTTGCGCAGGCCGCCCATGTTGCGCATGTCCTGCTCGTGGTGCATCGCATGGATGACCGAGCCCGCGCCGAGGAACAGCAGCGCCTTGAAGAAGGCGTGGGTGAACAGGTGGAAGATGCCGATGGCGTAGCCGCCGACGCCGAGCGCGACGAACATGTAGCCGAGCTGCGAGCAGGTCGAATAGGCGATGACGCGCTTGATGTCGTTCTGCACGAGGCCGACGGTCGCGGCGAAGATCGCCGTCGTGGCGCCGATCACCGTCACGAAGGCGAGCGCCGTGTGCGACAGCTCGAACAGCGGCGACAGGCGCGCGACCATGAACACGCCGGCCGTCACCATGGTGGCGGCGTGGATCAGGGCGGAGACGGGCGTCGGGCCTTCCATCGCGTCCGGCAGCCAGGTGTGCAGCAGGAATTGCGCGGACTTGCCCATGGCGCCCATGAACAGCAGCAGGCAGGTAATCGTCCAGGCGTCCCACGTGTAGCCGAACACCTCGATGTTCTTGTGGGCGAGGCCGGGCGCGGCGGCGAAGATCGCGTCGAAGGCGACGGAGCCGGTCAGCACGAAGACGAGGAAGATGCCGAGCGCGAAGCCGAAATCGCCGACGCGGTTGACGACGAAGGCCTTGATGGCGGCGGCGCAGGCCGACGGCTTCTCGTACCAGAAGCCGATAAGCAGGTAGGAGGCGAGGCCCACGCCTTCCCAGCCGAAGAACATCTGCACGAGATTGTCGGCCGTCACCAACATGAGCATGGCGAAGGTGAACAGCGAGAGATAGCCGAAGAAGCGCGGCCGGCTCGGATCTTCGTGCATGTAGCCGATCGAGTAGAGATGCACGAGGCTTGATACCGAGGTGACGACGACGAGCATGACCGCGGTCAGCGCGTCGATGCGCAGCGCCCAGTCGACCTTGAGGCCGCCCGACGTGATCCAGTTGGCGACGACCGGCGTCACCGCATGGCCGTGGCCGAGCGCGATCTGCGAGAACACGACCCAGGAGAGCAGCGCCGAGACGAACAGCAGGCCCGTCGTGACGATCTCGGTGGCGCGCGCGCCAATGCGATTGCCGACGAAGCCGGCGATCAGGAAGCCGAGAAGCGGGAGAAAGACGATCGCGGTATACATCTCAGCCCTTCATCGCGTTGATGTCTTCGACCGCGATCGAGCCGCGGTTGCGATAGTAGGTGACCAGAATGGCAAGGCCGATCGCGGCTTCGGCGGCCGCGACGGTGAGGATCAGCAGCGCGAACACCTGACCCGTCAGATCGCCGCGCGCGGAGGAGAAAGCGACGAGGTTGATGTTGACCGAGAGCAGGATCAGCTCGACCGACATCAGGATGACGATGATGTTCTTGCGGTTGAGGATGATGCCGGCCACGCCGATCGTGAACAGGATCGCGGCCACGACAAGGTAATGAGTGAGGGAGATCGCCATGTCAGCCTCTCAAACGCCCGCCCGGGAGGCGACTTTCTTGATCTCGATCGCCGTTTCCGGCGTGCGCGCGTTCTGCTCTTCCACCGACTGGCGCTTGACCACCTTGTGGCGCAGCGTCAGCACGATGGCGCCGATCATCGCCGTCAGCAGCACGAGGCCCGCCGCCTGGAAGAACAGCAGATATTTGGTGTAGAGCACCTGCCCGAGCGCCTGCGTGTTGGTGATGCCGGCCGGCGCCCTGGCGTCCACCGTAATCAGATTGTCGGGCGCGGCCGTCCAGGCGCCGACCACCAGGATCAGCTCGATCGCCACGACGGCGCCGATCACCGCGCCCACCGGCAGCACCTGCAGGAAGCCGCGCTTCAATTCCGCGAAGTCGACGTCGAGCATCATGACGACGAAGAGGAACAGCACCGCGACCGCGCCGACATAGACGACGATCAGCATCATGCCGAGGAATTCCGCGCCTGCCAGCAGGAACAGGCCGGCGGCGTTGACGAAGGCGAGGATGAGGAAGAGGACGGAGTGGACGGGATTGCGCGCGGCGATCACCATGAAGGCGGACGCCAGCATGATGGCCGAGAACAGGTAGAAGAAGGCGGCGGCTGCGGTCATTCTTTCGGCCCTCAGCGATACGGCGCGTCGAGCGCGATGTTGCGCGCGAGCTCGCGTTCCCAGCGCGCGCCGTTGTCGAGCAGCCGCTGCTTGTCGTATTGCAGCTCCTCGCGCGTCTCGGTGGCGAATTCGGCGTTCGGGCCTTCGACGATCGCGTCGACCGGGCAGGCCTCCTGGCAGAAGCCGCAATAGATGCATTTCATCATGTCGATGTCGTAGCGCGTCGTGCGGCGCGTGCCGTCGTTGCGGCGCGGGCCGGCCTCGATGGTGATCGCCTGCGCCGGGCAGATGGCCTCGCAGAGCTTGCAGGCAATGCAGCGCTCCTCGCCGTTGGGATAGCGGCGCAGCGCGTGCTCGCCGCGATAGCGCGGCGAGGTCGGGTTCTTCTCGTGCGGATAGTTGAGCGTCAGCTTCGGCTTGAAGAAGTAGCGCATCGCCAGCACGAAGGCCTTGACGAATTCGGTGAGGAAGAGCGAGCGGACCGCTGCGTCGAGTTTCATGGTTCGAGCCTCAATGTCCGGTGAATTTCAGCACGCCGGCGACGATGACGACGCAGGCGAGCGAAATCGGGAGAAACACCTTCCAGCCAAGGCGCATCAACTGGTCGTAGCGATAGCGCGGCACGATCGCCTTGGTCATGGAGAACATGAAGACCACGCCCCAGGCTTTGACGAGGAACCAGAAGACGCTGGGCGCGCCGACGATCGGAATCCACGGGAAGGGCGAGAGCCAGCCCCCGAGGAAGAGGATCGCGGTGAGCGAGGACATGGTCAGGACCGCCACGAGTTCGGTGAGGAACTGCAGCAGGAAGAGCGAGGCGCCGTATTCGACGGTATAGCCGGCGACAAGCTCCGATTCGGCCTCCGCCAGATCGAAGGGCGGACGGTTCGTCTCGGCCAGCGCCGAGATGAAGAAGATGATGAACATCGGGAACAGCGGCAGCCAGTACCAGCCGAACAGGCCGAGCTTCGTGTCCTGCGCGCGCACGATATCCGACATGTTGAGCGAGCCGGCGCAGAGCAGCACGGTGACGATGACGAAGCCGATCGAGACTTCGTAGGACACCATCTGCGCGGCGGCGCGCAGCGCCGAGAGGAACGGGTATTTCGAGTTCGACGCCCAGCCGGCCATGATGATCGAATAGACGCCGAGCGAGGAGACCGCGAACAGATACAGGATGCCGACGTTGATGTCGGCGACCACCCAGCCCTCGTTCACGGGAATGACGGCCCAGGCCATCATGGCGAGCACGACGCCGACCAGCGGCGCGAGGATGAACACGACCTTGTTGGCGCCGGCCGGGAAGATCGGCTCCTTCAGGATGAACTTGGCGAAGTCGGCGAAGGGCTGGAGCACGCCCCAGGGGCCGACGACGTTGGGGCCGCGGCGCAGGTGCACGGCGCCCCAGACCTTGCGCTCGCCATAGATCAGCACGGCGGTCGAGATCAGCACGCAGCCGAGCAGGATCAGGCTTTTGATGAAGCCCCAGAGGACGGGCCAGAGCCAGGCGTAGTCGGTCATCGGCTCACTCCGCCGCTTGCTTGTAGCCGCCCGCGGCGACGGACGAACATTCCGCCATGACGGCGGAGGCGCGCGCGATCGGGTTGGTCAGGTAGAAATCCTCGACGGCCCTGCCGAAGGCGGCCTTGTCCGGCGCGCCGCCGAGACCGGCGAGCGCCTTCACGTCGTCGGCGTTGGCGGCGACGACGTCGTCCACCTGTGCGTAGAGCGGATGGGCGGCGACGAGCGTGGCGCGAAGCTGCGCGAGCGAATCGTAGGGCAGCTTCTTGCCGAGCGTGTCCGACAGCGCGCGAAGGATCGCCCAGCCCTCGCGGGCGTCGCCCGGCGGGAAGCAGGCGCGGTCGGAGCGCTGCACGCGGCCTTCGGTATTGGCGTAGAGGCCGGACATTTCCGTGTAGGCGGCGCAGGGCAGGATGACGTCGGCGCGATGCGCGCCGCGGTCGCCATGCGTGCCGATGTAGACGACGAAGGCGCCAGGCGCGATGTCGATCTCGTCGGCGCCGAGGTTGAAGATGAGATCGGCGCCGCCGGGATTGGTCATGGCGACGGCGTCGAGACCGCCTTCGCCCGGGACGAAGCCGATGTCGAGGCCGCCGACGCGGGCGGCCGCGGTGTGCAGCACGTTGAAGCCGTTCCAGCCGTCCTTGACCATGCCCATGTCGAGCGCGGCCCTGGCGAGCGCCGACAGCACCGCCTTGCCGTCCGGACGCGCCAGCGCGGCGGCGCCGACGATCATCATCGGCTTCGCAATATCCTTCGGCGCCTTCGACACGAAGTCCGCGATGCTCGCGGGGCCCGCGCCGAAATGCTCATAGGCGTAGGTCAGGTCGGCGCGCTCGCCGATCACGCCGGTCATGAACTTGCCGGCGCGCTTGCGCTTGAGGATGCGCGCGTTCAGCACCGGCGCTTCCTTGCGCGGGTTGGAGCCGACGATGACCAGCGCGTCGGCCTGCTCGATGCCGGCGATGGTCGTGTTGAAGATGTAGGAGGCGCGGCCGAGCGCGGGATCGAGCTTCGAGCCGTCCTGGCGGCAGTCGAGGTTCTTCGAGCCGAGGCTCTCGACCAGTTGCTTCAGCGCGAACATCTCTTCCACGCTGACGAGATCGCCGGCGAGCGCGCCGATCTTTTCGGGCGCCGTCGCCTTGGCCTTCGCCGCGATGGCCGCAAAGGCCTCGCCCCAGGAGGCGGGACGCAGCTTGCCGTTCTCGCGCACATAGGGGCGGTCGAGGCGCTGGCGCTTCAGGCCGTCGACGATCTGGCGCGTCTTGTCGGAAATCCATTCCTCGTTCACCGCGTCGTTCACGCGGGGAAGGATGCGCATGACCTCGCGGCCGCGCGTGTCGATGCGGATCGCCGAGCCGACCGCGTCCATCACGTCGACGCCCGGCGTCTTGTTCAGCTCCCAGGGGCGCGCGCGAAAATTCTGCGGCTTGGGCAGCAGCGCGCCGACCGGGCAGATGTCGGCGATATTGCCCGACAGTTCCGATTTCATCGCGGTCTGGAGATAGGTGGTGATCTCCATGTCCTCGCCGCGATGGATCGCGCCCATGTCCGACGTGCCGGCGACTTCCGCGGTGAAGCGGACGCAGCGCGTGCAGTGGATGCAGCGGTTCATCGAGGTCTTGACCAGCGGGCCGATGTATTTGTCGGTCACCGCGTGCTTGTTCTCGGCGAAGCGCGAGGAATCCACGCCATAGGCCATCGCCTGGTCCTGCAGGTCGCACTCGCCTCCCTGGTCGCAGATCGGGCAGTCCAGCGGATGGTTGATGAGCATGAACTCCATCACGCCTTCGCGCGCCTTCTTCACCATCGGCGAATTGGTCAGCACGACCGGCGGCTCGCCGTTGGGACCGGGGCGCAGGTCCTTCACGGCCATGGCGCAGGAGGCGGTGGGCTTGGGCGGGCCGCCCTTCACTTCCACCAGGCACATGCGGCAATTGCCGGCGATCGACAGGCGCTCGTGATAGCAGAAGCGCGGAATCTCCTTGCCGGCCTCCTCGCACGCCTGAAGCAGCGTGTATTCGGCCGGGACGTCGATCTCGATGCCGTCGACGATGAGCTTCGCCATGTTCTTACTCCGCCGCCGTACGGATGGACTCGACCGGCTGGTGCGGGGCGAGCGCCGAATAGGCGTCGATCTTCTTTTCGATCTCGTGCCGGAAATGCGTGATGAGGCCCTGGATCGGCCAGGCTGCGGCGTCGCCGAGCGCGCAAATCGTGTGGCCCTCGACCTGCTTCGTCACTTCGAGAAGCATGTCGATTTCCTTCTTGTGCGCCCTGCCCTCCGCCATGCGGTTGACGACGCGCCACATCCAGCCCGTGCCTTCGCGGCAGGGCGTGCACTGGCCGCAGCTCTCGTGCTTGTAGAAATAGGACAGGCGCGCGATGGCGCGGACGATGTCGGTCGACTTGTCCATGACGATGACCGCCGCCGTGCCGAGGCCGGAGCGCAGCTTGGACAGCGAGTCGAAATCCATCGGGCAGTCGATGATCTGCTCGGCCGGCACGCAGCGCACCGACGAGCCGCCGGGAATGACGGCGAGCAGATTGTCCCAGCCGCCGCGCACGCCGCCGCAATGCTTGTCGATCAGCTCGCGGAACGGGATCGACATGGCCTCTTCGACGTTGCAGCGCTTGTTGACGTGGCCGGACACGCAGAACAGTTTGGTGCCGGCGTTGTTCTTCGCGCCGAAGCCGCAGAACCACGCCGCGCCGCGGCGCAGGATGGTCGGGGCGACCGCGATCGATTCGACATTGTTGACGGTCGTCGGGCAGCCGTAGAGGCCCATGTTGGCGGGGAACGGCGGCTTCAGCCGCGGCATGCCCTTCTTGCCCTCGAGGCTTTCGATCAGCGCGGTCTCTTCGCCGCAGATATAGGCGCCCGCGCCGTGATGGACGTAGAGGTCGAACGGCCAGCCGTGGACATTGTCCTTGCCGATCAGATTGGCGGCATAGGCCTCGTCGACCGCGCGCTGCAGGGCCTCGCGCTCGTAGATGTACTCGCCACGCACGTAGATGTAGCAGGCGTTGGCGCCCATGGCGAAGGAAGCGATGAGGCAGCCCTCCACCAGCAGGTGCGGATCATTGCGCATGATCTCGCGGTCCTTGCAGGTGCCGGGCTCGGATTCGTCGGCGTTGACCACGAGATAATGCGGCCGCGCGGGATCGGGCTTCTGCGGCATGAACGACCATTTGAGGCCGGTCGGAAAGCCCGCGCCGCCGCGGCCGCGCAGGCCGGACGCCTTCATCTCGTTGATGATCCAGTCCTTGCCCTTGTCGATCAGGCCCTTGGTGTTGTCCCAGGCGCCGCGCGCGCGCGCGCCGGCAAGACCTGCGTCGCCGAAGCCGTAGAGGTTCTGGAAGATGCGATCCTTGTCCTCGAGCATCGGTCAGCCCTCGAATTTCTTCGCTGCGGCGTCCGCGACAGCCTTTTCGTCGCGCCCAGCCTGCTCGTTGATCGGCGGCACGGTGCGGGTGTCCGGCGGCGCATCCGCGCTCTGCGGCGGCGTGCCGATCGATTGCGCGTGATCGCGCTCGACGCGCGTGATCGCGGGCTCGAGGCCGGCAGGTTCACGATCCTGCGCGCGCTTCTCGGCGGCGGCGGCGGCATGATCGCCGGCCGAAGGCGGCGCCTTGACGCTGATCGGGCCGCTGCGGCCGTCGACGCCGTAGAAGCTGGTCAGCGTCGTCAGGCCGCCGGCGGGCTCGGACGTGGTGCGGCCGGTCTGCGAGCCGACGCGCACCGGGCGGCCGGCGGCGAGATCGTCCAGCAGCTTGCCGAAATTCTCGACCGTCAGGTCCTCGTAGTAATCGTCGTTGATCTGCACCATCGGCGCGTTGCAGCAGGCGCCGAGGCACTCGACCTCGAGCCAGGAGAACATGCCGTCCGCCGTCACCTTGCGCTGCGCGCCGACGCGCTTTTCCAGATAGGCCTTAATGCCGTCGGAGCCGGCGAGCAGGCACGGCGTCGTGCCGCACATCTGGATGAAATATTTGCCGACGGGCTCGAGGTTGAACATCGTGTAGAAGGTCGCGACCTCCATCACGCGGATGTACGGCATCCCCAGCGTGTCGGCGACTTTCTCGATGGCGGCGCGCGGCAGCCAGTAGTCGTTCTGCTTCTGCGCGAGCCAGAGCGCGGAAATGACCGCGGAGGCCTGCTTGCCTTGCGGATATTTCGAGATGATGCGGTCGAGCTTCGCGCGCGTCTCCGGCGTCATCTCGAAGCTGGCGGGCTGGTCTGCGGCGAGGCGGCGAGCGGACATGTCAGTTCAGGCCTTTCGGCGCGTCGGCCTTGCCGCCGTCGCGCGTGTCGGTGATGACGAAGTAGACGGCGACCAGCACGAGGCCGATCAGCACGCCGATGTCGGATTTGGGCTGCACGAGCGGATCGCCCGCGCTCCAGCGCATGACGACCAGAACGAGCGCGAAGGACACGCCGCCCGCCACCAGCACGCCCGCGCGCTTCTTGAGGGAGTCGAGGGCGGTCATCTGTCGACCTCCCCGAACACGATGTCGAGCGAGCCGAGGATGGCGGAGACGTCGGCGAGCATGTGCTTCTGGCACATCACGTCCATCGCCTGCAGATGCGCGAAGCCCGGCGCGCGGATCTTGCAGCGATACGGCTTGTCGCCGCCGTCGGAGACGAGATAGACGCCGAACTCGCCCTTGGGCGCCTCGACCGCGGCGTAGACCTCGCCCGCCGGCGTCTTGAAGCCCTCGGTGAACAGCTTGAAGTGGTGGATCAGCGCTTCCATCGAGCGCTTCATGTCCTTGCGCGAGGGCTGCGCGATCTTGTGATTGGGCGTCTGCACCGGGCCGCGGCCCGTCTCGCTCAGGAGCTTGTTGACGCACTGCTTCATGATGTACGTCGACTGGCGCATCTCCTCCATGCGGATGACCGCGCGGTCGTAGCAATCGCCGTTCTTGCCGATCGGAATGTCGAATTCCATCTCCTCGTAGCATTCGTAGGGCTGCGACTTGCGCAGATCCCACGGCGCGCCCGAACCGCGCACCATCACGCCAGAGAAGCCGTAGTTCCAGCAATCCTCGAGCGTGACGACGCCGATGTCGACGTTGCGCTGCTTGAAGATGCGGTTGCCGATGAACAGTTCGTCGAGATCGTCGACGACCTTGAGGAAAGGATCGCAGAACTTGCCGATGTCCTCGACGAGCTGGTCGGGAATGTCCTTCGCCACGCCGCCGAAGCGGAAGTAGTTGGCGTGCAGGCGCGCGCCGCAGGCGCGCTCGTAAAACACCATCAGCTTCTCGCGCTCCTCGAAGCCCCACAGCGGCGGGGTGAGCGCGCCGACGTCCATGGCCTGCGTCGTCACGTTGAGGAGATGCGAGAGAAGGCGGCCGATCTCGGAATAGAGCACGCGAATGAGCTGGCCGCGGCGCGGAACTTCCATGCCCAGCAGACGCTCGACGGCGAGGCAGAAGGCGTGCTCCTGGTTCATCGGCGCGCAATAGTCGAGCCGGTCGAAGTAAGGCACGTTCTGCAGGTAGGTGCGCGCCTCCATCAGCTTCTCGGTGCCGCGATGCAGCAGGCCGATATGCGGGTCGACGCGCTCGACGACTTCGCCGTCCAGTTCGAGCACGAGGCGCAGCACGCCATGCGCGGCCGGATGCTGCGGACCGAAGTTGATGGTGAAGTTGCGAAGGGATTGCTGTTCGGTCATGACGCTCACGCCTTCGTCGCTTTTTCATCGCCCGGCAGCGGCGGATAGTCCGGCCCTTCCCACGGCGAGAGGAAATCGAAGGTGCGGAATTCCTGGCTGAGGTTCACGGGCTTGTAGACGCAGCGCTTCTGCTCGTCGTCGTACCAGAGCTCGACGTAGCCGGTCATCGGGAAGTCCTTGCGCAGCGGATGGCCGTCGAAGCCGTAGTCCGTCAGCATGCGGCGCAGATCCGGATGGCCGGAGAACAGCACGCCGACCAGATCGTAGGCTTCGCGCTCATACCAGTTGGCGCTCTTGAAGACGCCGGTGAGCGAGGCGACCGGCGTCGTCTCGCCGGCGCGCGTCTTGACGCGGATGCGGCGGTTGTGACGCGGCGAGAGCAGGTGCAGCACAACGTCGAAGCGCTCGGCGCGCTGCGGATAGTCGACGCCGCACAGATCGATGAGATTGACGAACAGGCAGTCGGGCGCGTCGTGCAGATATCTGACCGTCTCGACCCAGCGGTCGCGCGCGACTTCGAGCGTCAGTTCGCCGAATTCGACGACAACCTTGGAGATGGCGCCCGGCAGGGCCGCCGAGATCGCATCGCCGAGGGTTTTGAGTTCGCTGTCCATACCGAACCTTCTGGCCTTACCGAACCTTCTTGGCGGCGCGTCCGGCGCCGCTGTCGACGCCTATCGCTCGATCGTGCCCGTGCGGCGGATCTTGCGCTGGAGCAGAAGCACGCCGTAGAGCAGCGCCTCGGCCGAGGGCGGGCAGCCCGGCACGTAGATGTCCACCGGCACGACGCGGTCGCAGCCGCGCACCACCGAATAGCTGTAGTGATAATATCCGCCGCCGTTCGCGCACGAGCCCATCGAGATCACATAGCGCGGCTCGGGCATCTGGTCGTAGACCTTGCGCAAGGCCGGCGCCATCTTGTTGGTGAGCGTGCCGGCGACGATCATCACGTCCGACTGGCGCGGGCTCGCGCGCGGGGCGAAGCCGTAGCGCTCGACGTCATAGCGCGGCATCGAGAGCTGCATCATCTCGACCGCGCAGCAGGCCAGACCGAAAGTCATCCACATCAGCGAGCCGGTGCGCGCCCAGGCGATCAGTTCGTCGGTGGAGGTGACCAGAAAGCCCTTGTCGGCAAGCTGGTCGTTGATGCCCAGGAAGTACGGATCGTTGGCGCCGATCGGCTTGCCGGTCGCCGGATCGATGATGCCCTTCGGCGCTGCTGCGACGAGGGTTGGGCCGCTGCCGCTCAATCCCATTCCAGCGCTCCCTTTTTCCATTCGTAGACAAAGCCGATCGTCAGCACGCCGAGAAACACCATCATCGACCAGAAGCCGAGCATCCCCACGTCCTTGAACGCGATCGTCCAGGGGAAGAGGAAGGCGACCTCGAGATCGAAGATGATGAAGAGCAGCGACACCAGATAGAACCGGACGTCGAATTTCATGCGCGCGTCGTCGAAGGCGTCGAAGCCGCATTCGTAGGCCGACAGTTTCTCGGGGTCCGGCGACTTGTAGGCCAGCAGGAATGGCGCGATCAGCAGCGCGGCCGAAATAACGACCGACAGGCCCGCAAAGATCACCAGGGCGAGATATTGTTCCAAGAAACCGGGCATAGGCGTTCCGGGGCTGGCTGGACGCGCCCGGATGAGGATTGCCCCGCCCCGGGCGGCGCGGCTGGCGCGATCCGTATCGCAGCGCACATTGTGGCGCAAGCCGAAACGGCCCAGAAATCACGTCCTTCACATAAGGTCTTATTGATCTACGACAAGGCGCCGCGCGGGCTGGACGCGGCGCCTGCCGCCGCCCATGATCGCGGCGGGAGGATCAGATGGCCAATCAATACGATCTCGCCGGCCGCGTGGCGGTCGTCACAGGCGGCGCGCAGGGCATCGGGCGGGCTGTCACGAGCCGGTTCGCGCAGTCCGGCGCGAAGGTCGCTATCTGGGACCGGGATGCGGCTCTGGCGGAGAAGACGGCTGCGGAACTCGGCGCCAAGGGCCAGGTCCTGGCCATCGCCTGCGACATGACGGATTTCGCCAGCGTGACGGCGGCGGCCCAGGCGACGGTCAAGGCCGCCGGCCGAATCGACATTCTGGTCAACAACGCCGGGATTTCCGGTCCCAATGCGACCGTCGCCGACTATCCGGTCGAGGATTGGCGACGCGTCATCGACCTCGATCTCAACGGCGTCTTCTTCGGCTGCAAGGCGGTGGTTCCGGCGATGGTGGCGCAGGGCTACGGGCGGATCGTCAACGTCGCCTCGATCGCCGGAAAGGAAGGCAATCCCAACGCCGCCGCCTATTCCGCCGCCAAGGCCGGCGTAATCGCGCTGACCAAGTCGCTCGGCAAGGAGCTGGCGGGTCACGACATCGCGGTCAACTGCATCACGCCGGCGGCTGCGCGCACCGCCATCTTCGACCAGATGAGCCAGACCCACATCGACTACATGCTGTCGAAAATTCCGCGCGCGCGATTCGTGCTGGTCGAGGAAATCGCGGCCATGGTCGCGTTTCTGGCGTCGGCGGAAAATTCCTTCACGACCGGCTCGGTATTCGATCTTTCAGGCGGGCGCGCGACGTACTGATCCCCTGCTGGCGGGGTCATCCCGGACGAGCGCAGGCCGATCCGGGAACCCGGCCTGCGGGCCGCTCTGGGCCCCGGCTCCGCGCCGCGGCCGGGATGACGACGCGCGTCATCGCCAGGAATGTATGGATTGGGAACCATGGGGAATGGCGAGAGAGACGGGGCTCGAACCCGCGACCTCCGGCGTGACAGGCCGGCGCTCTAACCAACTGAGCTACTCCCCCGCGAAACGTTCGCTCGCGGAACGGGACGCGGAATATGCCGACGCAGGCTCCAAGTCAAGCCAAGACGCAGAGATCGACGATCAGAATCGCGTCGATCCGAGACGCCAGCGCGCGACTTCGCTCGGGGAAAGCACATGGATGCTTTCGGTCGGCGTGCGCTCCGCCGTGTTGATGAGATCGCGGCTGACGCCCATGGCGTCCGAATAACGCGACAGGACGCTGCGCATGTCGCCGTTGTCGAAACGCCGACGCGTCCCGCCGCCGCCGCCGGCCGGGTCGGCGCCCGATTCCAGCGCGAACATGCGATGCACGCCGACGAGACTTTGCGCGGGAACGACGCGCTTGCGCCCGCCCATCAGAGCGTAGACGCAGGCCGAAAAGCAGCGGCCGGCCGTCAAATGGCTGCGCCCATCGCCGTCGGATACGGCGCGCGCGACCACGGTCGCCGCGCCGACCTTGCGGAAGACGCGCCCGAGCTCCATCGAGGCGACCACCTTGCCGCCGGGCGAATTGAGAAGAACGACGCTGCGCACGTCGCGCGCCTGTGAATTGGCGCGCACGAAGGCGATGAATTCGTCGGGCGTCGACTCGGTGATCTCGCCGTCGGCGACGATCGCCTGCGGACAGCGCGCGCCGCAGGCGCCGCCGATGGTGGTGAGGCTGAAGCGCATATCGGCCTGCGCCGCCCCTGCGAGCGCGAGCATCGAGAACGCGGCCGCCGCGCCGGTCATGAACGCCTTCAACGCCATATATCGCCTCTCGCCCCGCAAACGCCTGTTCCGCAAAATTGTAGCGGCCGGCGAGGACGGCACAAGGCGTTTCTCGGCGCCGGCGGCCATTCCTGCGAATCGTCGGCAACGAAAGCGGTTAATCGAGGGGATGGTGGGCGGTGACGGGCTCGAACCGCCGACCCTCTCGGTGTAAACGAGATGCTCTACCAACTGAGCTAACCGCCCGGAGCCCCTGTTTACGCAACAGGACCGCAGGCGCCAAGCGCGCAAGCCGCAAATCGCCGGCGGCAGACGCAAGCGCGGTCTTGCGGCAGGATGGCGCAACGTCGATTCGGCCCATCCCGGAAGCGCCTCTTGGAAACCAGCCTCTACGCTCCCGTTAAGCGCTTCCTCGAAGACCTCGGCTTTTCCGCCAAGGGCGAGGTTTGCGGCTGCGACGTCGTCGCGATTCGCGAGGGCGAGGAGCTCCGCGTGGTGGTCGCGGAATTGAAGACCAGCTTCAACCTCGAGCTCCTGCTGCAGGGGGTCGAGCGACAGGCGGCCTGCGACGAGGTCTGGCTTGCGGTCGCCGCCTCCACGAAAGGGCGCGACCAGGACCGGCGCGTAAGAAAACTGTGCCGGCTGACGGGCCTCGGCCTGCTGAGCGTGCTGCCGACGGGGCGCGTGGAGATCCTCGTTTCGCCGGAACCGTGGAAGCCGCGCCCGGACCGCAAGCGCCGCTCGCGCCTCGTCGCCGAGCATCGCCGCAGGCGGGGCGACCCGACCTCGGGCGGCTCGACGCGTCGGCCTATCATGACCGCCTATCGCCAGCAGGCGCTCGCCTGCGCGTTGGTCCTGTCCGAAGCGCCGGCGCGGCCGCGCGATCTCAAGAGCGTGACGCCGGACGCGCCGAAGATCCTGCAAAGCAATGTATACGGGTGGTTCGAGCGCATCGAGCGCGGGATCTATGGCCTCAGCGAGGGCGGAAAGGCCGCGCTCGTCCGCTGGGCCGACGCCCTGCCGGCGCGGACGCCCGCCTGAATCGAACGCGTCGAGCGATCGAAAGGCGATCCCCAAAAGAAAAGAGGGCGCGGAATGCGCCCTCTCGTCCTCCGGTCGCGAGACCAGGATATTGACGGGCTTACTTGCCCTTGTTGACCGCTGCCTTCAGGGCGGCGCCGGCCTTGAAGCGGACGCTCTTCGACGCCGGGATCTTGATCTCCGCGCCCGTGGCCGGGTTGCGGCCCTTGCCGGCGGCGCGCTTCTTCACCGAGAACGTGCCGAAGCCGACGAGGCGAACTTCGTCGCCCTTCTTCACGGCCTTGGTGATCCCGTCGAGGACCGCGTCGATGGCGTCAGCGGCCTTGGCCTTCGACAGATCGAGTTCGCTGGCGACGTGCTCGACGAGTTCCTGCTTGTTCATGGCTTGCTCCTTGTGGGCGCGGAACCAAGTCCGCGCGCATGACCCTTCCTGCGCCCCTCGCAGCTAACGCGCGTCTGGCGGACGAATCGCGTTATCCGGGGCTTCAAACTGTTGTTCCCGAATCGCCGGAAATGCAAGGCGTCCCGCGCAAGCCCCCCGCAAAATCCCCCGAATCGCAGGCGATTTGACGCGCCGCAAACAAAAAAAGGCAGCAACCACTAGAGGTTGCCGCCTTTCCTGTTTCGTCGATTTCAAGCGCGTCACGACGGCGACGCGCTCGCGAGCGCGTCAGTGCGCGACGACTCCCGCCGCGTCCTCGTCGCCCTTCGCTCCGGCGACGGGCGCCGTGCTTTCGTCCCATACGATCGGCGTCGGCAGACGCACCAGCGCATGCTTGAGCACTTCATCCATCCGCGAGACCGGCACGATTTCGAGCGCGTTCTTCACGGAAGCCGGAAGCTCCGCCAGATCCTTGGCGTTTTCTTCCGGAATCAGCACCTTCTTGAGGCCGCCGCGCATGGCCGCGAGCAGCTTCTCCTTCAGGCCGCCGATCGGCAGCACGCGGCCGCGCAAGGTGATCTCGCCGGTCATGGCGATGTCCCGTCGCACGGGGATGCCCGTCATGATCGAGACGATGGCGGTGGCCATCGCCACGCCCGCGGACGGACCGTCCTTCGGCGTCGCGCCTTCCGGCACGTGCACGTGGATGTCGCGCTTGTCGAACATCGGCGGCTCGATGCCGAAATCGACTGCGCGCGAGCGGACGTAGGACGCCGCCGCCGAAATCGATTCCTTCATCACGTCCTTCAGATTGCCGGTGACGGTCATGCGGCCCTTGCCGGGCATCATGACGCCTTCGATGGTCAGCAGCTCGCCGCCGACTTCCGTCCAGGCGAGACCGGTGACGACGCCGATCTGATCCTCCAGCTCGGCCTGGCCGTAGCGGAATCGCTGCGGGCCCAGGTAATCCGGGATGTTCTTGGCGGTGATGGCGACACGCTTCTTCGCCTTCTTCGACAGCAGGATTTCCTTCACCGCCTTGCGGGCGAGGTTGGAGATTTCGCGTTCGAGATTGCGCACGCCCGCCTCGCGCGTGTAGCGGCGAACGAGTTCGCGCAGCGCGCTGTCGTCGAGCGACCATTCCTTCGGCTGCAGGCCGTGCTTCTTGACGGCGTTCGGGATGAGATGCTTGTGCGCGATCTCGACCTTCTCGTCCTCGGTGTAGCCGGCGATGCGGATGATCTCCATGCGGTCCATGAGGGGCGCAGGGATGTTCAGCGTGTTGGCCGTCGTCACGAACATCACGTTCGACAGGTCGTAGTCGACCTCGAGGTAATGGTCGTTGAAGGTCGAGTTTTGTTCGGGGTCGAGGACCTCGAGCAGCGCCGACGACGGATCGCCGCGGAAATCCATGCCCATCTTGTCGATCTCGTCGAGCAGGAAGAGCGGGTTCGCGGTCTTGGCCTTGCGCATCGACTGGATGATCTTGCCGGGCATCGAGCCGATGTAGGTGCGCCTGTGGCCGCGGATCTCGGCCTCGTCGCGCACGCCGCCGAGCGACATGCGGACGTATTCACGCCCTGTCGCCCGGGCGATCGAGCGCGCCAGCGAGGTCTTGCCGACGCCGGGCGGGCCGACGAGGCACAGGATCGGGCCGGTGAGCTTGTTGGCGCGGCTCTGCACGGCGAGATATTCGACGATGCGCTCCTTGACCTTGTCGAGGCCGTAGTGATCGTTGTCGAGCGTCTCCTGCGCAGCGGCGAGGTCGCGCTTGACCTTCGACTTCTTGCCCCACGGGATCGAGAGCAGCCAGTCGAGATAGTTGCGCACGACGGTCGCTTCCGCCGACATGGGCGACATTTGCCGCAGCTTCTTGAGCTCGGCCTGCGCCTTGTCGCGCGCTTCCTTCGAGAGCTTGGTGGTCTTGATGCGCTCCTCGAGCTCGGCGAGATCGTCCTTGCCGTCCTCGTCGCCCAGCTCCTTCTGGATCGCCTTCATCTGCTCGTTGAGGTAGTACTCGCGCTGCGTCTTCTCCATCTGGCGCTTGACGCGCGTGCGAATCCTCTTCTCCACCTGGAGAACGGAGATTTCGCTTTCCATCAGTTGCAGGCACTTCTCGAGCCGCTTGGAGACGAGCGGCATTTCCAGCACGCCCTGCTTGTCGGCGATCTTGACGGCAAGATGCGAGGCCACGGTGTCGGCGAGCTTGGAATAATCCTCGATCTGCGTGACCGCGGCGACGACTTCCGGCGACACCTTCTTGTTCAGCTTCACGTAATTCTCGAACTCCGACACGACGGAGCGGCCGAGCGCCTCGACCTCGACCTGGTCTTCGGCCGCGTCGGCGATCGCCTCGGCGTCGGCCTCGTAATATTCGTCGGTGCGCGTGTATTTGCGGACCTCGGCGCGCGACACGCCTTCGACCAGCACCTTCACGGTATTGTCGGGCAGCTTCAGGAGCTGCAGCACGGTCGCCAGCGTGCCGGTCTTGTAGATGGCGTCGGCGGCCGGATCGTCCTCGGAGGCGTTCTTCTGCGTGGCGAGAAGGATATAGCGGTCGGACCGCATCACCTCTTCGAGCGCGCGGATCGATTTGTCGCGTCCCACGAAGAGCGGCACGATCATGTGCGGGAAGACGACAATGTCCCTCAACGGCAGTACGGGATAGCTCTCGATGGAGCCGGGCTTGGGAAGGGCGCGCTTCTGTTCAGTCATTTTCTTCCTGTCCTTTCTGTCCCTCGCCCGCCCGTGACGGCGCGACGCGAAGGCTGAACGTCGGAGCTCCCCAAGCACGAATCGCGCCGGTTTATCCTACGTTCCCGCGGCAAAGCCCGAAAGCGCTTCCCGCATTGCGAGAAATGGGCGCCATCCGCGGCATTTTCAACATGTCGACGCTGTACGGAGACTTACGGCCGCGCCGGCCGCCAGCAGGCATGTAACGCTATCTTAGCCGGCGGGCGCCAGATTACGCGGCGCCCCGGAGTCTTCCTCAAAATTCCTGACGAATCCTTCCCATGATCCCTGCGAGTGTGGCCATTGTCGTCTTTCTCGTGGCGGCGCCGACGTTCGTCTTCGCGATCGGCCTGCTGCAGCCGCTGCCGGGCGCAATCATGGCCACGCTCGCGCTTATTCCCTTGGTTGCCCTCGCCCGCGCCACGGACTGGCGCGGCAAGCCGGACAGGCCAATCCTGCTCGGCGCCTTCGCCATCGCCGTCGTCCTCACGCTTATCAGCGGCATTGGGCACTTTTTTTGGCAGACGGATGACTGGATGGTGCGCGACGCCATGTTGTTCGATCTGATGCGCAATGGCTGGCCGGTCGCCTATGCGACGCCGTCGGGCGCCGGCGTCCTGCGCGCGCCGCTCGGCATGTATCTCGCGCCCGCCGCCCTCGGAAAGCTCGGCGGAGCCGGCGTCGCGCAGGCCGCCCTGTTCGTCCAGAACACGATACTGCTCGGGCTTTGCATCTATGTGCTGGCGCGCGTGCAGGAAGCGGGACGCGCGCGGATAATCGCGCTCGCGCTGTTCGTCGTCTTCAGCGGCGCCGACTGCATTGGCTGGGCGCAGCGGCGCCTGGCCGGGCTGGAGGGCCTCGACCTGCCGCATCTGGAGCCCTGGTCCGGCCAGTTCCAGTATGCCTCCAACGTCACCGAAATCTTCTGGACGCCGCATCACGCGCTCGGCGGCTGGGCGCTGGTCGCCGCCTATCTGACCTGGCGCGCCGGACGGATGCGGGCGCTGCAGATCGCGCCGCTTTGGGCCGCCGCCTGCTTCTGGTCGCCGCTCGTTGCGCTCGGCGCCCTGCCTTTCCTCGCCTTCGCCTTCGTCTGCGACGCGATGGACGGCAAGCTCAGGGGCGGCGACTTCGCACTGGCGGCCATCGCGGGCGCGGCCTCCCTGCCGCTCGCCTATTTTCTGACGCGCGACACCGGCGCGATCGAGAAAGGCTTCATCGACCTCTCCGACAGCCAGGTCCTGCGGGGCTATATCGGCCTGCTCGGCCTGGAGGTCGCGCCGTTCCTCGCCCTCGCCTGGGAGGGGCGCGACAAGGCCGATCGGCGCGCCAGCGTCGAACTCGGCCTGATCGCGGCGAGCCTCGTGCTGATCCCGCTCTATCGCCTGGGTTATGCCAACGATTTCGTCATGCGGGTCTCGATTCCCGCGCTCACGCTGCTGTGCGCGCGGTCGGTTCCGGCGCTGGCCTCGCTCGGCCAGCAGCCCGTCCGCCAGCGGATCATCGCGCTGGCCATCGTCCTGGTCGGCGCGGTGACGCCGGCAGTCGAATTCTGGCGCAACCTCGGCGAGAAGGCCTTTCCGGCAAGCGCCTGCAACGTGATGGAATCCTTGCAGGACGGGCCGTATGCCGGATCGCCGCTCGACTATTACATCGCGCGCGCCGAGAGCCTGGCCACGCCGTCCGGCCTGTTCACGCCGCCGGAATCCGCGCCGCTGAAGCGCACGATCGCCAACTGCTGGCCGGGCCGGACGTTTGTCTACGGGCCGGCCTCGCCGACGAAATAATGCAACGAAAAAGGCCGCCGGAACGGCGGCCTCTCAATTCCTGGGCGGCGCCCGGCGTCAGGCCGTCGCGTTGGAGGCCTTGTCGCGCTCAGCGTAGATGTAGAGCGGCCGCGCCTTGCCATCGACCACTTCCGGCCCGATGACCACCTGCTCCACGCCGTCGAGGCCCGGCAGGTCGAACATCGTGTCGAGCAGGATGCCTTCCATGATCGAACGCAGGCCGCGCGCGCCGGTGCGGCGCTCGATCGCCTTGCGGGCGATGACGTTGAGCGCCTCGTCCTGGAAGGTGAGTTCCGTGTTCTCCATCTCGAACAGCCGCTGATACTGCTTGACCAGCGCGTTCTTCGGCTCGGTGAGGATCTTCTTCAGCGCGTCCTCGTCGAGGTCCTCGAGCGTGGCGATGACCGGCAGGCGGCCGACGAATTCGGGGATCAGGCCGAACTTCAGCAGATCCTCGGGCTCGACCTTGCGGAACACCTCGCCGGTGCGGCGCTCGTCCGGCCCCTTGACCTCGGCGGCGAAGCCGATGGACGTCCCCTTGCCGCGGCCCGAAATGATCTTTTCCAGACCGGCGAAGGCGCCGCCGCAGATGAACAGGATGTTCGTCGTGTCGACCTGCAGAAACTCCTGCTGCGGGTGCTTGCGGCCGCCCTGCGGCGGCACGGAGGCGACCGTGCCTTCCATGATCTTGAGCAGCGCCTGCTGCACGCCCTCGCCCGACACGTCGCGGGTGATCGACGGATTGTCGGACTTGCGCGAAATCTTGTCGATCTCGTCGATGTAGACGATGCCGCGCTGGGCGCGCTCGACATTGTAGTCGGAGGCCTGGAGCAGCTTGAGGATGATGTTCTCCACGTCCTCGCCGACGTAGCCGGCCTCCGTGAGCGTGGTGGCGTCGGCCATGGTGAAGGGCACGTCGAGGATGCGGGCGAGCGTCTGGGCGAGCAGCGTCTTGCCCGAGCCGGTCGGTCCGATCAGCAGGATGTTGGACTTGGCCAGTTCGACGTCGTTGTGCTTGGTCGCGTGGTTGAGGCGCTTGTAGTGGTTGTGGACGGCCACGGACAGCACGCGCTTGGCCTGGAACTGGCCGATGACGTAATCGTCGAGGACCTTGCAGATTTCCTTCGGCGTCGGAATGCCGTCGCGCGTCTTGACCAGCGCGGACTTGTTCTCCTCGCGGATGATGTCCATGCACAGTTCGACGCATTCGTCGCAGATGAACACCGTCGGGCCCGCGATCAGCTTGCGGACTTCATGCTGGCTCTTGCCGCAGAACGAGCAGTAGAGCGTGTTCTTGGAGTCGCTGCCGCCGACCTTGCTCATATTCATCTCCTCGGGCCGACGCGCGCGGGCGAATCGGTCGCAATCACCATCGATAGCGTCGACGGCCTAACAAAAGGTAGAGCCGTCAACTTTCCTTCCGGGCCGCCGCCTCCCTGCTTCGTCTCGCGCGGACAGTCGCCAATGCAAACATGGCCGCGCCCGACGATCAAGCGCAGGCCCCGCCTGCGAGGGCCGTGCGGCCCGCGCCGTCGCAAATCCGCAACAATCGCCGCGACGCCGTCAGCCCGCGGCGACCGGAGTCGCCGGAGCGTCTTCCGGACGCTTCGAATAGACCTGGTCGACGATGCCGAATTCCTTGGCCTCTTCCGCCGACATGAAGTGGTCGCGGTCGAGCGTACGCTCGATTGTGTCGTAATCACGACCGGTATGTTTGACGTAGACTTCGTTGAGCCGCTTCTTGATCTTCATGATATCTTCGGCATGGCGAAGAATATCGGACGCCTGGCCCTGGAAGCCGCCGGAGGGCTGATGGACCATGATGCGCGAATTGGGAAGCGCGAAGCGCATCCCCGGGTCGCCGGCCGCCAGCAGCAGCGAACCCATGGACGCCGCCTGGCCGACGCAAAGCGTCGAAATCTTCGGGCGGATGAACTGCATCGTGTCGTAGATCGCCATGCCGGCCGTCACCACGCCGCCCGGCGAATTGATGTACATCGACACTTCCTTCTTCGGGTTCTCCGACTCCAGGAAGAGCAACTGGGCGATAATCACCGAGGCCATATGGTCTTCGACCGGGCCGGTCAGGAAGATGATGCGCTCGCGCAGCAGGCGGGAATAGATGTCGAAGCCGCGTTCGCCACGGCTCGTATTCTCGATCACCTGCGGAATAAGATACTGATTATAAACCTCGATCGGGTCGCGCATCGCAGCCTCTGAATTCCCTGATTCGGGGCAGGATACCATGCGTCCCGCCGGTTTCCGACCTTACATAGGCGCGGCAGGCCTCAAGAAAAAGGGCGGTTTCGCGGTTGCCTCCGCGCCTGTTTCCATCGGTCATAAATCTGGCGGATCAAGGGCGCAGGCCGCATCCGCCGCCTTTGAACAAAAACGCCCCGCAAAGCGGGGCGTTCGTGTCGGGATCGACGGAGAGCCTCAGGCGGCCTCGTCCGGCGCTTCCATCTTCATCAGCTCGTCGCGGGTCACGCGCTTGTCGGTGACCTTGGCGAGGCCGAGGATGTGGTCGATCACCTTCTCCTCGAACAGCGGCGCGCGGATTTCGCCCAGCGCCTGCGGGTTCTTGCGGTAATAGTCCCAGAGCTGCTGCTCCTGGCCCGGGAAGGCGCGAATGCGCTCGATGAGGGCCTTGGTGACTTCCTCGTCCTCGACCTTCACGGCGGCCTTCTCGCCGACCTCGGCGAGCAGCAGGCCGAGGCGCACGCGGCGCTCGGCGATGCGGCGATATTCCTCGCGCGCCTTTTCTTCCGTCGTGCCTTCATCCTCGAACGTCTTGCCGCGGGCGGCCTGCTCGTTGACGATCGAACGCCAGATGCCGTCGAACTCGCTCTCCACCAGGCCCTGCGGCAGCTCGAAGCTGTAGCGGCCGTCAAGGGCGTCCAGCAGCGCGCGCTTGGTGTGCACGCGCGCGCCGCGGCCGAGGTCCGCCTCGATATTGGAGCGGACGGCGGCCTTGAAGGCGTCGAGCGTCTCGAAGCCGAACTTCTTGGCGAATTCGTCGTCGATGGCGAGTTCGCCCGGCGCGGCCACGCTCTTGACGGTCACGTCGAACTCGGCGGCCTGGCCGGCAAGGCGCGCGGCGGCGTAGTTCTCGGGGAAGGTCACGGAAACCGTGCGGCTTTCGCCCTTCTTCATGCCCTCGATCTGCTCCTCGAAGCCCGGGATGAAGCTGCCGGAGCCGACGATCAGGTCGATGCCCTCGCCCGCGCCGCCTTCGAAGGGCTCGCCGCCGATCTTGCCGAGGAAGTCGAGCGTGGCCTTGTCGCCCTTGGCGACCACGGGCGCGTCGCCTTCCTTGTCGCTGAAGGGGCGCTGCTGGTCGGCCATGCGCTGGATGGCCTCGTCCACGTCGGCGTCGGCGACGTCGACGACGATGCGTTCAACGGCGACGTCCTCGAAGGAGCCGACCTCGATGGCCGGCAGCGTCTCGAGGGCGACGGTGAAAGTGAAGTCGCCCTTGGCTTCCAGCACCTTCTCCATCTCGTCCTGGCCGCCGACGATGTCGAGGCGCGGCTCGCCGGCGAGGCGAAGCTGGTTGTCCTCGACGATCTTGCGGTTGGCCTCGTTGACGGCCTCCTGCACGACGTCGCCCATGATCGACTTGCCGTAGAGGCGGCGGATGTGCGCCGTCGGCACCTTGCCCGGGCGGAAGCCGTTGATCTTGACCTTGCCCTTCATGTCCTCGAGCTGGCTCTCGAGCTTGGCGGCGAGATCGGCCGCGGGCATCACCACCTTGTATTCGCGCTTCAAACCCTGAGCGCTCGTCTCCGTCACCTGCATCGCCGTGCAACCTTCTAAAATCTCTCGGGCGGGACCGAAAAGCCGGCGCATCGAAAGCTGGTGCGGGCGGAGGGACTCGAACCCCCATGCCTTTCAGCGGTGGAACCTAAATCCACTGCGTCTACCAGTTCCGCCACGCCCGCGTTCCGCGATCGTCATCCTTCGGGCGCGCAAAAGCGCCGTCGGCCGGTCGCCCCGCCGCTTCGGGTCCGGCTCTATAGCAATGCGAAACGGCCCGCGCAGCAAAAAAATGCCAAGTCGCGCCGCCTTGCCTATATCTTCGAGTGGAATCGACCCCAGCCCGCCGGAAGACGCGCAGCCTCATGAACGCTCCCGCACGCCAGAACCCGTTTTTCGAGCCCTGGACGGGGCCGTTCGAGCTGCCGCCGTTCGACCGCATCCGCGCCGAGGACTTCCAGCCGGCCTACGAGCGCGCCATGGCCGAGCACAACGCGGAAATCGCGGCCATCGTCGCCGATCCGAATCCGCCGGACTTCGACAATACGGTGACGGCGCTGGAACGGGCGGGCGCGGCCATGAACCGCGTCGGCGGGGTGTTCTGGAACCTGACGGGAACCGAATCGACGCCCGAGCTTCAGGCGATCGAGCGCGAACTGGCGCCGAAGCTCGCCGATCATTATTCGGCGATCGGGCTGAACGAAGCGCTGTTCAAACGGGTCGAGGCGGTCTGGAAGCAGCGCGAGGCCCTTGCGCTCACCGCCGAACAGAAGCGCGTTCTCGAACTCACCTACGACGGCTTCGTCCGCTCCGGCGCGCTGCTTGCGCCCGAACAGAAGACGCGTTTCGCCGAGATCGCCAGCCGGCTCGCGACGCTCGGCGCGCAATTCGCCCAGAACATCCTGAAGGACGAAGCCGACTGGGCGATGCTGCTGGAGGAAGGCGATCTCGACGGCCTGCCGCAGTCGCTGCGCGACGCCGCGGCGCGCGCCGCCGCCGACCGCGGCCATGCCGGCAAATTCGCCATCACGCTGGCGCGCTCCAGCGTCGAGCCGTTCCTCACCTATTCCGCCCGCCGCGACCTGCGCGAAAAGGCGTTCGCGGCCTGGATCAGGCGCGGCGAGAACGAGGGGCCGACCGACAATCGCGCCATCGCCGCCGAGACGTTGCGGCTGCGCGACGAGAGCGCGCGCCTGCTCGGCTATCCCACCTACGCGCATTTCAAGCTCTCGGACCAGATGGCGAAGACGCCGGAGAACGTCCGCGGCCTCCTCGACAAGGTCTGGACGCCGGCCAAGGCCGCCGTCGCGCGCGACCGGGGCGCCCTGCAGGAGCTGGTTGCGGCCGAGGGCGGCAATTTCGAAATCGCCGCGCACGACTGGCGCTATTACGCGGAGAAACTGCGCAAGGCGCTGCATGACATCGACGAGAACGAAATCCGCCCCTATCTCGAGCTGGAAGCCGTCATCGGCGCGGCATTTGATGTCGCGCATCGCCTGTTCGGCCTGACCTTCGCCGAGCGCAGCGATCTCGTTCTCTACAACAAGGAAGCGCGCGCCTTCGACGTGACCGACGCACAGGGCAAGCATGTCGCGCTGTTCATCGGCGATTATTTCGCCCGCCCGACGAAGCGCGGCGGCGCGTGGATGTCCGGCTTCCGCTCGCAATCGAAGCTCGACGGCAAGGACGTGCGTCCGATCGTCGTCAACGTGCTGAATTGCGCCAAGGGCGCAGAGGGCCAGAAGACGCTCATCAGCCTGACCGACGCGAAGACGCTGTTTCACGAATTCGGCCACGCGCTGCACGGCATGTTGACGCAGACGACCTATCCCTCGATCGCCGGCACGAACGTCGCGCGCGACTTCGTGGAGTTTCCCTCGCAGCTTTACGAGCACTGGCTGTTGCGGCCGGAAACTCTCGCGCGTTTCGCGCGCCATGCCGAGACGGGCGCCGCGATCCCCGACGATCTCGTCGCGCGCATCCGCGCGTCGCAGACGTTCAACGTCGGCTGGGAGAAGGTCGAGTTCTGCTCGTCGGCCATCGTCGATCTCGACCTGCATCTGCTGTCCCCGGCGGAGGATTTCGACATCGTCGGCTTCGAGCGCGCGCAGCTCGAGAAAATCGGGATGCCCCGGGAAATCGTCATGCGCCACCGCACGCCGCATTTCGGGCATGTGTTCTCGGGCTCGGGCTACGCCTCCGGCTATTATTCGTATCTGTGGTCCGCGGTGCTCGACACCGACGGCTTCGCCGCCTTCGAGGAGGCCGGCGACGTCTTCGATCCGCAGACGGCGCGCAGGCTGAAGGACCACGTCTACGCCGCCGGCAACAGCGCGCCGCCCGAGGAGGCCTACCGCGCCTTTCGCGGGCGCGATCCGGATGCGCGGGCGCTCCTCAAGGCGCAGGGCTTCGCGTGAGCGCCGCGTCTCTTGCCGCGTCACGCCCGCGCTTGTCGCGGGCATCCACGCCGAGCCGCACAACGACGCCGGCAGCGATAGCCCCGCGCTATCGACTGTTCTGCATTCGCGCCGAAACGGGTCGGCGTGGACGGCCGGGACGAGCCCGGCCATGACGGACTGGAGCATTTCTCGCCGCACATTGCTGGGCGGCGTCGCTGCGACCGTGGTCGCCCTGCCCTCTCGCGCGCAGCAGGCGGGCGACGGCTTCCGTATTCTCGAAGCGCGCAAGACCGGGCTGAAAATCTCGCCCGAGGGCGAGACGCAGGGCTTCGGCTACGACGGCGCCGTGCCGGGTCCCATCCTGCGCGCAAAACAGGGCGAGGAGGTCCGCGTCCGCCTCGTCAACAGGCTCGATCAGCCGACGAGCCTGCACTGGCAGGGGCTGACCGGCGACAACGCCAACGACGGCGTCGCCGGCCTGACGCAAAAGGCGGTCCCGCCCGGCCAGTCCTTCGACTACCGCTTCAGGGCGAATGCGGCGGGAACCCTTTTCTACAAGCCGGCGATCCAGCCCCACAACGTCGAGCAGATTGCGCGCGGTCTGTGCGGCGTGCTGATCGTCGACGAGCCCGAGCCGCCCGAGGTCGACCGCGATCTCTTGATCGTGCTGCAGGACTGGAGGCTCGACGGCAAAGGCGCGCTCAGCGCCCCCTTCGGCGAGCCGGGCGGCGGCCGGGTCGGGCCGCTGCTTTCCGTCAACGGCGCCGCCGCTCCGCTGAGCGAAACGGCGCCGCCCGGCGGGCGCATCCGCATCCGCCTCGTCAACGCCTGCGTCTCGCGCATCGCCGTCGCCATCTTCGACGGCGGCGCGCCGCACTGCATCGCCATCGACGGGCAGGCGGTCGATCCGTTCCAGCTCGTGCGCAACACCGCGCCGATCGGCCCGGGCGCGCGCTTCGAGTTCATCTACGACCTAGCCGCTGGCGGGGCGCCCGACCTCGCGCTCGGCCTGTGGGCCGGGCAGGACAAGCCGCGCCTGCCCGTGTTCGCGCTGAAGGCGAAGGGCGAGAAGGTTCCGACGCGTCCGGCTTTCACGACCCTGCCGCCCAACCCGCGCCTGCCGCCGGAAATCCGGCTCGGCGAGGCGCGCAAGCTCGACTTCGCGCTCGAGCCGCCGAAGGCGGCCGGCGGCGCCTGGACCTTCAACGGCGCGCCGCAATCCTACGCCGGCAAGCCGCTGTTCACGGTCAAGCGCGGGACGCCGGTTTCGGCCGGCTTCGCCAACCGGTCGGACGTCGCCGTCTCCATGCACGTGCACGGCCATTGCATGCGACTGCTGCACGATCTCGACGACGGCTGGGAGCCCTATTGGCGCAATTCCGTGATCGTCGCCAAGGGCGCGACCAAGCGCGTCGCCTTTGTGGCGGATACGCCCGGAAAATGGGCGCTGCGCTCGGACGTCGCCGATCAGGAGGCCGCGGGGCTGGCCGGCTGGTTCGAGGTGACGTGAGCGCCGGACCGGGCGGCCGGTAACCGAATATCGACCTTGATGCGTCAGGGTTGTGCGTCTCTCTGTCTTTCGTCTCCCGATCCCGATGGCTTTTCTCGGACCGCTCGCGCTGATCCTGATCTCGCTCGTCACGCGCGCGATCTTCGACAAGCTGCTGGCGCTGTCGCCCGACATGGCGCTGGTCGCGCATTGGGCGCAGGCGCAATCCTTGTTCGACCTGACCGCCGCCGTGGCGCTGGCCGGCGTCGGCGCGGGCCTCACCGTCTTCGCCGCGCGGCGCGAGCACGACGAAGTCCGGCTGATGCGCGACGCGCTCGTCTGGGGCCTGATGATCGCGGGCATGGCGGCGGTCGCGCTCGCCATGCTCGCGCCGCTGCTCAACGCGCTGCTCGGGCGGGAGATCGCGCCGACCGGCGTCACGGGCGCGCTCGCCATCGCCGGCGGCCTGATGTTCACCGCGCCCGGCATGTTCAGCGCGCTGTGGCAGGGACGGCTCGAGCGCGGCAAGATGATCGCGATCAACCTGATCGGCTGGGCGCCGCTGGCGCTCGCCGCCTCCGGCCTGTTCGGACCGGTGGACATGCGCCTGCTGCTGGCGGCGCAGTTCGTCACCCTGACGGCGCTGACGATCTGGCTCTGCGCGCCGCTCGTGCGCAACGTGCTGGCGAAGGGCGACGCCCTGCCGTCGTGGCGCGAGTCCGCGCTGAAGCGCTACATTCCCGCGGGCCTGTCTATCGGCATTCTCAGTCCCTTTTCGGTGATGTGGAGCCGCGCCGAACTCGCCCACGGCCTGTCCTGGGACGAGGCGGCGCAATTGCAGGCGCTGTGGCGCGCCAGCGAATGGGTGACGGGGCTTGCCGGCGGCCTGATCCCGCTCGTCTTCCTGCCGCGCATGGCGGCCGCGGTCGGGCGAACCGCCTTCCTGCACGAACTGACGCGCACATGGCGCACGCTGTGGATTCCCGGCGCGCTGTCGATCGCGCTGCTGTGGGCGGGACAGGGCGTGGTCATGCCCCTGCTCTATTCCGAAAAATTCCTGATGCCGGCGCTGGCGAGCGGGCTTTTCCTGCTCGGCGACGCGCTGCGGCTCGCCTGCTGGGTGCCGCTGCACGGCCTGTTCGCCACCGAGCGCGTGAATGCCGTGGCCATCGGCGAATGGCTGTCGCTGCCGCTGTTCGCCGCGCTGCTGACGGCGACGGGCGCGCATTCGCTCGTGATCGCCGGCGCCTGTTACGCCGTGACCTACGCCATCTATCTCGCCTTCAACGTCTGGTGCATTTTTCGCACGCCCGGGCGATACGCGACGGCGACGACGCCTATTCCCTCCCCCCTTGTGGGGGAGGGTTAGGGTTGGGGGGCGGGGAATCTTTCCGATGATCGCCCGACCCCCTCCCCACAAACGGGAGGGGAGGCGCTTCCACTCAAAAGCCGCGCCCTACCCCGCCCGCAACAACCGCACGGCCTCGTCGCGGCCGAAAATGTAGAGCAGCAGCCGCAGCGCCCGGCCGCGCTCGCTCGTCAGGCCTTCGTCGTTGTCGAGGATCGCTTCGGCGTCCTCGCGCGCGAGACGCAGCAAGGCGCCGTGCGCGGAAAGGTCGGCGAGCCGGAAGCCCGGCAGGCCCGACTGCCGCGTGCCGAGAATCTCGCCTTCGCCCCGCAGGCGCAAATCTTCCTCGGCGAGGCGAAAGCCGTCGTCGCTTTCGCGCAGGATCGCCAGCCGCGCCTTCGCCGTCTCGCCGAGCGGCCCCTTGTAGAGCAGGATGCACGACGACTTCTGCGAACCGCGCCCGACGCGGCCGCGCAACTGGTGCAATTGCGCGAGGCCGAAGCGCTCGGCGTGCTCGATGACGATGATGGTCGCTTCCGGCACATCCACGCCGACCTCGATGACTGTCGTCGCCACCAGCACCTGCGTCTCGCCGCGCTGGAAGGCGAGCATGGCGGCGTCCTTGTCCTTGCCCTTCATCTGCCCGTGCACGAGGCCGACGCGCGCGCCGAAATGTTTTTGCAGATCCTCGAACCGCTCCTGCGCGGCGGCGACTTCCAGTTCCTCGTTCTCCGCCACCAGCGGGCACACCCAATAGGCGCGCGCGCCCCACGCGACCGCGCGCCGAATGCCGGCGATCACGTCGTCGATGCGCTCGAGCGGAACCGCGCGCGTGTCGATCGCCTGCCGGCCCGCCGGTTTTTCGGTGAGGTTAGAGACGTCCATGTCGCCGAAATAGGTGAGCACGAGGGTGCGCGGGATGGGCGTCGCGGTCATGACGAGGACGTCCACCGCCTCGCCCTTTTCGCCGAGCGCGAGGCGCTGGTGGACGCCGAAGCGATGCTGCTCGTCGACGACGGCGAGGCCGAGATCGCGGAAGGCGACATTGTCCTGCACCAGCGCATGTGTGCCGACGACGATGTCGATCTCGCCGCTCGCCAGTCCTTCGAGCGTCGCGCGCCGCTCGGCCGCCTTGTCGCGGCCGGTCAGCAGCGCCGTGCGCAGGCCGGCGGCGCGCGCCATCGGCTCGATGCGCTCGAAATGCTGGCGCGCCAAAATTTCGGTCGGCGCCATCATCGCCGCCTGCCGACCGCCCTCCACCGCCGTCGCCATCGCCAGCAGCGCGACGATGGTCTTGCCGGAGCCGACGTCGCCTTGCAGCAGGCGCAACATGCGCTTGTCGCTCGCCATGTCCCCGCGGATGTCCGCGAGCGCGGCGCGCTGCGCATTGGTGAGCGAATAGGGCAGCGCGCCTTCTATTCGACTTGAAATGCGTCCGTCGCCGACCGTCGCGCGGCCGCGCAGCCGCCGCATCTTGGCGCGCACCAGACGCAGCGCGAGCTGCTGCGACAGCAATTCGTCGTAGGCGAGCCGTTTGCGCGCGAGCGTGTCCGGCGAAAGGTCCAGGGCGCTCCGCGGCGCGTGCAGCGCGCGCATGGCGGCGGCGAATGCAGGCCATCGTTCGCGCCGCATTGTCGCCGCATCGAGCCATTCCGGCATGTCCGGCGCTTTCGCGAGTGCGGCCTCGACCGCCTTCTGCACGTTGCGCTGGTGCAGGCCCTCGGTCAGCCCATAGACCGGCTCGTGCTCCTTCAGCGCCTTCAGCGCGGCGGCGTCGAGCACGCGCGGATGGACGATCTGGCGATGTCCGTTCCACAGCTTCAGATCGCCGGAGAACCAGCGCGTTTCGCCGATCGGCAGGGCGCGCAGCACCCAATCGAAATTGCTGCGGAAGAAGACGAGCAGGACGTCGTCGCCATTGTCGTCCTCGACCAGCACGTTCAGCGGCGTGTTGGAATATTTGCGAGGAATGCGGTGTTCGGCGACACGGGCCGCGATCACGACATGCGACTCGAGCGGGGCGTCGCGGATCGAGGCGCTGAGGCGGTTGTCCACGACGCCGTGGGGCAGGTGAAACAGCAGGTCGAGAACGCGCGCGTCCTCCGTCCCGAGCAGGCGGTCGAACAGTTTCGCGGTCTTCGGCCCGACGCCCGGCAGGGCGGCGAGACCGGAAAAGAGCGGGTCGAGCGACGAGGGACGCATGAGCAAGTATAGCAAATCCGCCGAGTCGGAAGCGCCGGCTGACATTCGCGCCCCGCCCCGCTATATAGCCGCCCTCAGCGGACCGCCGCGCCGCTCCGGAGCCTCCCATGACCGCCGACGACCTCGACACCCGCCGCCGCGCCATCAAGATTCGCGCCTGGCGCCGCGGCATGCGGGAAATGGACATATTGATCGGAAATTTCGTCGACGCGCGGCTGGCCGAACTGAGCGCGGGCGATATCGCGGACCTCGAACGCCTGCTGGACGTTGAAGACCAGAAGGCCTTCTCGTGGCTGTGCGGCACGCAGGAGCCGGAAGCGGGCTACGACACGCCGCTGCTACGGCAGATCAAGCAGTTTCACAGCCATTCCGGGCCGGTGAACGTCTAGACGTCGATAAAGACATGGCGAACGATCTCCACCGCGCGCTGCGGGAACTGGAACGCGGCGGCAAAGTCCTTCTTTCGCGCACGCCCGACGGCTTCGACGCCTTCGTCGCGGCGGATCTCGCGCGCGCCCTGGCGGCGAAGGCCGAGGGCCGCGCGGTGGCGCTCGTGCATGTCGCGCGCGACGGCCAGCGCTCGCGCGCCTTCCAGGAGGCCTTCGCCTTCGCCGCCCCCGAGATCGAAATCCTCGATTTTCCTTCCTGGGACTGCCAGCCCTACGACCGCGTCTCGCCGAACGCCGGCATCACCGCGCGCCGCATGACGGCGCTGTCGCGGCTGGCGCGCTCCGGCGGATCGGCGGAGCGGCCGCGCATCCTCTGCACCACCATCAATGCGCTCGTGCAGCGCGTCGCGCCGCTGGCGACGATTGCGACCGACACGTTTTCGGCGGCGCCCGGCAATGTCGTCAAGACCGACGATCTCGCGCGCTGGCTCGAGATCAACGGCTTCCTGCGCTCGGGCACGGTGCGCGAGACCGGCGAATATGCGATGCGCGGCGGCATCGTCGACCTGTTCGCGCCGGGCATGCCCGCGCCGATCCGCCTCGATTTCTTCGGCGACACGCTGGAGACGATCAGGCCGTTCGATCCGGAGACGCAGCGCTCGACGGGGCAATTGCGCTCGCTCGATCTCGTGCCGATGAGCGAGGTGCAGCTCACCACCGAGACGATGCGCCGCTTTCGCCAGGCCTATGTCGCGCAATTCGGCGCGGAGACGCGCGGCGACACACTCTATGAAGCCGTCAGCGAGGGACGCCGCCATCCCGGCATGGAGCATTGGCTGCCGCTGTTCCACGAGCGCATGGACACGCTGTTCGACTATGTCGCCGGCGCGGCGCTCGTGCTCGATCCGCTGGCCGAGGACGCCGCCGCCGAGCGGCTGGCGCAGGCGCAGGATTATTACGACGCGCGCAAGGAGGCCTACGACGCCGATCATGCGGGCGCGAACTACAAGCCGCTGAAGCCGGACGCGCTCTACCTGAAGCCCGACGAATTGCGCGCGCGTCTCGACGCCGCGCCGCTCGCGCGCGTCTCGCCCTTCGCCGTCCCGGATTCCCCGCACGGCATGAGCGTCGATCTCGGCGCGGGCGTCGGACGCTCCTTCGCGCCCGAACGGGCCGACGAGAACGCCAACGTGTTCGAGGCCGCCGTTCGCCATATCGAAACGCTGCGCGAAAACGGCAAGCGCGTGATCCTCGCCGGCTGGTCGGACGGCTCGCGCGAGCGACTCGGCCATGTGCTCGCCGAGCACGGCCTGAAGAAGGTCGAGCCCGTCTCCTCGCTGGCGCAGACGATCGGCCTGAAGGGCGTCGCGCTCGCCGTCATCGGGCTCGAGCAGGGTTTCGTCGCTGGCGATCTCGCCGTCATCGGCGAGCAGGACATTCTCGGCGACCGCCTCGTGCGTTCGCGCAAGCGGCAGAAGCGCGAGAACGTGCTGCACGAGGTCGGCGCGCTGACGGCGGGCGATCTCGTCGTGCATGTCGACCACGGCATCGGCCGCTTCGTCGGGCTGACGCAGATCCAGGCGATCGGCGTGCCGCACGATTGCCTCGAGCTGCATTACGCCGGCGGCGACAAGCTGTACCTGCCGGTCGAAAACCTCGAACTGCTGTCGCGCTACGGCTCCGAAGACGAGGAAGCGCAGCTCGACAGGCTTGGCGGCGTCGGCTGGCAAACGCGCAAGGCGCGGATGAAGAAGCGCATCCGCGAAATCGCGCACGGCCTCATCAAGCTCGCAGCCCAACGCATGTTGCGCAAGGCGCCGGTCATGGCGCCGCCCGCCGGGCTCTACGACGAGTTTTGCGCGCGCTTCCCCTACGACGAGACCGAAGATCAGGACGCGGCCATCGAGGCGACGCTGGACGACATGGCGGCGGGCCGTCCGATGGATCGGCTGATCTGCGGCGACGTCGGCTTCGGCAAGACGGAAGTGGCGCTGCGCGCCGCGTTTGCGGCCGTGCTCAACGGCAAGCAGGTCGCGGTCGTCGTGCCGACGACGCTGCTCGCGCGCCAGCATTTCAAGACCTTTTCGCAGCGCTTCGCCGGCCTGCCGGTGAAGGTCGCGCAGATGTCGCGCATGGTGGGCTCCGCCGATCTGAAAGCCGCCAAGACAGGCGCTGCCTCGGGCGAGGTCGACATTGTCGTCGGCACGCACGCCGTGCTCGGTAAGACGGTGAGTTTCAAGGATCTCGGCCTGGTCGTGATCGACGAGGAGCAGCATTTCGGCGTCGGCCACAAGGAGCGGCTGAAGGAGCTGCGCTCGGAAGTGCATGTGCTGACGCTGTCGGCGACGCCCATTCCGCGCACGCTGCAACTGGCGCTGACCGGCGTGCGCGAGCTCTCGATCATCGCGACGCCGCCGGTGGATCGCCTCGCCGTTCGCACCTTCATCACGCCGTTCGACGAATTGATCGTGCGCGAGGCGCTGCTGCGCGAGCGTTATCGCGGCGGCCAGTCCTTCTATGTCTGCCCGCGCATCGAGGACCTCGACGAAGCCGCCGCCTTCCTGCGCCAGAATATTCCGGAAGCGAAGTTCACCATCGCGCACGGGCAGATGAGCGCGACCGAACTCGAAGAGAAGATGAGCGCCTTCTACGACGGCAAGTACGACATTCTCGTCTCGACCGCGATCGTGGAATCCGGTCTCGACATTCCGACCGCCAACACGATGATCGTGCATCGCGCCGACATGTTCGGCCTCGGACAATTGTATCAGTTGCGCGGACGCGTCGGCCGCTCGAAGACGCGCGCCTATGCGCTGTTCACCGTGCCGGCGAAGCGCCAGATGACGCCGCAGGCGGAAAAGCGCCTGAAGGTGCTCCAATCGCTGGATACGCTGGGCGCAGGCTTCCAGCTCGCCAGCCACGATCTCGACATTCGCGGAGCGGGCAACCTGCTCGGCGACGAGCAGTCCGGCCATATCAAGGAAGTCGGCTACGAACTCTACCAGCAGATGCTGACGGACGCGATCGAGGCCTTGAAGGCCGGCGAGGAAGAGCCGGCGGAGGAATTGTGGTCGCCGACGATCACCGTCGGCGCGCCGGTCACGATCCCGGAAAGCTACGTCGAGGACCTGCAATTGCGCCTGCAGCTCTATCGGCGCCTGTCGGGCATCGTCGACGAGGGCGAGATCGAATCCTTTGCCGCCGAGATGATCGACCGCTTCGGCCCGTTGCCGCCGGAAGTCGAACAGCTCATGGAGATCGTGGCGATCAAGGCGCTGGCGCGCCAGGCGCATGTCGAGAAGGTCGAGGCCGGGCCGAAGGGCGTGATCGTCGCCTTCCGCGACAATTCCTTCGCCAATCCGGCGGGCCTCGTGCGCTTCGTGGCGGAACAGGGGTCTCGCGCGAAGGTGCGGCCGGATATGAAGATCGTCTTTGCCGGCGATTTCGACGAGACGCACGAGCGTCTGGAAGGCGCGCGCCGCATTCTGCGCACGCTGGTCGCGCTGGCGCAGAAGAAGGCGGCTTGAGGCGCTCTCGCTTGCAAATCCTGACACTCGCGGCCACATTGCGCGCGCCAGAAGGGACCAGTTTTCCGTGAGCGACCTGCCACACCCGTTTCCACCTCACCCGCCGCGCCCGCGCGGAATCGGCGCGCGCATCCGCGCCTACTTCCTCACAGGGCTGGTGATCGCGGGGCCGCTGGCGGTGACGGCCTGGCTCGTGTTCTGGTTCGTCGACACGGTCGATCACTGGATCAGGCCGCTGCTGCCGGTCTCGATCTGGCCCGACATCTATCTGGTGAAGGACATTCCGGGCGTCGGCGTCGTCATCGCCTTCGTCGGCCTCACGCTGCTCGGCTTTCTCGCGGCGAACCTGCTCGGGCGCTCGCTCATCCGCCTGAGCGAAACCATCCTCGACCGCATGCCGATCGTGCGCGGCATCTACAAGAGCGTGAAGCAATTGTTCGAGACCGTGTTCTCGCAGCAGGGCACGGGCTTCCGCAAGGTCGGGCTCGTGCAATATCCCGCAAAAGGCCAATGGTCGCTGGTGTTCATTTCCACGCCGCCCGGCGAGACGGTGAAGGCGGCGATCGGCGTGGGCGAAACGCCCTACGTCTCGGTGTTCCTGCCCTGCACGCCGAACCCGACGACGGGCTTCTATTTCTACCTGCCGGCGTCCGAGGTGATCGAGATCGACATGACGCCCGACGACGCGGCAAAGCTCATCATGTCGGCGGGGCTCATCCAGCCCGAAGCGAAGGCGCTGGCGAAGAACGGGAAGGTTGCGGCGCCGGTCGAGACCATAACCGCGAAATAAGCCTCGCGCCGTCATTGCTTCGTCGCCCCCGCGAAAACGCGCCGCGGTTTCGCAAGGGCTCCTCGTAATGACGGCCTATTTCACTTTCCACTTGTCGAAGGACGCGATGATCGCGCGTATCCGTGCGACCAGCTCGGGATTGCGCTGCTCCCAGACGATCACCTGCGCCTCGTCGGCGCTGAGCCGCGCCTCCGTCGTCGTCTCGGCGAGCGGCGCGCCGAACGGCGGGATCGACGCCGGCCACGGACGGTCGAGCAGGCGCGCCACGATCATGTCGCCGACATCAGGCCGGAAGTGCAGCACCTCAAAGAAATAGGGCGAGCGATCGAGCGGCCCGCCACGATGGAATACGTCGTTGGCGACGTCGCCGACTTCGCTGAAATCGAAGGCGCGCACCGCCGCGCCCTCGCCTTTCGCGGCCTCCTGCACCGCGCCCGCCAGCGCCTTCTTCCAGTCGCGGAAACGCTGCTGGTAGCCGAGAAGATCGAACATGGCGCGGCGCGAGACGTGCACCGGCGGCAGCACGATATCCACCGCAATGCCTTTCGCGCGCGCCACGCGCAGGGCGTCGACGATGCGCGCAAGGCGCATCGGCAATTGCTCTGCGTAGGTGTCGCGCACGAACATGTAGGAGGGGAACCACGCGCGCATGCTCGGCAGCTCCCAGAAATCCTCGCCGCCGATCAGGTTCTTCTTGTCCTGCAGCGCGTAGTGATAGAAGCCGTCGGTATCGATGTAGAAAGCCTGCGCCCCCATCACGCCGCCGATCGTCTTGCGCAGGCCTTCGTACGACAGGGCGTGCATCAGCCGCCCGCGCCACGGCGAAGCGCCGCCGAACACGGAATCGGCGAGGTCGGCGGGCGCCGCCTCCTCGCGGAAGAATTCCTCGAAGTCGATCGCCCAGATCACTCGCGCGACCTTCGGGTCGCGGCCCGCCATCTTCGTCAGAATCGTCGCGCTCTCGTTGGAGTGCGAGCCGTTGAGGCCGGCATTGTAGGCGTTCAGACCGCTCATCGTCGCGCTGTGCGGATCGAAGCCGAAGACCACGCGCGAGGAGCCGAGGAAGACGACGTCGAGCGGCCTCGTGCGACGGAAATATTCGAGGCCCTTGATGACGCGATCGCCGTTGGTCGTCAGTCGCAGCTCGAGATTTTGGAGATTGTGCGGAAAAAGCCGCGTGCCGAAAATCGCGAACACGTCGCCCGCCGCCGCAATTGCGGCGGCAATGCCGAAGAGCGCGAGCGTCAGGCCGAAAGCGGTCGCAAGCCAGCGGCGCATCGTCAGAACCGGAAGTAGAGGAATTCGGACGTCTGCCAGGAGAAGAGCTCCACGGCGACGACGCCCGCTGCAAGCAAGGCCGCCCATGCGGGCGACGGCCAGGCGAACAGCGCCGGCGCGAAACGCGGCGCGGGCGCAGGCCCGCCGAGGGTCGGATGGTAGGCGCGCAGGACCTGGCGCGCGTTGGGCAGGACCACGCAGGCGACGAGAAGCGCGAAGGCCGCGGCGAAGCCGCCCGGCGAAAAGCCGATTTGGTCGAGGCGCAGCCCCTTCAATCCGACCATGCCGGCCATCATCACGCCCGCTTCGCCCGCGCTGTCGGCGCGGAACGGCGCCCAGGCGATCAGCACGGCCGCGAGCGTCAGCGTGCGCGCGAACAGAGGCGGCAGGCGCCACGGCGCGCGGCGCTCCCAGATGTGGGCCACGAGCAGATAGAGCCCGTGCATGCCGCCCCAGATGACGAAAGTGTAATTGGCGCCGTGCCAGAGGCCGCCGAGCAGCATGGTCAGCATCAGGTTGATCGAGCGCTGCGTCTCGCCGCGCTTGTTGCCGCCGAGCGGAATGTACACGTAGTCGCGCAGGAAGCGCGACAGCGTCATGTGCCAGCGCCGCCAGAACTCGACGATGGAGAGCGAGGCGTAAGGCGAGTCGAAATTGGCGGGCAGGCGCACGCCGAACAGGCGCGCCAGCCCGATCGCCATGTCGCTGTAGCCGGAGAAATCGAAGTAGAGCTGCACGCCGTAGCAGAGCGCCCCCTGCCAGGCGAGCGCGAAGCCGACCTCGCCGACGCGCGCGGTGGCGAAGGCGGGCTCGACGAAGGGCGCGATATTGTCGGCGACGACGACCTTCTTGATGAGGCCGATGGCGAGCAGCGCGAAGCCGACCGCATAATTCGTCCAGCGTGCGTCTTCCTCGACATGCGCGGGCGACGTCAGCTTGCGGAATTGCGGCATGACCTCGGCATGATGGACGATGGGGCCGGCGATGAGTTGCGGAAAGAAGAAGACGAAAAGCGCGAAGTCGAGAAAGCGTCCGCTCCTCGCCTTGCCGACGTAGATGTCGGAAATGTAGGCGATCTTCTGGAAGGTGAAGAAGGATATGCCGAGCGGCAGAAAGACATGCAGCAGCGCCACGCGCACGCCGGTGACGTCAGCGAAGGCCGAGATGAAGAAGTCGACGTATTTGTAATAGCCGAGCAGCGCGAGATTGCCGCAGATCGCGGCGACGAACAGGGCTCTTCGCGCGCGTCCATGCGCGCCGTCGATGAGGCGGCCGGCGAAATAATTCGCGGTCATCGCCGCCGCGAGCAGCCAGAAATAGGCGACGCTCCAATAGCCGTAGAAAACGCAGGAGGCCGCCAGCAGCCAGGCCACGCACAATTCGTTCGAGCCCCAGCGCTGCAGCGCCACGAAGCCGCCGAGCGTGATGGGCAGGAAAACCAGCAGGAACTGCCAGGAGGTGAAAAG
>WBZM01000446.1_pt1 | contig 59170 bp, 54 predicted proteins | sample 5204271 | NCBI WGS metagenome assembly WBZM01 (sample SAMN12344346, study PRJNA552823) | activated sludge metagenome | biome: Activated sludge suspended growth; feature: Nitrification reactor; material: Wastewater; isolation source: activated sludge from nitrification reactor of wastewater... | reverse complement strand
GGTTCTTCGGGTCCATCAGCCGCTTGAAGTGCTCCACGACCGCCGCCGCGTCGAACGGCGTCTCGTCGTGGAACTTCACGTTGGCGCGCAACTTCAGCTTGAACCAGGTGGCGTCGGGCGCCGATTCGAAGGACTCGGCCAGGTTGGGCACCAGCTTGCCCTTGGGGTCGATGTCGAGCAGCGTGTCGTACAGCGTGATGCCGGCCTGCTTGTCATTGAACGACGCGAACAGCATCGGATCCAGCCCGGGGAGATCGGCCTCGATCGAGATGCTGAGCGAACCGCCGCGCTTGGGACTCTGCGCCTGGACCGGCCCCCCGACGAGGGCCAGCGTGGCCGCCGTCACGATCGCCGCGCCAACACCGCGCAACGCGGATGGCCACCGCAGAAGTCCGTTCATCGTGTCCTCCAGGCGTTGAACTGCGCGAGACCTCGTGTGGTGGTCGCGCGAGCGCCGGTCACCGGGTCTTCTGTCGGGGGCTATCCTAGCGCAACCGGCGCGGCCTGCGCGCGCGTGTCGGCACCCATCGGGCGAACCGCCCAGGACCGCGCGTCGACATCCGCCCCCCGAGGTCCGCATTCGCCGGACGACGCGTGACGGCCCATCGATTGAAACCGGTTCGCGCCTCCCACGAGCCGAACGTCTCGCGAGCCCCCTCGAAACCGCCCGCCTGGTGTCGTGAGTGGGAAAGGCGCGGCATCGCGACGCTTTTCCCACTCACGACACTAGAATGGGCGCCCCGAGGCAGGAGGGCGAAGCATGAGCGAACCAACGCCGCTGGACGGTGTGGTGGTGATCGACGAGAGCGAAGGACCGGTGGCCGGATTGGCCACGATGGTGCTGGCCGATTTCGGCGCCCGTGTGATCAAGCTGGAAGGCCGAACCGGCGATCGGTATCGCGGCATGCCCTCGGCGCCCCTGTGGCTGCGCGGCAAGCACAGCGTGCTGCTGGACGACGACCCGGGGCGCGCGCAGGCGCAGCGCTCGGCACTCGCCCGGCAGGCGGATGTCTGGGTGCGAGGCCCCCACCCGCCTGGGGATGTCGACGACACCGCCCTGCGGGCGCTCAACCCGAGGCTCGTGATCGGCTGGGTCAGCGCATTCGGCCGGCGCGGGCCGTTCGCCGGCTACGCACCGTACGAGGCGGTGGTCGCCGCGCGGGTGGGACGCATGCTCCAGTTCCGCGGCATCCCGGCTCGTCCGGGTCCGGTGTACAGCGCGCTGCAGGTGGCCACGCACGCGACGTCGCAGGCGCTGCTCGCCGGCGTGCTGGCCGGCCTGATCGCGCGTGACCGGGACGGCCAGGGCCTGACGGTCGAAGCGAGCCTCGCGCGCGGCCTTCTCGCCTACGAGATGAACAGCGTGCTGTTCCCGCAGGTGAACGCCTGGCTGCGCGAGCGGGGCCAGCCCGAGATGCCCTTGCCGCCCGACCCCGCCACCGCGATGCCCACGCTGAACTACCATCCGCTGCGCACCCGTGACGGGCGGTGGCTGCAGATGGGCAATCTGCTGCCGCACCTCTTCGAGAACTTCGTGAAGGCGATCGGCCTGTGGGACGAGTACCGGGCCCTGGGCGTGACCGGCCAACCCGATCTCTGGCCCGAGTCGGTGCGCGAGGCCTTTCGAGACCGTCTCTTCGAACGCCTGGCCGAGAAGGATCTCGACGAATGGCAGTCGCTGTTCGTGGCCGACGGCGGCGTGGCCTCGCATCCGTACCAGACCACGCAGCAGGCGCTGGAGGATCCGGACGCGGTGGCCAACGGGCACGTCATGGCGCTGGGAGAGCGCGGACGCCAACTCGGGCTGCTGGCTCGACTGACCCGCACCCCCGGCCAGGTGGGCGCGAGCGCGCCCGCGATCGGCGAGCACACCGAGCGCGTGCTGGGCGCTGGGGCCGAGCCAGCGGCGCCCGCGGCGTCTTCACCGCCCGCCGCGCCGGCGGTGCACACCGGCCGGGCGCTGCCGCTGGCCGGCGTCACCGTGGTCGAGGCGGCCACGATCATCGCCGCACCGTTCGCCGCGGCGATGCTCGCCGACATGGGCGCCCGGGTGATCAAGCTGGAACCGATCGATGGCGACCCCTTCCGGACGATGCCCCCCGGGCTGGGCGCGGCGCGCGTGAACACCGGCAAGCAGAGCATCGCGCTCGACTTGAAGCACCCGCGCGCGCAGGCCATCGCGCAGGCGCTGGCCGCCCGGGCCGACATCTTCATCCACAACTACCGGCCCGGCGTTCCCGAGCGCCTGGGCATCGGGTATGCGCAGCTCTCGGCGGTCCGGCCCGAGCTCGTCTACCTCTCGGCCAACGGCTACGGCCCCGCGGGTCCCGGCGCGCTGCGACCGTCCACGCACCCGATCCCCGGCGCCGCGATGGGGGGTGTGCTCCACCAGATCGGTGGCGAGCCCGATCGCGCCCCGCAGACACTCGCCCAATGCCGGGAGACCGCCCGACGCCTGATGCGTGCCAACGAGGTCAATCCGGATCCCAACACCTCGCTGGTGATCGCCTCCGCGGCACTGCTCGGGCTGCGGGCGCGGCAGCGACTGGGCGTGGGCCAGGCGATCTTCGTGGACATGTTCGGGGCCAATGCGTACGCCAACTGGGACGACGCGCTGAGCCACCCCGGCAAGGCGGCACGCGTCTCGCCGGACCGCGAGGGCCACGGTCTCGATCCGCTGTGGCGGCTGTACCCCTGCGCCAGCGGCTGGGTCTTCCTCGGGATCGCCGATGAAACCGAGTGGTCGATCCTGCGGCAACGGCTCGGCGACCAGGCGGGCCAACTGCCTGCCGACGACGCGGCCACGGCACGGGCTGGCGGCAACGCCACCGTCGAGGCGCTCGGCCGCCTGTTCGCGCAGGCCGACGCGGCCACCTGGGAGGCGCGGCTCGCGCCGCACGGCGTGGGGTGCGTGCAGGCCGACGCCGGCCTGCCGGATCAGTTCTTCCTGCGCTCGGCAGCGGGCATCGCCGACGAACTGACACTGCCCGCGAGCGACCGCGACTGGGGCGCCTACCGTCGGCACGGCACGCTGCAACGTTTCCCGGAGTGCGAGGCAGCCGCGCCGGGCACCTCGCGCCTGGGCGACCACACGGACCCCCTGCTGCGCGAACTCGGCCTGAGCGCCGACGAGATCGTGGCGTTGCGGGCGGCCCGCGCGGTTGCCTGAGGTGGAGCCCGCGGCGCGAGTGCGCGCCGCGGCCAGGCCCCTCAGATCTCGGCCGGCTGGCCGCGCATGCCCATGTTGGGCGCCGCGGTCTTCATCATCTCGAGGATTCGCGCCCCGGCCTCGCGCGGGTCGGCCGAGGGCTCGGTGTGGGGCCCGAGCTGCCAGCCGGTCATGATGCCCAGGATGCCGCCGCCCGCCTCGATGATGCGCGCCGTGACGCTGTCGCTCTCGCGGCTGGCCAGCCAGACCACCGCCGGCGCGATCCAGGAGGGCGAGCGCAGCGCGATCTGTTCCTCGGTGGGGTTGCCGAGGTCCTCGGTCATGCGGGTGTAGGCATGCGGCGAGATCGCGTTGACGGTGACGTTGTAACGCTTGAGCTCGCGCGCGGCGATGATCGTCATCGCCGCGATGCCCGCCTTGGCGGCGCCGTAGTTCGCCTGCCCGATATTGCCGTAGAGTCCGGACACCGAGGTGGTGTTGATCACCCGGCCCGCCAGGGTGGCATCGCCGTCCTTGCTGCGCTGGCGCCAGTGGTTGGCCGCGTGATGCAGCGGCGCGAACGTGCCCTTCAGGTGCACGTTGATCACCGCGTCCCACTCGGCCTCGGTCATGTTCGTGAGCATCCGGTCGCGCAGGATGCCGGCGTTGTTCACCAGCACGTCCAGGCGGCCGAAGGTGTCCACCGCCTGCTGGACCATCCGCGCCGCCGCCGTCCAGTCGGAGCAGCTGTCGAGGTTGGCCACGGCCTCGCCGCCGCGCTCGCGGATCTCGCGCACCACCGCCTCGGCGGGCGGCACGTCCTCGTCGCTCGGGGTGCCATCACGGGCGCCGCCGAGGTCGTTGACCACGACCTTCGCGCCGGCGGCCGCCAGCTGCAGCGCGTATTCGCGCCCGATGCCCCGGCCCGCGCCGGTCACGATGGCCACGCGGCCTTCACACAGTCTTTCGCCCATACCGACGTCTCCCGATCAGGATGAAGAAGCGGCCGGCCCGCCACCGCGGCGCACCGGCCGTCCGTACCCGGATCATTATGTTCAGCCCCCTCGGAGGGCGCAAAGACACGCGGTCCGAAACTGCCGGCGCATCGGACCGCGGGGCGCGCGACGCGGTGGCGTTCAGTTGCCCTTGAAGCTCGGCGGGCGCTTGGCCTTGTAGCTCTCCAGGCCCTCGCGGAAATCGGCGGTCTGGGTGCAGCGGTCCTGCTCGCGATCGGCCGCCGCGAAACCCACGTCGTAGCTGTCGTCCAGCGAGGTCCAGATCTGCGCCTTCATCGCCGCCAACGCCCGCGGGGCGGCGTTCGCCGCGATCTGCCGGGCATATGCCATCGTGTGCGTCATCAGCTCGGCGTCGTCGAGCACCGCGTTGACCACGCCGAGCCGTTCGGCCTCGGCCGCGTCCAGGCGCCGGGCGGTGTAGAGCAGGTCCGCGGCGCGGGCGGTGCCGATCAGGCGGGTGAGCAGCCAGCCGACGCCCTTCTCGGCGGGCACGCCCAGCCGCGCGAAGGTGGCGTTGAAGTAGGCCGAACGCGCCGCGAAACGGATGTCGCAGTGCAGGGCCAGGATGAACCCCCAGCCGAAGGCCGGTCCGTTCACCGCGGCGATGGTGGGCTTGCGCGAGGTGATCAGCGCATTCCAGCCGCCGTTGTAGTAGCGGCGCAGGCTCGGACCGATGTCATCGCCCCACTGCGGGGCCGGCGCGTCACCGCCCTGCCCCAGGCGGGCGCCGGCGCGTCCGGTGCCGATCACCGAGAGATCGACCCCGGCGCAAAAGCCCCGTCCCTGTCCGGTGATGACGATCACGCGGACCTCGGGGTCGGCCGCGGCCCTGGCCACCGCGTCGAAGAAACGCTCGAGCATCTGCGGCGTCAGCGCGTTGAGTTTCTCGGGGCGGTTGAAGCTCAGTGTCGCCACGCCGGCGTCGATCACCGAGAGGATTGCTGCATCGTCGTTCACGTCTTGCTCCCTGAGGGGTTGCCGACCGCCTCGCCAGCCGGGCACTGGCCGCGGACGGATACCGAAAAACCGAAGCGCCCCACGGGGGCGGGCCGGACACTTGCACTACCATGGGATCGTCGGTCGCCGCCGCCGCGCACACCGCACACCGCACACCGCACGCCGCGGTGCGGGCGCCGCGCCACGACCCCGACCGAGTGTAAACGGCCCCTCGGCCCCATCGCCTCCCAGGACCTCCATCATGGAATTCGACTTCTCCGCGGAACAGAAGCAACTGAAGGAACAGGTGCGCCGGTTCCTGGCCGACCGCTGCGACCGGACCGCGGTCCGTCGCATCCTCGACGGTCCCGAGGGCCACGACGCGGCCTTGTGGCGCGGCCTGGGCGAACTCGGCTACCTCGGCGCGACCCTGCCCGAGGCCTACGGCGGGCTGGGCCTGGGCTACCTCGAGGCCTGCGTGATCGCCGAGGAACTCGGGCGGGCCTGCGCGCCCGTGCCCTTCGACTCCTCGATCGCGGTCGTCGCCGAGTGCCTGATGGCTGCCGGTGCCGAGGATCAGAAACAGACCTGGCTGCCGCGCTTCGCGACTGGCGAGGCGATCGGGGCGCTCGCGCTGGTCGAGCGCGCGGGTCATCCCACCGCGGCGACGATCCGCTCGAGCGCGCGCCGCGATGGGTCACGCGTGACGCTCAGTGGCCGCAAGCTGGCCGTGATCGACGCCGACAGCGCCGACGTCGCCGTGGTGGCCGCGCGCGAGGCCGACAGCGACGCGGTCTCGCTCTTCCTGGCCCGGCTGGACGCCCCGGGCGTGCAGCGCGAGGCGGTGACGAGCATCGATCCCACCCGCGGCCAGGCGCAGCTCGTGTTCACCGACGCCGAGGTGCAGCCGCTGGGCCCCCAGGGCGACGGCCTGGCGGTGCTCGACCGGGTCTTCGACCGGGCCGCGATCCTGGTCGCCTTCCTGCAGCTGGGCGGCGCCGACCGCGCGCTGGAGATGGCCCGCGACTACGCACTCGAACGCTTCGCGTTCGGCCGCCCGATCGGCTCGCTGCAGGCGATCAAGCACATGCTCGCCGACATGTACGTCTCGGCGACGCTCGCGCGATCGAACTGCTATTACGGCGCCTGGGCGCTTTCCACCGGGGCCGACGAGCTGCCCCAGGCCGCGGCCACCGCCCGGGTCAGCGCCACGCAGGCCTTCCAGCACTGCGCGAAGAACAACATCCAGGTCCACGGCGGCATGGGCTTCACCTGGGAGTTCGATTGCCACCTGTACTACCGGCGCTCGAACCTGCTCGCGCTCTCGCTGGGCGCGCTCTCCACCTGGGAAGACAAGCTGATCGCGCGTCTTCGCGAACGCCGCGCCGCCTGAGGCCCCGACTCCGAATCGAACCGAGGACATCCGGATGAACTTCGACGACACCCCGCAGGAAGCCGCGTTCCGCGCACAGGCCAGGGCCTGGATCCAGGCGAACGCCCCGCACCACCTGAAGGCCGAGCTCGAACTGGCCGGCTTCGGCCAGCCGGCGCTGCGCAGCGGCGACGTGCTCAAGGAAGCCAAGGCCTGGCAGAAGAAGAAGCAGCAAGGTGGCTGGGCCTGCCTGCACTGGCCCACCGAATACGGCGGGCGTGGCGCCAGCCCGATCGAACGCGTGATCTGGCAGCAGGAGGAAGGCGTCTACTCGAAGCTGTCCTCCCCCTTCCTGATCGGCCAGGGCATGTGCGGGCCGACGATGATGGCCTTCGCCTCCGAGGCGCACAAGCTGCGCCACCTGCCGCCCCTGGCCTCGGGCGAGGAGGTCTGGTGCCAGCTCTTCTCCGAGCCGGTCGCCGGTTCGGACCTCGCCGGTCTTCGCACCCGCGCCGAGCGCGACGGCGACCACTGGGTCGTCAACGGCCAGAAGATCTGGACCAGCGGCGCGCACTATGCCGACTACGGCATACTGCTCACCCGCACCGATCCCAACGTGGCCAAGCACGACGGGCTGACGATGTTCTTCATCGACATGAAGAGCCCCGGCATCGAGATCCGCCCGATCAAGCAGGTCAACGGCCAGTCGGGCTTCAACGAGGTCTACTTCACCGACCTGCGCATCCCGGACCACCAGCGGCTGGGTGCGCCCGGCCAGGGCTGGAAGGTGTCGCTGACCACGCTGATGAACGAGCGCCTGTCGATCGGTGCCGGCATGCCCACCGGCTTTCCCGAACTGCTCGACCTCTGCTGCACCTTCGACACCGGCCACGGGCTGGCGATCGACGACCCCGGCGTGCGCTCGCGCCTGGCCACGTGGGCGGTGCGCACCAGCGGGCTGCGCTACACCGCGTACCGAAGCATCTCGGCGCTGTCCAAGGGAGAAACGCCCGGGCCCGAGAACTCCATCGGCAAGCTGGTGGCGGGCACCACGCTGCAGGAGATCGCGATGTTCGCGCTGGACCTGCAAGGGCAGGTCGGCGCGTTGACCGACCCGGCGGCGGTGGAGGCCTCGGCGCGCTTCCAGGCGATGCTGCTGCGCTCGCCGGCCACGCGGATCGAAGGTGGCACCGACGAGATTCTCCGCAACATCATCGCCGAGCGGGTGCTGGGCCTGCCGGCCGACATGCGTGCCGACCGCGGGATGCCGTACAACCAGATCCCGACCAGCACGACCAAGGCCAAGCGCTGAGGCCCGGTCCGGCGCAGGTCAGCGACCCGACTGCCGCCGGATCTCCTCCTCGACTTCGCGCAGCCGGTCCTTGCCGAAGAAGATCTCGTCGCCGACGAAGAACGTGGGCGAACCGAAGGCGCCACGCGCGTGCGCCTGTTCGGTGTTCTGCAGCAGCGCCGCCTTCACGTCGGCGTCCTGGCTGGTGGCGGCGATTCTCTGCGCGTCCAGCCCTTCCTTGCTCAGGGTGTCGGCGATCACCGCGTCGTCGGCCATGTTCAGGCCCTGTTCCCACATCGCCGCGTAGACCACGTCGACGTAGCGCTCGAAGCAACCGAGTTTCCGGGCGGCGACCGCGCCGCGCATGATCTTCAGGGTGTTCACCGGGAAGAAGGGATTGCGCTTGAACGCGTGCAGTCCGTGCTGGTCGATGAACCGCTTCATCTGCAGTTGCTCGTACGCGATCTTGTTCGGAATGCCGGCGAACGCCTCCATCGGCGAGCGGTTGTTGGCGAGCTTGAACAGGCCGCCGAGCAGCACCGGCTGGTAGGTGAAGCGCACGCCGGTGCGCAATTCGATCGCCGGGATCACCCGGTGGCTCAGGTAGGCATTGGGGCTGCCGAAGTCGAACTGGAATTCGACATGCGGGGTGGTCATCGGGGTCTCCTCACCAGGTTTCGATCCAGGGGCGCAATTCGGTCTCGTGGGTCCAGGCGTCGCGCGGCTGCTGGTGGATCTGCCAGTAGACGTCGGCGATGTGGTCGGGGTCGAGGATGCCGCCCTGGTCCTTCAGGGCGTATCGGGTCGGAAAGTTCGAGCGGATGAACTCGGTGTCGATCGCGCCGTCGATGATCGTGTGCGCGACGTGGATGCCCTTGGGCCAGAGTTCGCGGGCCATGCTCTGCGCGAGCGCGCGCAGCGCGTGCTTGGCCCCGGCGAAGGCGCTGTAGCCATCGCGGCCCCGCAGGCTCGCGGTGGCGCCGGTGAAGATGATCGTGCCCCGCCCACGCGGCAGCATCACCTTGGCCGCTTCGCGGCCCATCAGGAAGCCGCCGAAGCAGGCCATCTCCCAGACCTTGAAATAGACCCGTGCGGTGGTCTCGGTGATGCCGTAGCGCACGTTCGCGCCGATGTTGAACACCGCCACCTCGATCGGGGCGATCTCGCGCTCGATGCGCTCGACCAACGCCACCGTGTCCTCCTCCTTGCGCGCGTCGCTGCCGAACGCGTGCGCCTGCCCGCCTTCGGCGCGGATCCGGGCCACCAGCGGCTCGAGCTTGTCGACGTTGCGCCGGGTGACGCAGGCGATGTAGCCCTCGCGCGCGAAGCGCCGGGCGATCGCGCCGCCGGTGGCATCGCCGGCACCGACGACGAGGATCGCTTTCGGTTCGTTCATCGGGAACTCCTGATGACGGATCGCGTCAGCGACCCTGGAAGACCGCCGCGCGACGTTCGACGAAGGATCGGATGCCTTCGGCGGCGTCCGCGGTGTTGAGCACGCGTTCGCGAATGCGGGGCACGAAGGCCACCGCGGCGGCCTCCGCCGCCTCGACGTACGCGTGCGCCGCCTCCTTCGTGACCTGGATGCCCAGCGGGGCGTTGTTCGCGATGATGCCGGCGATCTCCATCGCGCGTGTCACCTGCGTGCCTGCGGGCACCACCTCCTGCACCAGCCCGATCCGATACGCCTCGGCGGCCGAGAACTCGTCGCAGAGCAGCAGGTGATACAGGCCATTGCCCCAACCGGCGCGGGCGATGAAGCGGAAATGCGCACCGCCCAGCGGCGCGATGCCGCGACGCGCCTCCATCTGGCAAAAGCGGCAGTCATCGGCGGCAATGACGATGTCCCCGGCCAGCATCATCTCGATGCCCACCGTGAAGGTGATTCCCTGCACCGCGGTGACGATCGGCTTGCGGCAGCGCCGGGTCATGCCGAAGGGGTCGACCTGCTCGGGCGGCCGGGGCCGGGCGGTGGCGTTGGGCCCGAAGAACTTCGGCATGTCCAGCCCGGCGGTGAAGTGATCACCCGACGCGCAGAGCACGCCGACCCGCAGGCTGTCGTCACCGTCGAGCAGCGTCAACGCCTCGGACAGCGCCAGCATCATCTCCGGCGAGAACGCGTTGCGCTTGGCCGGGTTGTCGATGACGATCTTCAGGATGTGGCCGTGGCGCTCGTGTCGCACAACGCCCGCGGCGGGGGCTTCGCTCATCGGAGGGGCTCCTCGTGGACATGATGATCATCATGCTTCTGAATGATGTCCATCATACACTTGTCGACGATCGATACAATGCATCCGGTCCACTCACCGCAAGGCGAACACGATGGGGCACTCCCAGGCCGACAAAGCCCTGAACCACGAACGCATCCTGGACGCCGCGGCGGCGCAGATCCGAGAGAGCGGTCTCGACTCGGTCAGCGTCGGCGGGCTGATGCGGCGCGTGAACCTCACCCACGGCGGCTTCTACGGGCACTTCGAGTCGCGCGCCGATCTGCTCGCCCAGGCACTCGAACGCGCGCTGGCGCTCGGTGAGGCGCAGTCGCGCGCCGCGCTCGGCGGCGAGCGCACGCGCGGCTTCGCCGCGAAGGTGCGCGCCTACCTGAGCCGGGCCCACCGTGATTCCCGCGACAGCGGCTGCGCGATCGCGGCCCTCGCGGGCGACGTCGCCCGAGCCGACGAGGCCTCGCGCGCGGTGATGCAGGCGCACATCGATCGCTTCATCGAACTGATCGGCGGGGACCTGGGTCCGGACGGCGAGGAGGCCGCGATGGTCGCGGTCAGCGCGATGGTCGGCGCACTGATGCTCTCGCGGGTGATGACCGACACCCGGCGCTCCGATGCGCTGCTGCGCGCGGTGCGCGATCGGGTGATCGCGCTGAAGCCGCCGACCGACTGACGGCGCCGACGCCACGCGGGAACGCACCGATCGCGGCGGCGCGGCTCGCCGCCCGGGTGTTCCGGTCAGGCGTTTCGGATCGTCAGGCCACCGTCCACCGGCAGCACCGCGCCGGTGACGAAGCCGGCCGCCGGCAGCACCAGCGACAGCGTCATCTGCGCCACCTCTTCGGGCTCCGCGTAACGCCGCAGCGCGGTGCGCCGGCGGGCGTACTCGGCCTTCTGCTCCTCCGGGATCCGCGCGGTCATGCCGGTGCGGATCGGCCCCGGGCAGATGCAGTTCACGGTGATGCCTTCGGGACCGAACTCCACCGCGAGCGATCGGGTCAGTCCGACCACGCCGGTCTTGGCCGAGGTGTAGGGACTGATGAAGCGCGTGGCGCCCAGCGCCTCGGTGGACGCGATGTTCACGATGCGGGCCGAATCGGACTTGCGCAGGTGAGGCAGCGCCGCGCGGATCATCCGCGCCTGCGCCGTCAGCAGGACGTCCAGGCACTTCGCCCAGCGCTCCTCCCACTCCTCGGCGTCCAGCGGCCCGTGCATCGAGATCCCGGCGTTGTTGACCAGGATGTCGATGCCGCCGAAATGCGCGGCGATCTCGCCGACCACGCGGTCGATGTCGGCCTTGCGGCTGACGTCGAGCGACCAGCCGCGCGCGGTGCCACCCGCGGCGGTGATCTCGGCCACCACCGCCTCCACCGGATTGATGTCCAGCACCGCGACCTTCGCGCCTTCGTCGGCGAACAGTTGCGCGGTGGCGCGCCCCATGCCGCTGGCCGCACCGGTGACGATCGCGACGCGACCGGCGATCGATCGGGAGAGTTTGCTGAGTCTGGGCATCGCGAGGCTCCGTCGGGTTGGGGAAAAATCGATCGATTCGCGGGCACACCCGCCGACGCGGGCTACTGCCCGCCGTCGACGCGCAGCACCGCGCCGGTGGTGAACGAGGACGCCGCGCTGGCGAAGTACAGCGCCGCGCCGACCACTTCCTCGGCCTCGCCGCCCCGGCGCAGCGCGATCGAGGTCTGCGCGCGCTTGGCGAAGGCCTCCATGTCCCAGGCCTTCGAGATGTCGGTGAGGAACGGGCCGCACATGATGCTGTTGACCCGCACCTTCGGCCCGAACGCGAACGAGAAGGAGCGCGTCAGGTTGTTCAGGCCCGCTTTCGCGGCGCCGTACGGTTCGGCGCGCGGGGCCGGATTGAAGGCGGCGGTCGACGAGATGTTGATGATGCTGCCACCGTCGCCCTCGGCCATCCGCTCGCCGATCAGGGCGCTCAGACGGAACGGCCCCTTCAGGTTCAGCGAGACCACCTTGTCGAACAGTTCCTCGGACACGTCCGAGAGCTTCTCGTACAGCGGAGACAGCCCGGCGTTGTTCACCAGCACGTCGACCTTGCCGAAGTGGTCGTAGGCGGTCTTCACCAAGGCGTCGCAATCGGCCCAGCGGCTGACATTGCTCGCGACCGCGATCGCCCGGCGCCCCATCGCGCGGATCTCCGCGGCCACGGCCTCGCAGGCGTCGAGCTTGCGCGAGGCGATGATCAGGTCGGCACCGTGTTCGGCGAAACCCAGCGCCATCGCGCGGCCCAGCCCTCGGCTGCCACCGGTCACCAGCGCCACCTTGCCGGTCAGGTCGAATCGGTCCTTCATCGCGGTCTCCTCGTCGTGTGGTGGGGTCTCTGCTCAGGCGGCGACCCGGAAGTGCACGCCACCCAGGTGGAAGCTGTCATCGCGCACCCATTGCCCGCAGGCCACGGCCCGTGCCAGCGTCTTCGCGACGTCGCGCACCTGCACCCGGACGCTGCCCAGGCACTCGGCGGGCCCGGGCACGAAACGGATCGACCCGTCCTCGAACACCAGTGCCGGCGCACCCGCCTCGTTGACCACCGGCACCTCGATGATCCGTGCCCAGTGCGCGGCGAGCGCGGCCGGATCCGGCGCCTCGAGATCGATGCCCAGCAGGCGCACGGTGTGCTCGGTGCGGATCGCGTCCTGCCAGCGCGCACCGGCGGGCCACCAGTTGCCCATCCGGTCGTCACCGCCCCGGCTGTGCCCGAACTCGATGAAGGCCGCGCGGCAGTCGCGCGGGTGCAGTTGCGCGTTCTGGTAGTCGTCGCGGTCGATCACGTGGGCGATGCGCACCCCGATCGACTCGGCGTGCGCCTGGCGGCGACGGACGTCGTCCACCTGGAAGATCGCCATGTAGCCTCCGTGACCCTGGGTGCGTGCGATGAACCGGCCGGCCGCGGTGTCGTCCTGGAACGGGGCCACCACCTCCAGAAAGCCGGTGCCGAAGGGCAGCAGCGCATTCTCCAGGCCGTACTTCGCGACGTTGGGGTCGCGGTAGGCCACCGCCACGCCGAAGATCCGGCACAGGTCGTCGATCACCGGGGCCAGCCGCGGCGCGGCGAGGCAGATCTGTCGCAGTCTCAGGATGCCGGCCATCGGATCGCTCCTGTTTCGACGGGCCATCGGCCCGGGGGGAGGTTGGAATCCGGCCACGCCGGCGCACCGGCCGGCGTGGCCGCCTGACGATCAATCGGCCTTGATCGCGCCCTTCTTGCCGAGCGCGTCGATCGCGGCGTCGTCCAAGCCCATCTCGCGCAGCACCTCGCGCGTGTGCTGGCCGATCATCGGGGGCGCACGCCGGTAGCTGACCGGCGTCTTCGAGAACCGCATCGGGCTGCGCACCCCGGGCGCCTTCACGCCGAGCGCATGCGGCATCTCGATGCGCGCCTGCAGGTGCTGCACCTGCGGGTGCGCGAGCGCCTGTTCATAGTTGTTGATCGGCCCGCAGGGAACGCCGACGCCGGTGAACACCTCGTCCCACTCGGCGCGTGTGCGGGTGCGCAGGATCTCGGAGAACAGCGCGTGCAGCTCCTTCTGGTGGGCCATCCGGGCGCCGTTGTCCTTGAAGCGCGGATCGTCGATCCACTCGGGGTGCCCGAGCGCCTTGCACAGCGACGCGAACTGGCCCTGATTGGCGCTGGCGATGATCAGCTGGCCGTCCGCGCAGGGGTAGACACCGTAGGGCGTGATGTTCGGCGAATCGTTGCCGGTACGCCCAGGGATCTTGCCGCCCACCATGTAGTTGGACAGATGGCCCGAGCTCATCGCCATCACGGTGGCCATCAGCGACATGTCGATGTACTGGCCTTCGCCGGTGACTTCGCGATGGCGAAGCGCCGCGAGGATCGCGATCGTCGAGTACATGCCGGTGAACAGATCGACGATCGGCAGGCCGAAGCGCTGCGGCCCTCCGCCCGGAAGATCGTCGCGTTCGCCGGTCACGCTCATCAGCCCGCCCAGGCCCTGGAACAGGTAGTCGTAGCCCGGACGCTCGGCCCAGGGCCCCGTCTGCCCGAATCCGGTGACCGAACAATAGATCAGGCGCGGATTGACCTTCGAGAGGCCCGCGTAGTCCAGTCCGTAGCGGGCGAGATCGCCCACCTTGAAATTCTCGATGCAGATGTCGGCCGTCTCGGCCATCTTCTTGACCAGCGCCTGGCCGTCGGCCGAGGACAGATCGATCGCCACCGAGCGCTTGTTCCGGTTGGCCGACAGGAAGTAGGCCGACTCCTTCGTCGGCTTGCCGTCCGGCCCGTTCAGCCACGGCGGCCCCCAGTGACGGGATTCATCACCCGGACCGGGGCGCTCGATCTTCACGACGTCGGCGCCGAGGTCGGCGAGGTTCTGGACGCACCAGGGCGCCGCAAGCACCCGCGAGAGGTCCAGGATTCGGACGCCCTTCAGGGGGCCGGTGTTGGGGGCGAGTTCGCCGGGAGCGACGGCGGGTTTGGACGTGTCGGTCATGGTGGAAGGCTTCCTGCGTAAGAGGTCGTCAGGCGCATCGGTACGGTGCCGGCAAAGCGCCTGCGCAGCATACCGTTGCGCAAGGCCCCCCGGCACCGCGAACGACGGCGCCGCGGTTCCAGTCCGAGCATCGTCGGCGCCGCCGGGTGGTCCGTTGGATCGATTGTCGAAATCCGGTCGGCCGCGGCATCAGCCCGGCAGCGTCGGGCGGGCCGCCTGCCAGGCCGCGTGGAACGCCGCCTCGTAGGCGCCTTCCGGATTCTCGCGAACCATCTGGTCCAGTCGATGGGCGTCCTCGCCCACCAGGATGCGCCAGCGGTCGGCGCGCACACCGTCCAGGATGATCGTCGCCGCCTGCTCCGCGCTGGTCGGCGCCTTGTCGCGAAAATCCTCGCCACGCTGGTGCAGCAGGCGCCGGATCGCCTCGTCGGGCAATTGCGCCACCGGCGCGCCCGCCTTGATCATGCGCTCGCGGGCGATCGCGACCCGCTCGGCGGGCATCGTCAGGGGATCGCCGTAGCCGTGCACCTGGCTGGTGTTGATCGCGATCGAGGTGCCGATGTGACCGGGCATCACGACCGCGCAGCGCAGGTGCGGCGCGTTCATCCGGAAGTCGTTGATCAGCGCCTCGGTGAAGCCCTTCACCGCGAACTTCGCCGCCGAGTACGCGGTGTGCGGCATCTGCGGCCCGATCGAGGCGTAGAACCCGTTGACGCTGCTGACGTTGACCAGGTACCCCTGGGACGCCGCCCGCAGCATCGGCAGGAACGCGCGCGAGCCGTAGTAGACGCCGAACCAGCACACGCCGAAGGTGCGCTCCCATTCGGCTCGATCACCGTCGACGAAGCCGCCGCCGCCGCCGATGCCCGCGTTGTTGATCACCAGGTGCACGTGGTCGGTCGCGTGCTCGGCCTTCACCGCGTCGCGGAACGCCAGCACCTGAGCCTCCTGGCTGACATCGGCCCGGTGGATGCTGACCCGGGTGCCCGCCGGGGCACCGGCCAGGCAGAGTTCGCGCGTCTGCGTGAGGTTGTCCATCGACACGTCGCACAGCCCGACGTGCACGCCGATCGCGCTCAACTGCCGCGCGAGCGCGCGCCCGATGCCGCTGCCCGCGCCGGTCACCACCGCGATCTGATTCGCTTCCAGTTTCATCGTCCTCTCCTCGTGATCGTGGCGCTCAACGGCGCCGGGTCAGCCAGGCCTCGTTGACGCAGTTCTCGAGCCGTCCGTCGCGCAGGTAGCGCGCCGCGGTGCGCGCCGAGAACGCGCGCATGTCGTGGGCGCTCTGCGGTGTGAAGAAGGCCGAGTGCGGCGTGATCACCAGACGGTGTCGAAGCCAGTCCTCGCCGCCCTGCCAGGCCTTGATCAGCGCGACCTGCAGGTTCGGCGGCTCCTGCGGCAACACGTCCAGGCCGGCGGCGAGCACCGTGCCCTCGCGCATCGCGTCGTGCAGCGCGTCCAGGTCGACGAGCGCGCCGCGCGCGGTGTTCACCAGCACCAGGCCCCGCTTCGCGGCCGCCAGCGCCTCCCGACCGATCATGCCCGCGGTCTCGGGGGTGGACGGCGCGTGCAGGCTCACCACGTCGCTCTGCGCGAACAGTTCCGCGAGCGAATCGACCCGGCGCACGCCCAGCGCGAGGTCGTAGCCATTGGGCTTGTAAGGATCGAAGAACACGACCTGCATGCCGAAGGCCTTCGCGCGCAGCGCCGCCGCGGTGCCGATCCGGCCAAGTCCCACCACCCCGAAGGTGCACCCCGACAGCCGCTTGCCGTACGGGCTGAGCGCCGGTATCCAGTTCGCGTGGGGTTCGGCGCGCAGACGCTCGTCGTGATAGGCCACGCCCTTCATCAGCGTGAGCATCATCGCGATCGCGTGGTCGGCGACCTCCATCGTGCCGTAGTCCGGCGTGTTGCAGACCGGGATCCCATGACCGCCCCAGCGGGCGACGTCGATCGTGTCGTAGCCCACGGCGGCGCGCACGTGGATGCGGCAGCGGGGCATCTTCGCGATGATCGAATCCGGCAGATCGGGCCCGCCCACGATGCCATCGGCCAGGGCCCACTGCTCGTCGGTGACCTTGTCCACCGAGAGGCTGAAGATCGGGGTGACGCCCGGGCCCAGGGCCTCGGTCTCGATGTGGAGATTCTCGGCCCACCGGACGGCGGGCCAGAGCACGTGCAAGGTCATCAGGGCACTCCTGGTCGGGGCGGGAATCGTCGGGCGCCGCGCGGCGGCACGAAGCGGCGAGTATCCCTCAGCGGGCGGGCACGGCACAGCGATCCGACGGCCCCTGTTCGCGACGGACGGCCGAAATCACGCGCCTGAAACGCGGTGGATCGCTTTTCGGGCCTGCGCACCGCACAATCGCGACCGCCGGCGAGCGCACCCCCGTCGCCGTCATCACCGCCCCACCCGTCACGGACTGCGCATGGCCGCCTCGTACATCACCCTTCAGGAAATCGTCCAGGCCGCGCGCCGTCGACTCGACCGCGGCGAATGGGACTACCTCATCGGCGGCTCCGAGACCGAGACCTCGCTCAAGCGCAACCGGCTGGCCTTCGAGCGGCTGGCGCTGAAGGCCCGGGTGATGAACGACGTGGCGCAGGTGCACACGCGGCGCACGATCCTGGGCGTCGACCAGCGCATTCCGGTGTGGCTCGCGCCGATCGGCTCGCTGCAGGTCTTCGAGCCCGGCGGCGGACTGAGCGTGGCCCGCGCGGCCGACGCCTTCGGCGTGATCCAGGTCCTCAGTTCGGTGTGCCAGCCCGATTTCGAATCGCTCGCGGCCGACTGTCCCAACCCGAAGGTCTACCAGCTCTACACCCACGGCGACGAGGCCTGGGTGATGGAGCAGATCGCTCGCGCGCAGGCCGCGGGCTATCGGGCGCTGTGCCTGACCGTCGACACCCAGGTCTACAGCCGGCGCGAGCGCGACCTGATCAAGCGCTACGTGCCGGCCGCCGCGCGGCGCACGGGCTTTCAGCCCGGCGCGGGCCGCGCGGTCACGCTCCAGGCCTCGCTCACCTGGGGCCTGGTCCAGCGCATCAAGGACCGCTTCACGATTCCGCTGATCCTCAAGGGCATCGCCTGCGGCGAGGACGCGGACCTCGCGGTGACCCACGGGGTGGACGTGGTCTGGGTCTCGAACCACGGCGGTCGACAACTCGATCAGGGCCGGGGCACGCTGGACATGCTGCCCGAGGTGGTCGCCGCGGTCGATCGTCGCCGGCCGGTGGTGGTCGACGGCGGCATCCTGCGCGGCACCGACGTGATCAAGGCGCTGGCCCTGGGTGCCGACGCGGTCGGGATCGGACGGCTGCAGGGTCTGGCGCTGGCCGCGGGCGGGACGGCCACCGTGGCGCGCCTGCTCGAGCTGCTGGAGCAGGAGATCCGCACCGGTCTGGCGCTGATGGGCCTGTCGTCGATCGACCAGCTCTCACCGGGTTGCGTGCTGCCCTCGCACCCGGTGGGCCCGACTCACGTGCTGTCGGGCTTTCCGTTGCTGGACGAGGGTTACTGAGCGACCCGCCGATTCAGCCCTTGCTCGGCGCGTAGGGCATGTACCAGGACTGGTCGGCCCCCGCCCCGACGTTGGCGATGCGCACGTCGAGCAGGAAGGGCTCGCCCGCGGCCTGCGCGGCCCGTCCGCGCTTCAACCCGGCCTCGAGCTCGGCCGGGTCGTCGATCCGCAGGCCGTCGATGCCCTGCGAGCGGGCGAGCATCACGAAATCGATCGACGGATCGCCCAGGAAGGTCTCGGGGTAGCGGTTCTGCGCCTTCATGTTCCCGCCCCAGGTGGCGAAGTTCGCGCGCACGGTCTGGTAGTTCTGGTTGTTCCAGACCACCGTCAGGATCGGCAGCTGGTAGCGAGCCATCGTCCAGAAGGCCGACGCGCTGTACATCACCGCGCCATCGCCCAGGCTGAGCACCACCGGACGACCCGGTGCGCCGAGCTGCGCGCCGATCGCCGCCCCCGGGCCCCAACCCAGGCTGCCGCCCAGCGTGCGCAGCATCTGCCAGTCCTGGTCGCCATAGCCGAAGGGCATCAGGTAGTCGGCCGAGTTGAAGTTCTCGGTGACCAGCAGCGTGTTCGGGGCGAGCGTGCGCGCCATCGCATCCCCGAGCACCACCGGGTGGATCGGCCGGCCGGACGCGAGTGTCCGGGCCTGGTCACGCTGCGCGTCCAGGCGTTTCGCGCTCTGCTCGGCGAGGTGGCGACGCCGCTCGACGATCGCGGCGCGCGACGCGTCGGCCGGGTTCCACAACGCGTTCAGCGCGCGCAGCGTGTGGCGCACGTCGCCGACCACCGCGTGGTCGACCGCGAAGGTGTTGCCGATCACCGAGGGGTCGTGGCCCATCGCGATCACCACCTCGGCATCGCGGTAGCGCTCGTCGCGCGGCGTGGCCGTGGTGTTCTGCCGGAAACCGATGCAGCAGACCACGTCGTGGCCCTGGTCGGGCACCTCGAGCACGTTCTGCGCCATGCCCACGTAGTTGGGGTGGCGCATCGGGAAGTTGCCGTAGTCGAAGAAGCCCACCGCGGTGGGCAGCGCGTAGCGCTCGACGAGCTGCAGCAGCTCGCGCTGGGCGCCGGCCTGGATCACGTCGGGTCCCACGATCACCAGCGGCTGGCGCGCGTTGAGCAGCGCGTCGTGGATGCGCGCGAGCGTGGCCGCCTCGGGCACCTGCGCCCACTCCAGCGGCGCGGCCGACTGCACGGTGGCCTCGACGTTCTTCGCGTCCAGCGCGGTGTTGGCATAGGCGATGTACACCGGCCCGGTGGGCAGCGTCATCGTCTCCTTGAAGGCGCGCCGCGTGGCCAGTGCGATGCCCCGGGGATCGAACACCTCCCAGCGGCGTTTCGTGACATCGGCCACCGAGCCCATCTGCGAGAACCCCGCGCCGACCCCCAACGTGTTGTGGTCGCCGAAGGAGCCGTTGTCGCGCACCGCCGCGGTGACCACCATCGGCGTGCCATCGAAGTGGGTGTTCAGCAGCTGCCCCGAGCCCTGCCGCGTGCCGGCGCCCAGGTGCACGTTGCAAAAGCCCGCCCGGCCACTGGCCTTCGCGTAGCCATCGGCCGCGGCCACCACCATCGACTCCGCCAGCACCAGGATGGGCTGCACGCCGGGCACCGTGAGGAAGGCATCGTAGAAGCCCGCCTCGGCGCTGCCGGTGTTGATGAACGCGTACTCCACCCCCTGGGCGACGAGCTGGTGCATCAGGATCTCGCCGCCGGTGCCGACGACGCGCTGCTTGCGAACGACCGACTGCTGCATGGAAGGCTCCCGGGGGACGTTGGCGGATCCGTCAACGCTCGCGCGACGCGCGGGTCTTGTCAATGGCGTCGGCACCGGGCCGGCGGCTGGCGCCGTCAGCGCGCGCACAAATGGAAGGCCGGCGATGGACGCCCGATCGAAGCGCCACCACCATGCCGGCTCCACGTCCCGAGGAGATCCCGACCATGTTCGAACTGACCGAGGCCCTGCGGGCCGAACTCCAATCGATGGACACCCCGACGATCTGCAATGCCCTGGAGGCGGTCGTGCCGCAGCGGCGGGGCTACGGCTACACCACCAGCCAGCTGGTGTGCACGCGTCCCGGCCAGAAGCCGATGGTGGGCATCGCGCGCACCGCGACGATCCGCAGCGCCCACCCCAGCGATCTCGGTGCGCAGGCCGCCAAGGACCTCTCCGACGCCTACTACGCGTACATCGACGCCGGCCCCAAGCCCTCGATCGTCGTGATCCAGGACATCGACGAACCCAAGGGCTACGGCGCGTTCTGGGGCGAGGTCAACAGCGCGATCCACTGGGGCCTGGGCTGCCAGGGCCTGATCACCGACGGCGGCGTGCGCGACCTGCCCGAGATCGCCCCCGGCTTCCAGATGCTGGCCGGCCGGGTGATCCCGTCGCACGCCTTCGTGCACGTGGTCGACTTCTCGCGGCCGGTGACGGTGGCGGGCATGCGGGTGGTCGATGGCGACCTGATCCACGCCGACCAGCACGGCGCGGTGGTGATCCCGCACGAGGCCGCCGCCAAGCTGAAGGCGGCCGCCGAACAGATCGTCCGGCGCGAAAAGGTGATCATCGAGGCGGCCCGCCAGCCCGGCTTCGACATCGAGAAGCTGCGCGCCGCCCGGGGCAAGGCGGCGGAGATCCACTGAGCGGGACCGGGGGCGAGGGTTCGGGCCGGGGATCGGTGCCGGCGGAACGCTCATGGTGCAACGCGTCAGGCGCCCTCCCCGGCCAGGCCGCCGCCCGGCCCCGGCCGGGAAGCCCCGCGCTCAAGCCTTGCTGTCGACGATCGCCGCGTTGATCATCGTGCGCAGTTCCCGGCGGATCGGGTACAGGCTGGAGGGCATGAACTGCGTGAGGAACACCACGCACACGTCCTCCACCGGGTCGATCCAGAACGCGGTGGACGCCGCGCCGCCCCACCAGTATTCGCCCAGCGACACCGCGAGTTGCGTGCGCGCCTGGTTCGTCGTCATCGCGAACCCCAGGCCGAAGCCGATGCCCTGGTAGACCGCCTCCGAGAACATCGACACCGAGATGTCGGCGAGGTCCTTGCCGCCGGGCAGGTGGTTCATCCGCATCAATTGGACGGTCTTCGGCCCGAGCAGGCGCGCGTCGCCCAGTCGCCCGCCCAGCCGCATCGCCTCGCAGAACTTCAGGTAGTCGGCCGCGGTGGACACCAGGCCGCCACCGCCCGAGGGGGCCGCCGGCGGCTCGAGGAAGCTGCGCAGGTTCATCGCGGCCAGCGCGCCCGAGGCATTGCGCTGGTAGCAGCGGGTGAGCCGGTGCGCCTTCTCGGCCGGCACGTGGAACGCGGTGTCGTGCATGCCCAGCGGCTCGAAGATGCGGGTGCGCAGGAACTCCGGGAAGGGCACCCCGGAGATCTTGCCCACCAGGTAGCCGAGCACGTCGGTGGACACCGAGTAGTTCCAGGCGCTGCCCGGGGAGAACTCCAGCGGCATCTTGCCCAGGTCGCGGATGAACGCGTCCAGGCTCTCCTCCTGCTCGAACGGATCGACCTTCATCTTGCGGTAGGCCGCGTCGACGTTCGTGCGCGTCTGGAAGCCGTAGGTCAGCCCCGAGGTGTGGCGCAGCAGGTCGATCATGCGCATCGGCGCATCGGCGCGGCGCGTCTGGAACGCGCCCGGCAGGCCCGCGACATAGACCGGCAGGTTCTCCCACTCGGGGATGAACTTGTGCACCGGGTCCTCGAGCGCGACCTTGCCCTCCTCGACCAGCATCATGAACGCGACACTGGTGATCGGCTTGGTCATCGAGTAGATGCGCACGATCGCGTCCTCGGTCATCGCCTTGCCGTCTTCCAGGCTGGCCTTGCCCAGCACGGTCTGGTGCACCACCTGCCCCTCGCGCGCGACGAGGACCTGCGCGAACGGGAAGCGCCCAGCGTCGATGTAGCGCTCGGCGAGGAAACGATCGAGGCGGGCCAGGCGCTGGGAGCACATGCCCAGCGATTCGGGTTTGACGGTCATTCGGAGGTCTCCGGAAGGATGACGGTAAGGACGGGGCGTCCGGGGTGCGGTGGCGGCAATCGCCGCCGATTCGATCAGGCGATCAGGCGCGTGGCATAGGCGATCGCCGAGCGCGACAACGCGAGCCGGCGCTGGAAGTTGGCCGCCGCCTCGGGATGGGGCGTGCGCGAGCGTTCCCACGAGGTGAGGTTGTCGTACCAGGTGAGCAGCAGCATGCGCCCTTCGGGCGCCCCGGGCTGATCGTAGCGGAACAGGCCCATCGGCTCGGAGGTGTAGGCGTCGTCGCGCTCCCAGGTCTCCCAGGCGCGGGCCGACAACTGCGCCACCGTCGCGCAATCGCCGTCACGAACGCCTTCCCAGAACCGAAAGACGTGGATGCCCGGGCGGGTGAGCGGCCGGTCGTCCGGCGGGCGCACGGTGGCGCGCATCGCCAGCGCATCGACCAGTTCGACACCCGCCGGCAACCGTTCGCGCAGCCCGCCGGCCGCATCCGCGCCGGCCGGCAGCGACACCAGCAGCAGCAGCGACTGGTTGTCGATTCCAAACAGGCCCATGAAGCGCCCGAGCGTCACCGCCGACGACCAGCCGGCCAGCGCCGCGTCGATCCGCGGCAACAGGGCCTGCCAGCCCCCCCCCTGCGAGGCGCGGACACGGGCGAACAGGAAGCGTCGCTGATCGGACGGGTTCATCGTCGCCTCAGGAGTAGCCGATCGACAGCAGGTTGTCGACCGGGCGGTAGAGTTCCTCGAGGTAGCTCATGTCCTCGGGCGCGATCGTGATCTGCGTGGCCTCGACCAACTGATCGAGCTGTCCCACCTTGGACACGCCGACCACCGGTGCGGTGACGCCCGGCTTGTTCAGCAGCCACGCCAGCGCGATCTGCGCCGGGGTCTTGCCGTACTTCGCCGCGACCTCGATCACGCGGTCGGCGATCGGGAACACCGCGTCGCCCCGGTACAGGCCCTGCGTGCGGTTGCGGTCACGCCCCTGTGATCGCTGGGTGGTGCCGGACTCGAAGCCGCCGCGGTAGGACCCGGTGAGGATGCCGCGCGCCATCGGCGACCAGGGCATCAGCGCGATCCCGCTGCGCTCGCAGTACGGGATCATCTCGCGCTCCTCCTCGCGGTACACGAGGTTGTAGTGGTTCTGCATCGACACGAAGGGCGTCCAGCCGTTCATCCGCGCGAGCATCTGCATCTCGACGAACTGCCAGGCGAACATCGACGAGGCGCCCAGGTACAGCGCCTTGCCGGCCTTCACCACGTCGTTCAGCGCGCTCATCGTCTCCTCGACCGGCACGTGGCTGAGCCCCGGCACGCCGTTCGGGTGCCGGTGGATCACGAGCTGGTCGACGTAGTCCAGGCCCAGGCGCTCGAGGCTCGCGTCGACCGCTTCCATCACGTGCTTGCGCGACAGGCCGCCCTGGTTGGGTCCCTTGCCCATCGGCATCGCGATCTTGGTGCCGAGCACGTACTCGTCGCGCGGCAGCAGCTCGCGCAGCAGCTTGCCCACCACCTGCTCGCAGGCGCCACCCCCGTAGGTGTCGGCGCAGTCGAAGGTGAACAGGCCCCTGTCGATCGCCGCCTTGAAGATCGGCCGCGCCTCATCGGGGCCGAGCGTCCAGTCGCCCTGGTGCCCGCGGCCCGGTTCGCCGAAGTTCATCGTGCCGAGGCACAGTTGCGAGACCATCAGGCCGCTGTGGCGGCCCAGGGGAACGGCCTTGAGCATGGCGTCCGACTCCGTCGGGTGGGGGATCGGTCATCCTAGCAGCCGCACCCCGCCGCCGGGTTCCACAGTTTGAATCCGCGTGCCGAAGCGGCCCCCGGCGCGCGTGTAGACTGGCCCGACCCCAATCCGGAGGCAATTCGATGCGGCTCGCGAAGGCAGCGCTCGATGTCGGTCTGTACACACATCAGCGCGAACCGATGCTGGCGTTCTGGCAGCGGACCGCCGGCGTGCCCTTCGACGAGCTGCTGCCGCTGGGCAGGGGCGTGCACCAGTTGCGCCACCGCATCGGCGAATCGATCCTGAAGATCAACCACCCGCGCGAGCCCGGGCCGATCGAACCGCGCAGCGGCTATCGACGCCTGATCCTCGCGCGCGAGGGCGTCACCGAACCGGTCGACCTCGTCGATCCCGACGGCAACGCGGTGCGCCTCGTGCCCCCCGGGCATCGCGGCATCACGCAGTTCGAGCTGGAACTGCACGTGCGCGATGTCGACGCGGCGGCGCGCTTCTACCGTGACGCGATGCAGTACGAGCCGGTGGACGACACGCGGTTCCGGTGCGGCGTCTCGCTGCTGTCGCTGCACGCGGATCCGTCCGCCACGCCCGATCCGGTGATGCGCTCGCCGGGCCTGCGCTACACCACGGTGCAGGTGTTCGACGTGGTCGCCGAGCACGCCGCGATCCTCGCGCGTGGCGGCCGCGAGGGCGCCCCGCCGGTCAGGCTCGGCGAGGTGGCCTTCATCTCCTTCGTGCGGGATCCCGATGGCAACTGGATCGAGATCTCGCAGCGCAAGTCCCTGACGGGAAGCCTGGACTCCGGAGCTTCAGCCCATGGCCGATGACATCGTCGACGTCCTGATCATCGGGTCGGGCGCCTCCGGCGCCGCCGTCGCCTGGAGCCTCGCCGAGACGCGCATGCGCATCGTCTGCCTCGAGCAGGGCGACTGGATGAACCCGGCGCAGTACCCGACCACGCGGCACGACTGGGAAGCGCTGCAGGCGGGCCCCTACTCGGCCAGCCCGAACGTGCGCCGCCGCGCGCACGACTACCCGATCAACGAGGACGAATCCCCGATCCAGATCCTGAATTTCAACGGGGTGGGCGGCAGCACGGTGATGTACTCGTCGCACTTCCCGCGGCTGCACCCGTCGGACTTCAAGGTGAAGTCGCTGGACGGCGTCGCCGACGACTGGCCGATCGACTACGCCACGCTGGATCCCTACTTCGCCGAGAACGACCGGATCATCGGCGTGGCCGGTCTGGCCGGCGATCCGATGATTCCCGCCCACCAGCCGCCGCTGCCGCCGGTGCCGCTCGGGCAGATGGGCGAGATCATGGCGCGCGGCTTCAACCGGCTCGGGTGGCACTGGTGGCCGTCGGACAGCGCGATCGCGACGCTGCCCTACGAGGGCCGCGAGGCCTGCGCGAACCTCGGCCCCTGCCAGTCGGGGTGCGCGAAGGGCGCCAAGAGCAGCGCCGACATCACCTACTGGCCGATGGCCCGGCGCGCGGGCGTCGAACTGCGCACCCGCTGCCGCGTCAGCGAGATCCTGGTCGACGACAACGACCGCGCCACCGGCGTGCTGTACTTCGACGAGCACGGGGTGCAGCACCGGCAGCGCGCCGAGGTGGTGATCCTCGCCTGCAACGGCATCGGCACCCCGCGGCTGCTGCTGAACTCCCGCTCGGCGCGTTTTCCCGACGGTCTGGCCAACCGCTCGGGCCTGGTCGGCAAGAACCTGATGCTTCACCCCTGGGGCCTGGTGCACGGCCTGTTCGATCCGTCCACGTCCACCCGCTACGGCCCGCACGGCTGCTGCATCCTGAGCCAGGAGTTCTACGAGACCGACACCTCGCGGGGCTTCGTTCGCGGCTACAACCTGCAGATCACCCGCTCGGCCGGGCCGGTGTTCACCGCCCGCACCGGACTGCAGCGTGGAACGATTCCCTGGGGCGCGGGCCACCACGCGGCGATGGCCGCCCGATACGACCACACGATCAACATCGGGGTGTGCTGCGAGGACCTTCCCGAGGAGCACAACCGCGTCACGCTGGACCCGACGCTCACCGACAGCCATGGCATCCCGGCGCCGAAGGTCAGCTACCGCCTGAGCGAGAACAGCCGACGGATGCTCGCGCACGGCCTGGCCCGCGGCACCGAGGCGATGCGGGCGGCCGGCGCGCTCGACGTCTACACCGAGGGGCCGGTGCGCTATTCGGGATGGCACCTGCTGGGCACCGCCCGGATGGGCACCGACCCCGAGCGATCGGTCGTCAACGAGTGGGGCCGCAGCCACGACGTGAAGAACCTGTTCATCGTCGACGGCAGCGTCTTCGTCACTTCCGGTGGCGTGAACCCCACCTCGACCATCCAGGCCATCGCGCTGTACATCGCCGACACGATGAAGCGGCGCCTGGCCAACCTGTTCGACTAGGGCCTTCCGAGACCATGAGCGCCCCCCTCGCCCCGCCCCAGCGCCACGCCGAATTGTCCGCGGCCCACCAGGCCGCCCTGCGGCGCCTCTTCGACCTGATCGTGCCCGCCTCCGACGACGGCCGCCTGCCCTCGGCGGCGACCGTGGGGGTGCCCGCATTCATCGACGAACGCGAGCCGGCCCTGTGGGCGACGGTGTCCCGCGACCTGCAGCGGCTCGATGCGCTCGCGCGCGCGGCGCACGGTGCCGACTTCGACGCGCTGCCGCCCGCGCAGGCCGCCGCACTGGTCGACGCGCAACGAGCGGCCCAGCCGGGCTTCCTGTCGGACCTCGCGCTGGCCACCGTCACCTGCTACTACCAGCAACCCGCGGTGCTGACCGCGATGAACCTGGAGCCGCGCCCGCCCTACCCCCAGGGCTATTCGGTGATCGCCGGCGATCTCCGATTGCTCGAACCGGTACGGCGAAGCGGCAAACGCTACCGGGAGGCGTGATGCGGGCGCGACGCCTGATGTATCGTCTCGCCCCTGACCGCGGCCGGCCCGAGCGCCTGACCCGCGGCGCCACGCCGCCCGCCCGTTCCTGAGGAGATCGCATCCATGTCCGCCCTGCTGCAAGGCATCCGAGTGCTCGACTTCGGCCGCTACATCGCCGGCCCGTATTGCGCCGCGCTGCTGGCCGAGTACGGGGCCGACGTGATCCGCATCGAGAAGCGCGACGGCAGCGAGGACCGATTCCCGGCCCAGGTCGGCGGTGGCGTCGGGGCGCTGTTCCTGCAGATGAACCGCAACAAGCGCTCGATGACGCTGGACCCGGCCAGCCCCGAGGGGCGCCAGATCGTCGCGCGGATGGTCAAGCAGGCCGATGTCGTGATCGCGAACCTGCCCGCGCCGACGCTGGTGTCGATGGGCCTGGACTACGACACGCTGCGAGGCTACCGGCAGGACATCATCTTCGTCACCAACACCGCGTTCGGCCCGGTCGGACCGATGACGCGCAACGTCGGCTTCGACGGCGTCGGCCAGGTGATGTGCGGCGCGAGCTACATGACCGGCGAGCCCGATCAGCCCTACCGTTACGCGGCCCCCTGGGTCGACTTCGGCACCGCGCTGCACTGTGCCTTCGGCACGATGGCGGCGCTGATGGAACGCGCGCGCAGCGGCAAGGGCCAGATGGTGACCGGCGCGCTGCTGGCCACCGCACTCACGGTGAACAACGCCTCGCTGATCGAGCAGGCGGTGGCCAAGCCCGACCGCGTGCCCACCGGCAACCGCGGCCAGACCGCCGCCCCGTCCGACATCTACCGCACCCGCGACGGCTGGGTGCTGGTGGCGGTGAACGGCAACCAGCTCTTCAAGCGCTGGGCCAAGCTGATGGACGAGTCCCACTGGCTGACGGATCCGCGCTTCGCCAGCGACGACCTGCGCGGCGAGAACGGCACGGTCGTCAGCGAGCGGATGAGCCGCTGGTGCGCCGAGCGCAGCACCGAGGACGTGGTGTCGATCCTGGGCGAGGCGAAGATCCCCTGCGGACCGGTGCTCTCGCCGCAGCAGGCGCTGGACCACCCGCAGGTGCAGGCACTGGGCCTGCTGCAGGACACCGACTACCCCGGCCTGCCGCGCCCGGCGCCGGTGGCCGCGGTGCCGATCTGGATGACCGAGACCGCGCCCGTGCCGCGCCAACGCCCGCCGAAACTGGGCGAGCACACCGACCAGATCCTGACCGGCCTCGGCTTCAGCGCGAACGAGATCGCCGGGCTGCGCGAGCGAGCGGTGATCTGAGCCCGACCTGGCGGATCGCCCCGCCCCGGGTCGCCGCGACCCGTCCGGGGGTGCCCGTCGCTCGGCCACCCCCCTCGCCCCGCCTGCACCGATGGCCTCCACCCGCGCGCTGACGATGGTGATCGCGTCGGCGCTGTTCATGGAGAGCCTGGACAGCACCGTGATCGCGACCTCGCTGGCGGCGATCGCCGCCGACATCCATGTCGACCCGATCACGCTGAAGCTCGCGTTCACCGCCTACTACGTCGCGCTGGCCATCTTCATCCCGATCAGCGGCTGGTGCGCCGACCGCTACGGCGCGAAGACGGTGTTCCGACTGGCGATCGCCGTGTTCACCCTGTCGTCGGTGTTCTGCGCGCTGGCCTGGGACCTGACCAGCCTCGTCACCGGGCGATTCCTGCAGGGCCTGGGCGGCGCGATGATGATCCCGGTGGGACGGCTGATCCTGCTGCGCGTGGTGCCCAAGTCCGAGATGGTGGCCGCGATGGCCCTGCTCAGCATCCCCGCGCTGCTCGCGCCGATCATGGGGCCGCCGGTCGGCGGCTACATCACCACCTATCACCACTGGCGAGGCATCTTCTGGCTGAACGTCCCGGTCGGCGTGCTGGGCATCCTGTTCGCCACCCGGATCGTGCCCGCGGTCAAGGCCGAGACCACCCGCCCGCTCGACGTCAAGGGCTTCCTGCTGACGGCCACCGGCCTGTCGCTGACGGTGTTCGGCTTCACGCTGGCCAGCGGCAGCTTCGGCAATGCGCGCCAGGCCTGGGCGATGGTGGTGTCCGGCCTGCTGCTGATCGCGCTCTACCTGCGCCACGCCCGACGCATCGAGCACCCGATCATCGAGTGGCGGCTGCTGCGCATCCTGACGTTTCGCACCGCGATGCTCGGTGGCATCCTCTTTCGTCTGTCGGTGGGCGCGATCCCCTTCCTGCTGCCGCTGATGCTGCAGATGGGCTTCGGCCTGTCGCCTTTCGAATCCGGCATGCTCACCTTCGCCTCGGCGGCCGGCGCGTTGACGATGAAGCTCACCGCCGCGCCGATCCTGCGCCGGTTCGGCTTCAAACAGGTGCTCTGCGTGAACGCGGTGATCAGCAGCGCGCTGCTGGCCGCCTCGGCGCTGTTCACGATCGACACGCCGAAGGCGCTGATCGTCTCGGTGCTGTTGATCGCGGGCTTCTTTCGCTCGCTGCAATTCACCAGCCTGAACGCGCTCGGCTACGCCGACATCCACACCGACCAGATGAGCCGGGCCACCTCCTTCGTCGGCGTGGTCCAGCAGTTGTCGCTGTCCAGCGGCGTGGCGATCGCCGCGATGCTGCTGGAGGCATTCCGATCGTCCGGCGGACGGACGACGCTGGTCGCCTCGGATTTCAGCCAGGCCTTCCTGGTGATCGGCGCGATCGCGGTCAGTTCCACCGTGATCTTCTTCCGGCTCCCGGCCGACGCGGGCTCGGAGGTCTCTGGGCACCGGGGCGGTTCCCGCCCGCCCTGAGGCCCGGTCGGTTCCGGCGCGCGGCGCGTTCGCGCGCCACCACGGGCACGACGGCGGGCAGAACCCGGAACGCACGCACCCGCCGGCCATGCCGCGAGCCGGTCGGGATGGTCTACTCTGTGGGACCGCTCACGGAGGCCGCGCGTGCCCGATTTTCTCTCTCCCGAACTGCAGTCGCTTCGCGAGCGCGCCACGAGGCTCGCCACCGAAGTGCTGGTGCCGCTGCGCGACGACCGCACGCTGGACGATGCGCAGCGTGCCACCCGCATCCGCGAGGCCTCGCGGCAGGCCGGGCTGTATTCGCTCACCCAATCGGACGCCACGCCGGCCCTGAACCTGCTGGTCGCCCGCGAGGCGCTGGCCGCCCACGGCGTGGGGCACCTGGCCGGCGTGTTCGGTTCGGACCCCGGCGTGCTGGCGGGCGTCACCGGACCGCTGCGCAGCACCCACCTCGAACCGCTGCTGGCGGGCACGAAGCGCGCCGGCTTCGCGTTCACCGAACCCAAGGACGCGCCGCGCCCCACGTGGGCGCGGGTCGACGGCGACTGGCTCGAGATCACCGGGCGAAAGTCGTACGTGACCGGTGGCGATCACGCCTCGTTCCTCGCCGCCCTCGTCGAGATCGACGGCGAAGGCCCGTCGATGGTGATCATCGACACCGACCTGCCCGGCGTGAGCCGTGAGCGCCGCTTCGGCTCGCTCGACGGCAGCCACCACGTCGCGTTCGCCTTCGACCGCGTTCGTGTGCCCCGGCACCACGCGATCGGCGCACCGGGTGACGGCCGCGGCCGAGCGCTGGCCAAGATCAGCGCGGTGCGCCGGGCGGTGGCCGCCGATTGTGTCGGGTCCAGCGCCTGGATCCTCTCGATCGTCGCCGACGACCTGCAGCGCGAACGCCGCAATGGGCAGAAGGCGGCCTCCGAGCGGCTGCGCCTGCGCTACGGCGAACTGCGCGTGCTGGCCTACGCGGCGCGCGCCACCGTGTACCGCACCGCACGCCTGCACGACGCGGGCCAGGACGCGGTCAACGAGAGCATCGCGGCCAAGGCTTTCGCCAGCGAGACCGCCAACCGGATCGCCGACGCGGCGATCCAGCTCGTCGGCGGCGAGGCGCTGGTGATCGGCCACCCGCTCGAGGCGGTGTTTCGCCGCCTGCGCTCGCTGCGACTGGCCGAAGGCGAGACCGACACGCTGTACGTCAATCTGGCCCGCGGCCATCTCGACCTCGGCAAAGGCCGGCTCTGAATTCCATCTTCGATCCACGGTGACATCCGCGATGAGCGCTTCCGCTACCCCCGCCAACGCAGGCCAGTCCGTCGAGGGCATCCACGTTCCCAACGTCACCGACTGGCTGTCGCGACACACCACGATCACCGCACCGCTGAGCTTCAAGCTGATCGCCGGTGGCCGGTCCAACATGACCTTCATGGTCACCGACGCCGCGGGTCGCCGCTTCGTGCTGCGTCGCCCGCCGATGGGCAAGCTGCTGCCCAGCGCGCACGACATGGCCCGCGAGCACCGGCTGATGTCCGCGCTGGCCGACACCCCGGTGCCGGTGCCCCGGATGGTCGGGCTGTGCCAGGACCCGGCGGTGAACGAGCGCGACTTCTACGTGATGCACTTCCTCGAGGGCGTCGTCGTGCGCAGCGTCGAGGTCGGCCACACCCTGAGCGAGGCGGTGCGCGAGACGATGTCGCGCGAGCTGATCAAGACACTGGTCGCGCTGCACCGGGTGGACATCGACGCGGTGGGCCTGGGCAACCTGGCCAAGCGCGAGGGCTACATCGAACGCCAGCTCAAGCGCTGGTCTAGTCAGTGGGAGCAGTCCAAGACCCGCGAGATCCCGATGATCGACCGGGTGCGCGACGCGCTGCTCGCGCGCCAGCCCACCCCCTCGCGCCCGACGATCGCGCACGGCGACTATCGGCTGTCGAACTGCATGATGAACCCGGCCGGACCGGTGGCCGGCGTGCTCGACTGGGAGTTGTGCACGCTGGGCGAACCGATGGCCGATCTCGGCGGCCTGCTGGGTTACTGGCACGACCCGTCGGACCCCGGCGCGGGCGGCGATCCGCAGACCACCGGCCTGCCCGGCTTCCTGTCGCAGGAGGAGATGGCCGGCCTGTATGCCGACGCGATGGGGGTCGAACTGGCCACCGTCGACTACTACCGCGCGTTCGCGCAGTGGCGCCTGGCCTGCATCGGCGAGGGCGTCTACGCACGCTACCTCGGCGGGCAGCAGGGCTCGCAAGACGAGGCGATCAACCTCGACGCCTACAAGGACTCGATCCCGCGACGGGTCGACAATGCCGCACGATTGCTGGGACTCGGGAGCTGACCATGAGCACCTCGCTGCGCATCGAACCGTTGGACGCCAGCTTCGGCGCCATCGTCACCGGTGTGACGCTGGCCACGATCGACGAGGCGCAGTGGCGCGAGCTGTACGCCACCTGGCTGCGGTACGCGCTGCTGGTGTTCCCCGGGCAGCACCTCACCCGCGAACAGCAGGTGGCGTTCGCGCGGCGCTTCGGCCCGCTGGAGATCGAGCTCACCCCGATCAGCAACGTGCGCAAGGATGGCAGCATCCGGGCCGAGACCAACGACGACGACGTGATCAAGGTGCTCAAGGGCAACATGGGCTGGCACGCCGACAGCACCTACATGCCGGTGCAGGCCAAGGGCGCGGTGTTCAGCGCCGAGGTGGTGCCGCCCACCGGCGGTGACACCGGCTTCGCGGACATGCGCGCGGCGTACGACGCGCTCGACCCGGCCACCCGCGAGGAGGTCGAACGCCAGAGCGCCCTGCACTCGCTGCGCTACAGCCAGGCCAAGCTCGGACACCAGCACACCGCGGGCAGCGCCTACAGCGGCTACGGTTTCCACGACGGCCCGGTGCCGCGCCGCCCGCTGGTCAAGGTGCACCCGGAAACCGGCCGCAAGTCGCTGCTGATCGGCCGTCACGCGCACGCGTTGAACGGCATGGACGACGCCCAGTCGGAGGCCTTCCTGCAGCGCCTGCTCGATGAGGCCTGCCAGCCGCCGCGGGTGTACCACCACCGCTGGACCGCGGGCGACGCGCTGCTGTGGGACAACCGTTGCCTGCTGCACCGCGCGATGCCCTGGGACATGCGCCTGCCGCGGGTGATGTGGCACAGCCGCCTGGCCGGCGACCCGGTCACCGAGGCCGCCCTGGCGGCCTGAGCCGTCGCGCCACGCGCCGACTGATCCTTCCCGAGACCCCTTGCGCGGCCTTCACTCGCTGATCGACCGGTTCCGACAGGCGCCGCGCAGCACGCAAGCGATCGCCTGGGCGATCAGCGCCGGGCTGATCTTCTCGGTGATGAACACGATGATGCGCGCGATGACGCTGGAGATGGCGCCCTTCCAGGCCCAGTTCCTGCGGCAGTTCTTCGGCATGGCGGTGCTGCTGCCGCTGGTGTGGCGCGCCGGCTGGGGCAACTGCATGCCCACCAGCATCCCCAAGCAGTTCAGCCGTGGGGCCGTGCACACGCTGGGCACCGCGCTGTGGTTCTACGCGTTGCCACACCTCGCCTTGGCCGACACCACCGCGATCGGCTACACCGGACCGATCTTCTCGATGATCGGCGCGGCGCTGCTGCTGGGCGAGAAGATGCGCGCCGACCGCTGGATCGCCGCGCTGATCGGATTCACCGGGGTGCTGATCGTGGTCGGCCCCCGGTTGGCGGGGTCCGGCGGCTGGTACTCGCTGATCATGCTCGCCTCGGCACCGGTGTTCTCGCTGTCGTTCCTGCTGACCAAGATGCTCACCCGCAACGACAGCGCGCTGGTGATCGTCTTCTGGCAGGGCCTGACCGCCTCGGTGCTGTCGCTGCCGCTGGCCTGGGGGGTCTGGGAGTGGCCCACCGCCACGCAGTGGGGCATCTTCGTGCTGGCCGGCGTGCTGGGCAGCCTCGGGCACTTCTGCCTGACCAGTTCGCTGGCGGCCGCCGACATGTCCACCACCCAGCCGGTGAAGTTCCTCGACCTGCTCTGGGCGAGCACCTGGGGCTTCCTGGTGTTCGGCGACCAGCCCAGCAGCGCGACGCTGCTGGGGGGCGTCGTGATCGTGGGCTCGACGATCTGGATCGCGCGGCGCGAATCGGCCCGCGCCCGCGCGGCGGCGCAGCCGCGCGACCCGCCGGCCTGACTCAGCCCCGGGTCTCGTCGGTCGGGGTCTCGCCGAAGTCGACGATCATCTGCTTGACCTGTTCGAGCATCGCGTCCAGGTCCGGCTCGACGCTGCCCCGCATCACCAGCGTGGTGCCGTAGCGGTCCTTGCGGTAGAACGGGTAGCTGCCCAGGTCGATGTGCGGAAAGGCGTCCTGGATCTCGCCCAGGCGCCGCGCGACCTGGCCCTCGGAGAGGAAGGCGGTGACCGAGCGCGAGCGGATGGTCTCGCCGCGCTTGAGCAGGCCGTCCAGCGAGCCGACCATCGCCTGCATCACCTGGGGGATGCCCGCCATCACGTAGACGTTCTCGATGTAGAAGCCGTGCGGGCCGAACGGATTGCGGATGATGCCCCCGCCGCGCGGGATGCGCGCCATCCGCAGGCGGATCTCCATGATCTCCGGCGGTGCGGGCCGGCGGCGGACCATCTCGGCGATCTCGTCGTTGAGCTCAAGCGGCACGCCGAAGGCCTTAGAGATGCAATCGGCGGTGATGTCGTCGTGGGTGGGGCCGATGCCCCCGGTGGTGAACACGTAGTCGTAGCGGGCGCGCAGTTCGTTGACCGCCGCGACGATCGCCGCCTCCACGTCGGGCACCACCCGCGCTTCATGAATCTGGATCCCGTACTCGTTCAGTTTTCCGGCCAGATAGGCTAGGTTCGTGTCCTGCGTGCGGCCCGACAGGATCTCGTTGCCGATGATCAGGACCGCCGCCGAAACCCGCGTGGATGGTGTCGCCATGGTCGCTCGCGAAAGTGTGCCGACGAGGGGCGATCGTACCAGCAGCGCGTCCCAGCGGTGGCCGGACCGGCGCCGCGCCATCGGGGCCCCCGGATCTGGGGGGGCTCCCGGCCGACGAATCGAGGAGATCGACATGATGCGGGATCTGAACGGCCTGGTGGCCTGGGTGACGGGCGCGGGCACCGGGATCGGCGAAGCCGCCGCGGTGGCGCTGGCCGGCGCCGGCATGCGTGTGGTGCTCTCGGGTCGCCGGGAGGCCGAGCTGAAACGGGTCGCCGAGCGGATCACCTCGGCGGGCGGGCAGGCCCGCATCGCGCCGCTGGACGTCACCGACGCCGCGGCCGTTCAGGCGGTCGTCGACGGGATCGCCCGGCAGGAGAAGCGGCTGGACGTGTCGGTGAACAGCGCCGGACTGAACGTTCGGCGCCGCGCCTGGAAGCACCTCGCCCGCGAGGACTGGGATCAGGTGATCCGCGTCGATCTCGACGGCGCGTTCTACTGCTGCCACGCGGTGCTGCCGATGATGCGCCAGCAGCAGGACGGCCTGATCATCAACGTCTCGTCATGGGCGGGCAAGCACGTCGGATCCGTCACCGGCCCGGCCTACCACGCGGCCAAGCACGGCTTGAACGCGCTGACCGAGAGCCTGAACGTCGAGCAGGGCCTGCACGGGATCCGCGCGACCGCGGTGTGCCCGGGCGAGGTGTCCACCCCGATCATGGAGAAGCGTCCGATCCCGGTCTCGGCCGAGGACCGGGCGCGGATGGTCCAGCCCGAGGACTGCGGCGAACTGATGCTGTTCCTCGCGCGCCTGCCCAGGCATGTGTGCATCAACGACCTGACGATCAGCCCCACCTGGAACCGGGGCTACGTCGCGCAGGCCAAGGCCATTCCCGACTGAACCGGAGATCCCATGCGCCTCGAGACACTCGCCGTCCACGCCGGCTACAGCCCCGAACCGACCACCAAGGCGGTCGCGGTGCCCATCTACCAGACCGTCGCCTACGCGTTCGACAGCGCCCAGCACGGCGCGGACCTGTTCGACCTGAAGGTGCCGGGCAACATCTACACCCGGATCATGAACCCCACCGAGGACGTCCTCGAGAAGCGCCTGGCGGCGCTCGAGGGCGGGGTCGGCGCGCTCGCGCTCGCCTCGGGCATGGCCGCGATCACCTACGCGATCCAGACCATCGCCGAGACCGGCGACAACATCGTGTCGGCCTCGCAGCTGTACGGCGGCACCTACAACCTGTTCGCCCACACGTTTCCGCAGATGGGGATCCAGACGCGCTTCGCGGACGCCCGCCAGCCCGAGAGCTTCGCCGCGCTGATCGACGAGCGCACGAAGGCGGTGTTCTGCGAATCGATCGGCAATCCGCTGGGCAACGTCACCGACATCGAGGCATTGGCCAAGGTGGCGCATGCTGCCGGCGTGCCGCTGATCGTCGACAACACCGTGCCCAGCCCCTATCTGTGCCGGCCGTTCGAGCACGGCGCGGACATCGTGGTGCACTCGGTCACCAAGTACCTCGGCGGTCACGGCAACAGCGTGGCCGGCGCGATCGTGGACAGCGGCAAGTTCCCCTGGGCGCAACACAAGACACGCTTCCGGCGGCTGAACGAACCCGACGTCAGCTACCACGGTGTCGTCTACACCGAGGCGCTCGGCCCGGCCGCCTACATCGGCCGCGCCCGGGTCGTGCCGCTGCGCAACACGGGCGCGGCGATCTCCCCGATGAACGCCTTCCTGGTGCTGCAGGGCATCGAGACCCTCGCGCTGCGGATGGACCGGATCTGCGAGAACACGCTCGCGGTCGCCCGGTACCTGCAGAGCCATCCGAAGGTGGCCTCGGTGAACTACGCCGGCCTCCCGGATCACCCCGAACACGCGCTGACCCGTAAATACATGGGCGGACGTGCGTCGGGGATCCTGTCGTTCACGCTGAAGGGTGACGACGGTCGCGCGGCCGGCGCCCGCTTCCTGGACGCGCTGGGGCTGTTCACGCGGCTGGTGAACATCGGCGACGCGAAGTCGCTCGCCACCCACCCGGCCTCGACCACGCACCGGCAGCTGGACGCCGGCGAACTCGCGAAGGCGGGTGTCAGCGAAGGCATGGTGCGGCTGTCGGTCGGCATCGAGCACATCGACGACCTGCGCGCCGACCTCTCCCAAGCCCTCGACAAGGTGTGAACACGATGTCAGCCCAACTCGCCCCCACGCCCGCCTCGATCAGCGACGCCGAATGGCAGGCGCGCTGCGACCTCGCGGCCCTGTACCGGATCGTCGACCACCTCGGCTGGACGGACCTGCTCGACACCCACATGTCGGTCCGGGTGCCCGGTGAGCCCGACACCTTCCTGATCAACTTCTACGAGGAGATGTTCCACGAGATCACCGCCTCGAGCCTGATCAAGATGGACCTCGACGGCCAGGTGATCGGCCGCCAGGGCCGACACAACCCGGCCGGGTTCACGATCCACAGCGGCGTCTACAAGGCCCGCCCGGACGTGAACTGCGTGATGCACACGCACACGCGTGCCGGCGCCGGCGTGTCGGTGCTGCGCCGGGGTCTGCGGCCGATCAGCCAGGACGCGTTGCTGATCCTCGACGACGTCGTCTACCACGAGTACGGTCCACCGGCCACCGAGGACGAATGTCGCGCGCTGGGCATCAGCGTGCAGGGGGGCAACTGCGTGGTGCTGCACAACCACGGCCTGCTGACGCTGGGAACCACGATCCCCGGCGCGCTGCGGCGCATGTACATGCTCGAGCGCGCCTGCGAGATCGAGCTGATCGCGCGTGGCCTGGACGAACCGCCGGTGACGATCGCCCCGGCGGTGATCGAGCGCACCGGCCCGTTCATCCGCCAGGCGCGCGCCGACCCGAAGTTCGGCGTCAGCTACTGGAACGCGCTGCTGCGCACGATCGAGGGCAAGGGCAGCGACTACCGTCGCTGAGCCCTCCGAGGGCACCGGGGCGGGCCGCAGGCGCTCGCCTCGGGAGCCTCGCTCGAAAGCGAGGTATCGAATCCTGATCGGCCTTGCTCCTGCGATATGGCGATCCTTTCGAATCCCGGGTACGCTGACAGCGTGATTCGCCGGACGACACGGCGAACGCCCCGGCATCCGGAGGAGACAGCCCTTGAGCACCACCCGCCCGCGCGCCCGATCGTCCCGGTCGCCGCACCGCCGGCCCACGCCGCACCGCGTGCCGCCCGGCGCCTGAACGGCACGCGCCGATGATCGCGTTCGTGCTGGGCCGGATGGTCCAGGCCTCGATCGTGCTGTGCATCGTCGTCGTGCTCGCGTTCTGCGCGGTGCAGATGATGCCGGGCGATGCGCTGATGGCGGCGGTCGAGGCCACCGGCATGGTCGGCGACGGTCGCGGCTTGGACGCCGTCAAGAAGGCCTACGGCATGGACGGCACGCCGGTCGAGCAGTTCTGGCGCTGGCTCGGCCGTTTCGTGACCGGCGACTGGGGCCTGTCGATGACCACCGGCCAGGCGGTCTGGGACATGTTCGTGCAGCGCGCCCCGGTGACACTCGAACTCTTCCTCGGTGGCCTGCTCTGGGCGCTGGTGATCGGCGTGCCCGTCGGCATGATCTGCGCGTTCCGCCGCGGCTCCCGCCTGGACACCTGGCTGAGCGGCGCGAGCCTGGTCGGCATCGCGCTGCCGCCCACCTTCGAGGCGTTGGCGCTGATCTACCTGTTCGCGGTGATCTTCCGGGTCCTGCCGGTCTCCGGCTACACACCGTTTTCGGTCGACCCGTGGGCCAACATCCAGGCGATGCTGATGCCCACGTTCGTCGTCGGCTCGCACCTGGCCGGAGTGCTCGCGCGCTACGTCCGCTCGAGCCTGCTGGACAACCTGCGCCAGGACTTCATCCGGACCGCGCGCGCCAAGGGCCTGAGCGAGGTGCAGATCCTGTTCCGGCATGCGGTCAAGCCCTCGATGATCCCGATCGTCACCGTGCTGGGCTTCACGTTCGGCGGCATGCTCGCCGGCTCGTTCATCATCGAGGTGATCTTCGCGCTGCCCGGCATCGGCCGGATGGCAGTCGACGCGATCTTCGAGAAGGACTTCCCGGTGATCCAGGCGGTGCTGGTGGTCGCCTCGGTCAATGTCCTGGTGGTGAACTTCCTGGTCGACATCGTCTACGCGGCGCTCGACCCGCGCATCCGGCTGCGCTGAGCGATGAGCACGATGCCCGCCCATCCACCGGTGTCGCTCGCGCCGCCGCTGCGCAGCCGCGTGCTCGCGGTGTTCCGCGCGCTGTGGGCATCGCGCGGCTCGGTGCGCTTCGGTCTGGTGACCCTGCTCGCGCTGATCCTGATCAGCCTGCTCGCGCCGGTGATCTCGCCCTACGGGGTCGACCAGCAGGACCTGGGCAACGTGCTCGCGAAACCCTCCGCCCGGCATTGGCTGGGCACCGACAATCTCGGGCGCGACCTCTTCACCCGGATCCTGTGGGGCGGCCGCGTCCCGCTGATGGTCGCCGCGATCGCGACGCTGGTGGCCGCGGTGCTGGGCATCGCGATCGGCCTGGTGTCGGGTCTGGCCGGTGGCCGGCTCGATGCGCTGCTGATGCGCACCGCCGACGCCTTCATCTGCTTTCCGGCGCTGGTGTTCACGCTGGTGCTGGCCGCGATGATCGGCCCGGGCATCCACAACGTGATCGTCTCCTTCGCGGTGTTCGGCTGGACCGGCTTCGCGCGGATCACCCGGGGCCAGGTGATGGTGGTGCGCGAACTGCAGTACATCGAGGCGGCACGCGCGATCGGCATGTCGCGCGCGCGGCTGCTGCGCCTGCACGTGCTGCCCAACGTGCTGACGCCCCTGATCGTCGCCTGCTCGCTGACCGCCGGCGGCGCGATCCTCGTGGAGGCCGGCGCCTCGTTCCTCGGCGTGGGCGTGCAACCGCCCACCGCGAGCTGGGGACGCGACCTGCTGACCGGGTTCCGCCTGCTCGAGCAGGCGCCGATGATCGCGTTCGCCTCGGGCCTGATGGTCACCCTCGCGGTGCTGTCGTTCAACTTCATCGGCGATGGCCTGCGCGACCTGCTCGATCCGAGGGTGGGCCGATGACTGCGCCGGCCGCGACCCCCGGCCGCACCGCCCCCCCGGCGGGCTCGGCGCCGCTGCTGCGGGTGAGCGGACTCGAGGTCGCCTTCCACACGCGGCGCGGCGTGATCCACGCGGTCGACGCGATCTCGTTCGAGGTCGGGCGCGGCGAGATCGTGGCGCTGGTGGGTGAGAGCGGGTGCGGCAAGAGCGCCACCGCCTATTCGATCCTGCGCCTGATCGCCGAGCCGGGGCGCATCTCGGGCGGTGAGATCCGCTTCGAGGGCGTCGACCTGCTGACGCTGGACGACGCCGCGATCCGCGACATCCGGGGCAACCGGATCGCGATGGTGTTCCAGGAACCGATGTCCAGCCTGAACCCGGTCCAGCGGATCGGCGACCAGGTGGCCGAGTCGCTGATCCAGCACCGCCTCGCCGACCGCGCCGGCGCCTGGGCCGCGGCCGGCGAACTGCTGCGGCGCGTGAACATCCCGGATCCGCAGGCGCGCCTTCGCGACTACCCGCACCAGTTCAGCGGCGGCATGCGCCAGCGGGTGATGATCGCGATCGCGATGGCCTGCTCGCCGCGGCTGATCATCGCCGACGAGCCGACCACCGCGCTCGACGTCACGGTGCAGGCGCAGATCCTCGACCTGCTGCGCGCGGCGGTCCAGGCCGACGACACCGGACTGCTGCTGATCACCCACAACCTCGCGGTGGTGGCCCGCTATGCCGACCGGGTCAACGTGATGTATGGCGGGCGCATCGTCGAATCGGCACCCGCCGACGACCTGTTCGCCGATCCCCGTCACCCGTATACCGTGGGCCTGCTGAATTCGGTGCCCACGCTCGAACAGTCCGACGGCCAGGCGCTGGTGCCGATCCAGGGTCAGCCCTTCGACCCGCTGCGGCGCCCCACCGGCTGCAGCTTCCACCCACGCTGCCCGAAGGCGACCGAGCGGTGCCGCACACAGGCGCCGGCCCGGGTCGAAGTGCGCGACGCACACCAGGTCGACTGCTGGCTCGCGCTCGAGGGCGGCTCGCGATGAACGCCGCGGACACGCTGCTGCGGGCGATCGATCTGAAGGTGAGCTTCCGGCGCAAGGCGCCCTCCTTCCTGCAGCCCGCCCCGCCGCCGCTGATCGCCGTCAATGGCGTGACGCTCTCGATCGCCAGGGGCGAGACGGTGGGGCTGGTCGGCGAGAGCGGCTGCGGCAAGTCGACGCTCGGACGCGCGATCCTGCAGCTGGTCCGGCCCTCGCGGGGGCAGGTGCTGTTCGACGGCGTCGACCTGTGCGCACTCGACGAGCAGGCCTTGCGGCCCTACCGACGCCGGATCCAGATGGTCTTCCAGGATCCGTTCAGCTCGCTGAACCCGCGCCTGACCGTGGGGCAGGCGGTGGCCGAACCGATCATCGTCCATGGCCTGGTCGGCGAGCGCGAACTGGGCTCGGCGGTGGCCGAGCTCTTCGAGCTGGTCGGGCTGAGCCCGAACACGATGAGCCGCTATCCGCACGAATTCAGCGGCGGGCAGCGTCAGCGTGTGGGGATCGCACGCGCGCTCGCGGCCCGACCCGAACTGCTCGTCTGCGACGAACCGGTGTCCTCGCTGGACGTCTCGATCCAGGCGCAGATCGTCAACCTGTTCGAATCGCTGCGCTCGCGACTCGGGCTGAGCTATCTCTTCGTGTCGCACGACCTCGCCGTCGTGCGGCACCTGAGTGACCGGGTCGCGGTGATGTACCTCGGGCGTCTCGTCGAGGTCGCGCGCAAGCACGATCTCTACCAGCGGCCGCAGCATCCCTACACGCAACTGCTGCTCGAGACCATCCCGACCACGAACCGGGTGGCCGAGAAGCAGCGCGGCCCCACCCGGCTGCAGGGCGAACTGCCCAGTCCGCTGAACCCGCCCACTGGCTGCGGCTTTCATCCCCGTTGCCCGAAGGCGATGGAGATCTGCCGCTCGGTCCCGCCCGAGGCTTGCGAGCAGGCCGATGGCCGCTGGATCGCCTGCCACCTCTTTCCCGCGCCGACGCGCACCACCGCCCCCGCGCCCCTCTCAGGAGACACCCATGGATCCGACTCGTAGAGACGCACTTCACTGGTTCGCCGGGGTCGCCGGCGCGGCGGCCCTGCCGCCCGCCGGAACGGCCCACGCGCAGGTCAACGACAAGCTCGCCGAACAGCCCTACGTGCAACCGGAGTCGGCCGAGAAGCCGGTGCGCGGCGGCATCCTGCGCCTGGCCGCCCCACTGTACGTGGGCAACATGAATCCCAACCGCTGGCCGGTCAACGACTGGGTGTCGCTCAGCTACTTCCACGAGAAGCTGATGGTCAACGACGGGGCCTACCGTCCGACGGTGCCCTACGTCGCGGAGTCGGTGGTGCGCGAGGGCACCAAGGCGGTGGTGCTGACCTTGCGCCATGGCATCCAGTTCCACGACGGCTCGCCGCTGAACGCCGAGGCGATCAAGTTCCTGTTCGACTGGATCCGCACGCCGCAGAATGCCGCCTGGACCGCCGGCTCGCTCGCCGACCTCGACGGCGTCGAGGTGATCGGCCCCCTGAAGGTGCGCTTCACGCTGAAGCAGCCCTGGGCCGCCTTCGAGGGCGTGCTGTCGGGCGCCGTCGGCTACGCGCTGTCGCAGGCGGCGCTGCAGAAGGACCCGCGGCGCTTCGAATCGACCGCGCCGATGGGGCTGGGGCCTTACGTCGTGGAGGAAGCCAGCCCGGGCAACCACCTGAAGCTCAAGCGCAATCCGAACTGGTGGCTCGCCAAGGCCCTGGGGCGCCCGGAGATGCCCTACTTCGACGGCATCCAGGTCTCGGTGATTCCCGACCCGGCGGTGCGGCTGGCCAACTTCCGCGCCGGCTCGCTGGACATCCTGAGCCTGGACAAGACGCAGTACCCCTCGCTCTACAACGACAAGAACTTCGACCTGCACGTGCTGCCCGCCAACCACACGGCCGCGTACCGGTTCAATGCCGCCAAGGGGCCGTGCAAGGACATCCGCGTGCGCAAGGCGATCAGCCACGCGATCGACCGCAAGGCGCTGATCGAGGGCACGCAGTTCGGTCTCGCGCGCCCGGCCAGCGGGCTGTACCCGGAGGACCACTGGGCGCACAACCCGACGCTGAAGCCGCCGGCCTTCGATCCGAAGCTCTCGCGCGAGCTGCTCGCGCAGGCGGGCTTCGACAAGGGCCTGACGATCCGCGGCTACATCACCAACACCGCGAGTGCGGTGCAGGTGGCCGAGGCGGTGAAGAACATGCTGCGTCAGGTCGGCATCAACTGGCAGGTCGACGCGCTGGCCCCGGTGGCGGCAGCGGCCAGGCGCGAGGCCGGCGACTACGACATGGCCACCGGTGGCTGGACCTTCGTGCTCGACCCCGACCTGTCGATGAGCGGCTTGTACCACCCGAACGGCAACTTCTCGCAGGGCCGCCCGGGCGACCCGGAGCTGCACGCGCAGATCGAGGCCGCACGCCACGAGCTGTCGATGGACAAGCGCCGCGCGATGTACCAGGCGCTCGAGAAGCGCGTGGCCGACGAGTACCTCGACGCATGGCTGTGGTGGGAGCTCTCGGTGACCGCCTATCAGAAGTGGGTCAGGGGCATGAGCCACGCCGGGAACCTGCGCTACAAGGAATCGTGGTGGTTCACCCACCCGCTGTGGTTCGCCGAGGGCAAGCCGGGCAAGCTCGGCTGAGGCGCGGGCCACGATGAATCGAGCGCGCGCGATCCACGCGTCATCCACGCCGAGCACCGGTTGACCCCATGAACGATCCCGTCGACGTCCTGATCATCGGCGCGGGCGCCTCCGGCGCCGCGGTCGCCTGGAGCCTGGCCGACACCCGGATGCGCATCCTGTGCCTCGAGCAGGGCGACTGGGTCAAGCCCACCGACTATCCGAGCAACGGGCGTGACTACGAGGCACGCCAGCTCGGCGAGTTCAACTTCAGCCCCAACCGGCGTCGCAACCCGGCCGACTACCCGATCAACGAGAGCGACTCGCCGATCAAGATCGCCAACTTCAATGGCGTGGGCGGCGGCACGATCCTCTATGCCGGGCATTTCCCACGTTTTCACCCGGGCGACTTCAAGGTGCGCACGCTCGACGGTGTCGGCGACGACTGGCCGATCGACTACCGCACGCTCGAGCCCTACTACGCCGAGAACGACCGGATGATGGGCATCTCCGGCCTCGCGGGCGACCCGGCCTATCCGCCCAAGCAGCCGATGATGCCGCCGGTGCCGCTCGGGCGAGCGGGCACGGTGCTGGCCCGGGGGCTGAACGCGCTCGGCTGGCATTGGTGGCCATCGGACAGCGCGGTCGCCACGCAGGACTACGAAGGCCGCGCCCGGTGCATCAACCTGGGCCACTGCATCGGCGGCTGCGCGCAGGGCGCCAAGGCCAGCACCGACATCACCTATTGGCCGGCGGCGATCCGCGCGGGCGTCAGGCTGCGGACGCGGTGCCGCGTGCGCGAGATCACCACGAACGAGGCCGGCATGGCCACCGGCGTGGTGTACTTCGATGCCGACGGCGTCGAACACTTCCAGGCGGCCGAGGTGGTGATCGTCGCCTGCAACGGCGTGGGCACCCCGCGGCTGCTGCTGAACTCGCGTTCGGCGCGCTTTCCGGACGGGCTGGCGAATTCGAGCGGCCTGGTCGGGCGCAACCTGATGTTCCACCCGTATGCCGCGATCCAGGGCTACTTCGACGAGCCGCTGGACGGCTATCGCGGGCCCGGGAACTGCCTGTGGAGCCAGGAGTTCTACGAGACCGACACACGACGCGGCTTCGTGCGCGGCTACACCTTCGAGTTCACCCGCGGGCGGGGCCCGGTGATCACCGGCCTGTCGGGCATGAGTTCCGGGCGCATCCCCTGGGGCGCGGGGCACCACGACGCGTTTCGCCGCTACTTCAACCGCAGCACCGGCATGGTGGCGATCTGCGAGGACCTGCCCGAGCCGCACAACACGGTCACGCTGGACCCCTCGTTGACCGACAGCGACGGCATCCCCGCACCGAAGATCACGTATCGCCTGAGCGAGAACAGCCGCCGGATGCTCGATCACGCGGTGGCGCGCGGCACCGAGATCCTGCAGGCCGCCGGCGCCCACGAGATCAACGTCGAGTCGCCGCTCGCGGTCGGCGGCTGGCACCTGATGGGCACCGCCCGCATGGGCACCGACCCCGCACGGTCGGTGGTCAACGAGTGGGGGCGCAGCCACGACGTGAAGAACCTCTTCGTGGTCGATGGCAGCGTGTTCGTCACCTCCGCCGGGGTGAACCCGACGTCGACGATCCAGGCGTTGGCGCTCTACGTCGCGGACAACATCAAGCGACGCCTGGCCAACCTCTTCGACTGACCCACCCGTTCGAGCCCCTCCGATGAGCACGCCGATCCACTTCCCTGGCGACCACCCGCTCGACGCCGCGCAGCGCCGTGGATTGCGCGCGCTCGTCGCGCTGATGATCCCGGCCAGCGAACGCCACGGCGTGCCCGGTGCCGACGACCCGCTGATCTTCGACGACATCCTGCGCACGCTGCGGCCGCAGGCAGCGCGCATCGCGACGATGCTCGAGGAGCTCGACGCCTTCGCCGGCACGCGCTTCGTCGACCTGGACCCCGCACGCCAGGCCGAGGTCGCCGAACGCTATCGCCGGCAACGCTCGCCCGGCCTGGTGCTCGCGGTCAATGCCACCGTGCAGTGCTACTACCGCGACGATCGCGTGATGCGCTCGCTCGACATGGAGGCGCGACCGCCCTATCCGAAGGGATTCACCGTGGAGCAGGGGGACTGGTCGCTGCTGGACCCGGTGCGGCAACGCGCCAGGCTGTACCGCGATCCCCCCTGAGCGGCTCAGCCCGGCGCGCCGGCGCCCCTGGGACGCCCGACCGATTTCGGCAGCGACAAGATCAGCAGGCCGCCGATGATGCTCATCGTGGCCACCACCAGGAAGGCGCCGTTGTAGCTCCCGGTGACGTCCTGGTAGTGCGCGACCGCCAGGGGCCCGCCCGCGCCGAGGATCAGCGCGAAGGGCAGCGCCGCGCTGCGCACCGCCCCGAGGTAGCGACGGCCGAAGTAGGTGGCCCAGATCACCTCCTGGATCGGGATCATGCCGCCCCAGCCGACGCCGAGCAGCAGGAACGCGGCCCACGCACCCGGCGTCGATCGCGCCTGCACCGTGAGCACGATCAGGATCAGCGCCGCGCCGGAGAGCATCGCGCTGGCCGCCCCCAGCGGCTTCGGGTTCATCCGGTCGATCAGCCAGCCCCAGACCGGCTTGGTGATCAGCGCCGCGGTGTTGCGCGAGTAACCGGCATCGGTCATGAACGGCACGGTCTGCAGCAGCACCACCGGGATCAGCACCTGGAACATGCTGAAGGCCAGCACCAGCATGTAGAAGGTCCGGGTGCGCAGCGCCTGCTGGCGGGTCATCGACCGGTCGAAGTCGGCCTGCGCCCGCGCCGCGCCGCCCGCGTCGACCTGGGCCCGCGTCTTGCCGTCGGGCAGCCACCCGTGGTCCTCGGGCGAGCGTCGCATCAGCAGCGCGGCCGGCAGGGTCAGCAGCAGCGTGGCCACGGCCATCGCCTGCCAGCCGACGCGCCACCCGAACTGATCGATGCAGCGCGTGACCGCGGGCGTGACGCCGATGCCCGCGAAGGACACGCCCATCGACGACCAGGCGATCGCCTGGCCGCGCCGCTCGACGAACCACTTGGCCAGCGTGACGTTGACGACCAGGTTGCCGATCAGCGCCGCGCCCACCGTCAACAGCACGCCGTTGAGCACCACCCACTCCCACCAGGCGGTGACGCGCGACAGCGCGAACAAGGAGGCGGCCAGCACCGACAGGCCGAACAGCATGAACGGGCGCCCACCGTGGCGATCGACGTGCGCGCCGACGTAGAAGCCGGTGAACGCCATCACGAACTGGCCGATGCTGCGCGGCAGGATGAACTCGGCCCGGGTCCAGCCGAGCTCCTGGGTCATCGGCACCATGAACGAGCCGATCGCGTAGTTCTGCGCGCCCACCGACACGAACTGCGTGACGAAACCGGCGATCACCAACCAGTGACCGTAGTAGAACCGCGAATCGGAGGGCATCGTCTCGCCTGGGTGGCCGGATGGCCAGAGTGCCAGCGGCGTCCGACGACTGTCAAACCGCCGTCTCGAATCTCCGCGCTCGCCGTCCCGGGCTGGTTCAGGGCCCGGGCGCCGTGGGCGCCCACCCGCTCGTCGCGACACCCGCGACACGGTCCGCGACGCGTCTCGAATAAGGTCAGCGCCCGAGCAGACGACCCGGAGCGCGCCTTACCATGCCCGCACCGCGACCACGTCAACCAGGAGCACCGCGATGAGCTACGCCAACGGCCGCCTGATCCACGATGCCGACAGCCACCTGATGGAGCTGCCGGGTTGCCTGGACCCGTACTTCGACCGCGACCTGCTCCCGCGATTTCACACGCTGCCGACGGTGCGGGCCCGCAGCGACCGGGGGGAGCGCCGGCCCGGCGCCTCGCGCCAGGCGCACGCCGAGCCCACGTTCCGCGCCGGTGTCGACGCGAACGTGATGCTGCGCAAGAACTACGAGGCGCACGGCGCGTTCATCCGCGAGGACCGCCCCCACACGCTCGACCTGCTGGGTTTCGCGAGCCAGCTGGTCTTCACCACGTATTGCCTGGGCAACTTCGGGCTCGATCGCGGTGCGGACCTTCCCCTGGCCTACGGCGCGGCCCGCGCCCACAACCGGATGATGACCGACTTCTGCTCGGTCGATCGCCGGCTGCTGGCCACCGCCTACGTGCCGCTGGAGGACTTCGCGATGGCGATCGAGACCACGCGCGAGGCGATCGCGCTCGGCGCGAGCGCGCTGATGGTGCCCTCGTGGTGCCCGCAACGCCACTCGCCCAGCCACATCGGCCTGGACCCGGTCTGGGCGATGGCGCAGGAGGCCGGCCTGCCGGTGCTGTTCCACGTGGGCGGCGAGGAGAAGATGAATCCGGTCTACAAGGCGAACGGCCTGCCGCCGGTGCCCGACTTCCACGGCGGCGACGACAACTTCACCTCGGTCAGCTACATGCCGATCCCCTACTCGGTGATGCAGACGCTCGCCACGCTGATCTTCGACGGTGTGTTCGACCGCTTCCCGCGGCTGAAGTGGGGCGCGATCGAACTGGGCGCCGCCTGGCTGCCCGGCTGGATGCGCGCGATGGACTCCGCCGCCAGCGCGTTCACGAAGAACGAGGAACGGCTGCGCCGGCTGCGCGCGCGGCCCTCGGAGATCGTGCGCGAGCAGTTGCGGGTGACGCCCTACCCGCACGAGGACACCGGCTGGATCATCGCGAACGCCGGCGAGGAGGTCTGCCTGTTCTGCTCCGACTTCCCGCACGTCGAGGGCGGCCGCGCGCCGCTGAAACGCTTCGACGAGTCGCTGGCGCACACGCCGGCGACCGCGATCCGTCGGTTCTACGCCGACAACTTCATCGACCTGATGGGTGAGGGGCTGCCCGCCGACCTGCGCCGCCCGGCCCATTTGAAGGCGGCCGCCTGAGCGCCACACGAACGGAGATCCCGATGAGCTTCGACACCCCCCTGGTCCTGAGCGGACCATTGCGCCATCCCCGGCAGATGCTCGCCGACCAGGAGTACGGCGGCCACGCCTCGATCCACGACGACAGCATGGCCGAGAAGCTCGGGTTCCGTGCGGGGCCGATCGAGGGCCCGACCCACTTCAGCCAGTTTCCGCCGCTGCTGGGCCATCTCTGGGGGAAGGCGTGGTTCGAACGGGGCTGCCTGTCGGCGCACTACCAGAACATGGTGGTCGAGGGCGAAGGCGTGCGCGCGTTCGCGCAGGTGCCCCCGGCGGGCGCCACCCGCACCTCGGTGTGGGCGCAGAAGGAGGACGGCACGCCAGTGCTCGAGGCCAGCGCGAGTCTGGGCCCCGACCATGGGCGCACGCTGCTCGAGGAGCGCCTGGCGCAGCTGCGCCCCCCGGGGCGCCTGGTGATCCTGGCCGACCTGAGGGTGGGCATGACCGGCGCCGCCGATGAACGGGTTCGGATGGACCCGGACCAGCACATGGGCGCGCTGTACCCGTTCTCGCTGAACCAGAAGCTGGCGCGGATCACCGAGAACTCGCCGTGGTACTCGGACCCGAAGGCCTCGCCCTGGGGCCGGCCGATCATTCCACTGGAGATGATCAGCGTGCTGGCCGAGTACTCGAACCGCCAGGCGAAGTTCCCGGTCAAGGGACCGGCGGTGGGCCTGTTCGCCGACCAGGAGATCCGGCTGATCGATGGCCCGCTGTTCGTCGGCGAGGAGTACGTGATCCGTCGCGAGATCGCGGCGCTCTCCGAGAGCAAGCGCACCGAGTCGTACTGGGTGCGCACCCGCATCTTCGATTCGTCGGGCAAGCGCCAGGTGGCCGAGATGCTGCTGAACCACGCGACGCTGAAGCATTCGTACGCGAACTACGAGGCCGAACGCGCGGGTGGCTGATCCGGCGCCGGAAAACACAACGGCGACCCGTTGCCGGGTCGCCGTTGCGCTCGGGAGGCCCGGCATGCGCCAGGCCAGACCCGGACGTCAGTTGCGGAACACCGCGAGTTCCGACGGATCGTCCGCCATCTCTTCGTAGTTGCGGATCTCGTGACGGCCCACCACCAGGTGGTGCACCTCGTCCGGACCGTCCGCCAGGCGCAGCGTGCGCTGCTGCGCGTACATCTTGGCCAGCGGGGTCTTCTGCGAGACGCCGAGCGCGCCGTGCATCTGGATCGCCTGGTCGATGATCTTGCAGACGCGCTCGGGCACCATCGCCTTGACCATGTGCACCCAGGTGCGGGCTTCACGATTGCCGAGCACGTCCATCGCCTTGGCGGCCTTCAGCACCATCAGGCGCATCGCCTCGATCTCGATGCGCGCACGCGAGATGTGCTCGACGTTGCCGCCCAGCCAGGCGAGCTGCTTGCCGAACGCGGTGCGCGAGATGCCCCGCTGCACCATCAGGTCGAGCGCCTTCTCGGCCTGGCCGATCGAGCGCATGCAGTGGTGGATGCGACCCGGGCCCAGGCGAACCTGCGAGATCTCGAAGCCACGGCCCTCGCCCAGCAGCATGTTCTCCTTCGGCACCCGCACGTTGTCGAAGATGATGTGCATGTGGCCATGCGGCGCGTGGTCTTCGCTGAACACGTGCATCGCGCCGACCAGCTTCACACCCGGGGTGTCCTTGGGCACCAGGATCATCGACTGCTGCTTGTTCGGCGGCGCATCGGGGCTGGTGCGCACCATCGTGATCAGGATCTTGCAACGCGGGGAGCCGGCGCCCGAGATGTAGTGCTTCTCGCCGTTGATGACCCACTCGTCGCCCTCCAGGCGCGCCGAGGTGGCGACGTTCTTCGCGTCCGACGAGGCGTGGTGCACCTCGGTCATCGCGTACGCGGAGCGGATCTCGCCGTTCAGCAGCGGCTTGAGCCACTTCTCCTTCTGCTCGCGGGTGCCCACCCGCTCGAGCACTTCCATGTTGCCGGTGTCCGGCGCCGAGCAGTTCATGGTCTCGGAGGCCAGCGGGTTCTTGCCGAGCTCGGCCGCGATGTAGGCGTAGTCGAGGTTCGACAGGCCTTCGCCGGTTTCCGCGTCGGGCAGGAAGAAGTTCCACAGGCCTTCCTGCTTGGCCTTGTTCTTGGCGCCGTCGAGCAGTTCGAGCTGGCCCGGGGCGTACGTCCAGCGATCGGCCCCGTGGCGGTTCTCGGCGAGCGCGAAGTACTTCTCGCTCATCGGATCGACGGTCTCCTTGATGAAGCGCTTGACATGCTCGTACAGCGGCATCGCCTTCTCCGACATGCGCAGGTCGTGCAGCGCGTCGGACGGATTGAGGGTGAACTGAGACCCTTTAGGAGCGCTCTTCTTCGTCATTGCATCATCTCCACTCGATAGGGAACTGGGTTTTCCGAACAGGTTGCGCGCCGCGCAATCCCCGCCTGCCTGCGCGGCAGCACCGTTTGGCTGCTGAAACCGCTGTCGTCCATGGCCTCGTCATCGTAGCCGAACGGGCCCGCGCCGGCGCCGGCGGGGCCACGAAAACGGTCTCGCGGGGCAAAAGCCCGGCCATCGCGGCGTTCCGTGCCCCGCCACCCCCACCGCGCCACTCCCCCCCGAGGCCCGGCGCGGGCCGGCGCGGGATCGTTCGTTCGCCGGCGGACGCCCGATGCCCCGGGGCGCATTGCGCTTACGCAATGGCAACACGGCGCCCCGGGCGCATGCTGCCCTCATCGGCCGCCGCGAAGGGCGGACCGAACGGCCTTGTTCCGAAGGGATACCGATGCACCCGACGTCCCGAGACCGTCCGCCCGACGCGCCCGCGGCGCGCACCCGCGAGCCATCGCGCCCGTCGCCCCCCCATCCGGCACCGCCGTTCGACGCCTGGGCATGGCTGCAGGCGCTGCAACAGACCTGGATCGCGGGCCTCGATCCGCTCGGCGCCGGGCGCTGGTGGCGCGAGCAGCGGCTGGCCAGCCTGATCGAGACCGCCCGCACCGAGTCGCCGTTCTACGCCCGACGCGCCGCCCGCGCGCGCGCCTTGCAGGACTTCGAGCCGGTGCGCAAAGGCGACCTGATGGCGCAATTCGACGCGTGGTGCGGCGATCCCCGGATCCGCGAAGCCTCGGCGCAGGCCTTCGTGGCCCGAACCGACACCGTCGCCGATGCCTGGCTGGACCGCTACCTGTTGTGGACCAGCTCGGGCACGAGTGGCCATCCGGGCATCTTCGTCCAGGATGCGGCGAGCCTGGCGGCCTATGACGCGATCGACGCGCTGCGGCTGCGGGGTGTCTCGCCGGTGCAGGCGCTCGACGGCCTCTGGGGCTTCGGCCGTCGCCTGGCGTACGTCGCGGCGATCGGCGGGCACTATGCCGGGCACGTGGGCATTGAACGACTGCGCCGCCTGATGCCTGCCGCCTGGGCCCCGCGAATCGAGCGCGTGTCGATCCTCGAACCGATGGATCGGATCCGCCAGCGGCTCGTCGACCTGCAGCCGCAGGTGCTGGTGACCTATCCGAGCTGCGCCAGCGTGCTCGCGCAGGCACGCGCGCAGGGCACGCTGGACATCGCGCCGGCCGAGATCTGGCTCGGCGGCGAACAACTCAGCGCGGGCCAACGCGCGGCGATCGAGACCGCCTTCGGCGCCGTCGTGCGCAACTGCTACGGCGCCTCGGAATTCATGTCGATCGCCTGCGAGTGCGCGCACCAGCGCCTGCACGTGAACGACGACTGGGTCGTGCTCGAGCCGATCGACGCGCGCGGCAGGCCGGTCGAGGACGGCACGTTCTCGCAACGCACGCTGCTGACGAACCTGGCGAACCGCGTGCAGCCGTTGATCCGCTACGAGCTCGCCGACCAGGTGCGCTTCACCGGTGAGGCCTGTCCCTGCGGCAGCCGCCTGCCGGTGATCGAGGTCCGGGGCCGTGATGACGACACGCTGTGGTTCCGCGATGCCCGCGGCCACCCGGTGGCGGTGCTGCCCCTGTCGCTGGAGTCGGTCATCGAGGAACGCACCGGCGTCACCGAGTTCCAGCTCGTCTGCCAGGCGGACGGCCGGCTCGAGCTGCGCCTGCCGGACGAGTCCCGCCACGACATCGACCGCTGCGCCGGCGCCCTGCGCCAGTGGTTCGGCACCCAGCGCTTCACCGCACCTCCGATCGAGTCGACGACCGACGCACCCGAACGACAACCCGGCAGCGGCAAGCTGCGGCGTGTGATCGACCGCCGGATCGATCGACTCTCACCGAGGACCTCCCGATGAATCCGCCCCCGATCGTCGTCGACCGGCCCACCCCCTCGAACGCCGACGAGGTCCCGCTGCACACGAACCACCTGGTCGCGAGCACCTTCGCGGTGGTGCTGGCCGGCGGACGGGGCGCGCGTCTGCGGCAATTGACCGACCGGCGCGCGAAGCCGGCGATGCCCTTCGCCGGCAATCTGAAGATCATCGACTTCGCGCTGTCGAACTGCATCAACTCGGGCATCCGGCGGGTCGCGGTGCTGACGCAGTACAAGGCGCAGAGCCTGATCCGCCACGTCACCCGCGGCTGGGGCTTTCTCGACGCGAGCATGGGCGAGTTCGTCGACGTCGTGCCTGCCCAGCAGCGCGTGGACACCGGCTGGTACAGCGGCACCGCGAACGCGGTCTACCAGAACATGGACATGCTGCGCATGGCCGACCCGCGACGGGTGCTGATCCTGGCGGGCGACCACATCTACAAGATGGACTACGGGGCGATGCTCGCCGAGCACGTCGCGCGCGGCGCCGAGGTGTCCGTGGCCTGCCTGGACGTGCCGATCGAGGATGCCTGCGGATTCGGCGTGATGCGCATCGACGGGCAGCACCGGATCATCGACTTCCAGGAGAAGCCGGCCGAGCCGGCCGCGCTGCCGGGCAGACCGGGACGCGCGCTCGCCAGCATGGGCATCTACCTGTTCGAGGCCGACGTCCTGGACCGTGAACTCGCCATCGACGACGCGAGTCCCGGATCGACGCACGATTTTGGCGCCGACATCCTGCCCTCGCTGATCGGACGTCGCCGGGTCTACGCGCACGACTTCGCGAGAAGCTGCGTGAACCTGATCCACGACCGCCCCTATTGGCGCGACGTCGGCACGCTGGACGCCTACTGGGAGGCCAACCAGGACCTCGCCCGCCCGCTGCCGGAACTGAACCTGTACGACGACGCGTGGCCGATCCGCGGCATCCCGCAGCAACTGCCGCCGGCGAAGTTCGTCTTCGACGACGAGGGCCGGCGCGGGGTGGCGATCGACTCGCTGGTGGCCGGCGGATGCATCGTCAGCGGCGCGACCGTGCGGCGCAGTGTGCTGTTCTCGAAGGCACGGGTCGACGATGGCAGCCTCGTCGAGGACAGCCTGCTGCTGACCGGCGCGCGGGTCGGCCATGGCGCGATCGTTCGCCGCGCGATCATCGACAAGCGCTGCGTGATCCCCGACGGGGCGCGCATCGGCGTGGACCCGGCGCGGGACCGTGCCCGCTTCCACGTCACCGACAAGGGCATCGTGCTGGTCACCCAGGCGATGCTCGCCGGCGGGTGAACGGTCGGCGGATCAGCCCGACAGCAGAAGCACCGCGACCCCGAGCACCACCAGCGCGATGCCGATCGTCTCGCCCAGCCCCGAGCGCTGGGCGAACAGCTTGCGCGAGATCGCCATCGCGAACAGGATCTCGACGAGCGCGACGGTGCGCACCAGCGCGGCCGTCTGCAACGAAAAGGCGATGAACCAGCACAGCGACGCGAACGAGCCGAGAAAGCCGGCCAGCAGCGACGGTCGCCACGCCCGGAAGATCTCGCCCAGCTTGCCCGGCGAACGCCAACGCAACCAGGCCGACAGCACCAGGCTCTGCAGGGTCAGCCCGATCACCAGCGTCAAGGCCGCGCGCACGTAGAACGGGTCGTCGCCCAGCGCCACGATCCCGCCTCGAAAGCCCACCGCCGACAAGGCGAAGGTGCCGCCGGCGGCGACACCGAACAGCGCGGGCTTCAGGCGGGACTCGCCGGCGGCGGCCGGCTGCCCGGGCGAGCCCGACACCGACATCAGCACGACGCCCACGGTGGCCACGACGATCGCCATGACCGCCAGCGGGCTCAGGCGATCGCCCAGCATCACGAAGCCGAACACCGCCACGTGCACCGGCTCGGACTTCACGTACGCGGTGGCCACCGTGAATGAGCGCAACTGCATCGCCGCGAGCATCAAGGCCGTGGCGACGATCTGGGTGAGCCCGCCCACCGCCACCCAGCCCCAGAACGCGGGCCCGAAGCGCAAGCCGGTGGGCGTGGGCGCCGCCAGCAGGATCAGCGCCACGAACAGGCACGCGAAAGGCCACCCGAACAGGAAGCGCACATGGGTCGCGCCCACCGTCCCCAGCGTGGCCGTCAGGCTGCGCTGCATCGCGTTGCGAAAGGTCTGCGAGAACGCGGCGATCAGCGTGAAAGCCACCCACAGCGCGGGGTGCACGTCGGCGGGGGTCATCGGGACTCGAACCTCAGCGCAGCCATCGGAAACCCACCGCCGCGGCCGCGAGACAACCGAGCAGGTGCAGCGCGCTGTGCAGTGCGGCCGCACCGAGTTCGCCGCGCTGCACGAGGCTCAGCGATTCACCCGAAAAGGTGGAAAAAGTGGTCAGCGCGCCGAGGAACCCGGTCACCGCGAACAGCCGCCATTCGGGCGCGAGATCGGGCCGTGCCGAGAACCAGGCGAGACTCGCCCCGATCAGCAGGCCGCCGATCAGGTTGGCCGCGAGGGTGCCCAGGGGCAGCGTCGGCGACAGGCCGTTCAGCGCCACGCCGAGGGCCCAGCGCAACCAGGCGCCCAGCACCGCGCCGGCGGCCACCGCGAGCGCGCCCGCCAGGCTCATCGCGGACAGCCGCTCACGAGGCCCATCGCCGCGCCGCGGCGTCGTCGCTGTCGCGCGCGGACACCCAGCGCTCGCCCTCGGGGGTGGTCTCCTTCTTCCAGAACGGCGCCTGGGTCTTCAGGTAGTCCATGATGAACTCGCAGGCGGCGAAGGCCTCGCCGCGGTGCGCCGACGTGGTGGCCACCAGGACGATCTGATCCTGCGGCGCCATCGTGCCGACCCGATGGACCACCAGCACGTCTTCCAGCGACCAGCGGGCGCGCGCCTGCGCGCAGATGTTCTCGAGCGAGCGCTCGGTCATGCCCGGATAGTGTTCGAGCGTGAGCGTGCGCACACCGGTGCCCTCGTTCAGGTCGCGGACCGTGCCCACGAAGCAGGCCACCGCGCCGACCCGTGGATTGCCCGCGCGCAGCGCCGCCACCTCGGCACCGAGGTCGAAGTCGTCGGTCTGCACGCGCACCGGCATCGCGGGCCTCAGCCGCCCGTGACCGGCGGAAAGAACGCGAGCTCGGCGCCCGCGGGAATCGCGGCGTCCGCCCCCACCATCGCCTGGTTGATCGCCATGCGCACCGGGCGCGCCTCGGCCAAGGCCTCGGCCCAGGCGGGTCCGCGCGCGCGCAGGTGGGCCCGGAGATCGGCCATCGTGACGACATGCGCGGGCAGCGTGAGCGTCTCGCGTGCGGTGCCCAGGGCCTCGCGCAGGCTCGCGAAGAACAGCACGGTGACGTTCATGACAGGAGGTCGGCGAAGGCGAGGAAGTTCACGGTATCGCCACGCCCGAACGGCGTGGCCGGCGGCGTGTCGATCAGCCCGTCGGCCCAGACCGTGCTGGTGAGCACCGCCGAACTCTGATTCGGGAACAGATCCAGTCCGCCCTGCGGGTTGATTCTAGCGCGCAGGAATTCGCGACGGCGGTCGGGCTTGGGCCAATCGAAATCCGCGCGCATCGGGCGGCTGCGCGGCGCCACGGCCGCGATGCCCTGCAGCCGCTGCACGAAGGGCCGCACCAGCAGCAGGAAGGTGACGAAGCTGGACACCGGATTGCCCGGCAGGCCGATGAAGTGGGCGGGCGCCGCCGAGGCGGCGGCGTCCGCTGGCGGCGACGTCGTCCGCCGCAAGGTGCCGTAGGCCAGCGGCTTGCCCGGCTTGATCGCGAGCTGCCACTGGTGAAGCTGGCCTTCCGCCTCGACCGCCGGACGCACGTGGTCCTCCTCGCCGACCGACATCCCACCCGAGGTGATCACCAGGTCGCAGCGCGCCGCCGCGGTGCGCAGGGCCTCGCGCGTGGCCGCCAGGCTGTCGGGCACGATGCCCAGATCGGTGACCTCGCAGCCGAGTTGACGCAGCAGGCTCACCAGCACGAAGCGGTTGCTGTTGTAGATCGCGCCCGGGGGAAGCGGTTCGCCCGGCATCACGAGTTCGTCGCCGGTGAAGAAGCAGCCCACCTGGAGGCGTCGGCGCACCGGGATCCGGGGCAGGCCGACCGACGCGGCCAGGCCCAGCGCCTGCGGTGTCAGGCGCTGGCCGGCCGGCAGGATCACCGCGCCGGCCCGGATGTCCTCGCCACGTTCACGGACCCACTCGCCCGCCCTGGGCACGTGCCGGACCACCACCTGATCGCCCTGCGCCTCGCACTGCTCCTGCATCACGACCGCGTCGGCGCCCGCCGGGATGAAGGCGCCGGTGAAGATCCGCGCCGCGGTGCCGGGTTGCAGCGCCGCACCCGGGTGGCCGGCGGGGATGCGCTGCGAGACCGGCAAGCGGGTGCCCGGCGCGGGCACGTCGGCCGCGCGCACCGCGTAGCCGTCCATCTGGGTGTTGTCGGCCGCGGGCACGTCGATCGTCGAGCGCAGGTCCTGCGCCAGCACCCGGCCGAGCGCCTCGATCGTGGGCAGCGATTCGGTGCCCGCCACCGGCTGCGCGCGTCCGAGCAGGTCGGCCAGCGTCTCGTCGAGCGATCTCAGGTTCGAACTCATCGGCAAACTCCGTAACAGTCGGGCGTCGCGTCAAACGCCGGGGGCGACGCGCCAGCGGCCCGGGGGCGACGCGCGATCGGCCGGGTCGGCAGGCCCGGGCGGCTGAGCCGGCCGACGCGCCGACCCGGTCAGGCGCCGCCGGTCGCGGCCTCGGGCACCGGCGAGGTCGCCGGGGTGCCCAGCCCATTGACGACGACGCTGCCCGCGAGGATCAGGCCCATGCCCACCAGCGCGTGGACGCTGAGCCGCTCGCCCAGGAACACCACGCCGAACAGCACCGCGATCAAGGGCATCAGGAACATCGCCACCGAGGCGCGCGTGGCGCCGACCTTCTGCACCAGCACGTAGTTCAGCGCGGCCGGCAGGATCGTGCCGACGATCGCGAGCGCGATCAGCCCGGCCAGCAGCGACCAGCCGCCGCGAAGGTGCCACGGCTGCTCGACCACCAGCGCCAGCGGCAGCAGGATCAGCGTCGCGGCCAGGAACATCGAGGTGGTCAGGCCGATGGGGTCGAGGTGGCGCGAGCGGCGCATCAGCACGACGCCGATCGCATAGGCGGCCGGACCGCACAGCGTGATCAGCTCGGCCAGCGCGTGCTCGCCCAGCCCCCCCAGCAAGGACGGCCCGATCACCGCGACCACGCCGGCCATCCCGACGCCGATGCCCAGCAGCTTGCGCGCGCCGATGCGCTCGTCGTGCAGGATGAAGTGCGCCGCGATCAGCGTGAACAGCGGCATCACCGAGTACAGGATGCCGGACAGGCCGCTGGGAATCGTGCGCTGCCCGATCGCCAGACAACAGTAGGGGATCACGATGACCCCGAGGGCCGCGATGAACGCGGTGCGCCGGTCGGCGCGCGACTCTGGCAGATCGCGATCGAACAGCAGCAGCATCGCGAAGCACAGCGGCGCGGCCAGCAGCACGCGCATCGCGGCGAGTGTCAGCGGCGGCAGCGCGCCGACCAGGATCTTGTTGATCAGGATCGATGACGCGAAGCTGGCCGCCGTGGCGATCAGCAGCAGCCAGTGCGACGGTTTCATCCGGCCGAGCAGTGGGTGACGATGTAGCGCTTCAGTTGGGCGACATCGGCCGGCATCACCGTGTAGCGCTGGCCACGGTCCTCGAGCCCCTCGAAGCCGGGCGGGCGCGAGGGATCGCGGCCGAGCGCCTCGCGGATCGTCTCGGCGAACTTCACCGGCAGCGCGGTCTCCAGGCAGACCATCGGCACGCCCGCGTCGCGGTGCTGTTGCGCGACGAACAGGCCATCGGCGGTGTGCGTGTCGACGATCAGGCCGTGCTCGCGGTCGATGCGCCGGATGGTCTCCAGCCGATCGGCGTGGCGGCTGCGGCCCGAGACGAAGCCGAAGCCCGGGATCCGCGCGAACGCGGGATCGGCGGAGAGGTCGAACTGCCCGGTGGTGTCGAGCGAACGCCACAACGCGGCCACGCGCGGGCCGTCGCGATCGAGCAGGTCGAACACGAAGCGCTCGAAGTTCGAGGCCTTCGAGATGTCCATCGACGGGCTGCTGGTCTCGTGCGTCTCGGCGGCCGCGCGCGCCCGGTAGCGACCGCTGCGGAAGAACTCGTCGAGCACGTCGTTCTCGTTGGTGGCGACCACCAGCCGGTGGATCGGCAGGCCCATCATCCGCGCGATGTGGCCGGCCAGCACGTTGCCGAAGTTGCCCGAGGGCACGCAGAACGAGACCGGATCGCCGTTGCGACGCGACACCGCGAAGTAGCCGCGGAAGTAGTAGACCACCTGCGCGACGACGCGCGCCCAGTTGATCGAGTTGACGGTGCCGATGCGCCAGCGTTCCTTGAACGCGAGGTCGTTGGAGACCGCCTTGACCATGTCCTGGCAGTCGTCGAATACGCCGTTGACGGCGATGTTGAAGATGTTCGGATCGCGCAGCGAGAACATCTGCGCGCGCTGGAAGGGACTCATCCGCCCGTTCGGCGAGAGCATGAACACGCGGATGCCGCGCTTGCCGCGCATCGCGTACTCGGCCGCGCTGCCGGTGTCGCCGGACGTGGCGCCCAGGATGTTCAGCTCGCGACCCTCGCGCGCCAGCACATACTCGAACAGGCGGCCGAGCAGCTGCATCGCGACGTCCTTGAACGCCAGCGTCGGCCCGTTGGACAGGCACAGCAGGTGCAGGTCGGGGCCGAGCGCGCGCGTGGGCGTGATCGCCGGCGAGCCGAACACCTCGGCGGTGTAGGTGCGCGCGATCAGCTCGCGCAGGTCGGCCTCGGGCAGGTCGGTCGCGAAGCGGCGGATCACCTCGAAGGCCAGCGCGGGGTAGTCGAGCTCGCGCCACGCCGCGAGCGTGGCCTCGTCGACGCAAAAAT
>WBZM01000445.1_pt1 | contig 59201 bp, 50 predicted proteins | sample 5204271 | NCBI WGS metagenome assembly WBZM01 (sample SAMN12344346, study PRJNA552823) | activated sludge metagenome | biome: Activated sludge suspended growth; feature: Nitrification reactor; material: Wastewater; isolation source: activated sludge from nitrification reactor of wastewater... | reverse complement strand
GACAGCTTTTTGGGTTATTAAGTATGTGGCCCAACCTAAAGATGAAAATCATCCCTACGGTCATGGCAAAGCCGAGTTTTTCTCTGCCGCCTTCGAAGGGGGATTAATCTTATTTGCTGCTATAACTATCATGATAGAAAGCTATCGATCCTTTGTTGCTGGGTCCAAGATTACAGATTTAAATCAAGGTATATTTTTTGTTGTGATTGCTAGTTTAGTCAATTTAGCTGTGTCTTTGTACCTAAGAAAAATTGGGAGAGATGAAAAATCAGAAACACTCCTAGCGAGTTCGTCCCACATCATGAGTGATGTGATCACTACCGCAGGTGTTGTGATGGGGCTTATTTTGGTCAAAGTTACCGATTTTTTTTGGTTAGATCCTTTGCTTTCTTTTATTATTTCTTTTCATTTAGTCGTCGAAGGAATAAAAATTGTCAGAAGATCTATTTCGGGCCTAACAGATGAATTGGATGATCATTCTTTAAATGAGCTTTCAAATGCGATTCAAAAAAACTTACAACCAGGAATTATCAATATACACAATTTAAGATCGATCCGATCAGGGAGCTTTCATCACATTGATGCTCATGTCATTGTTCCCGAATTTTGGAATGTGGCTCTGACTCACAAGATCACCCATGAATTTGAAAAAAATGTGGTCAAGGACTATCCCTACGACGGCGAATTTGCGTTTCATCTAGATCCATGTAAGGCAGATTATTGCAGATTCTGTAATATTGAGCAGTGTCCTATTAGAGTATGTGATTTTCAAAACTTGTCTGATTTTTCGGCAAAAGAAATGATAAAAGGGGTGAATTAATTCTATGCCATTAGCACGCCCCATTCTGAATTTAACAAGAAACCTGCCTCTTCAAAACCAGTACACCTTGGCATTGGATAACGAGTTTAAGGAGGTTGCTTTTAATGAAGAAAGAGCTCCGTTAAATAAAGGAAAATGGAGAAGTCAGGTTTTTCATTCGGATGAAAAGACACCTTTAGATTTAGAGATAGGAACTGGAACGGGTTTTTTTTTCGATCAACAGGCGGTGAAAAATCCCAAACGGCTTTTGCTGGGAATGGAATTGAAGTATAAACCGTTGATTCAAACTATCCGCAGAGCCAGAAGATCTGGTTGTGTGAATGTTGCCATTTGTCGATTCCATGGATTTAATATTGATGAACTTTTTGTTGAGAATGAATTGGATAATGTGTTTATTCATTTTCCAGATCCCTGGGTGACTCCCAAAAAACCAAAAAATAGAATCATTCAAAAAGATTTCTTGGATAAGATATTCGATTTGCAAAAACCCGGCTCTTTTCTTGAATTTAAAACGGATTCCTTGATCTATTTTCAATGGGCGATGGAAGAAATAAAAAAATCAAAATATGAAATTGAATTTTCTACCTATGATTTGCATCAAAGTGAAAAAGCAAAGGAAAACTTTATCACTGGTTTTGAATCTATTTTTCTTAAGCAGGGGATTAAAATTAATTACGTTCTTTTAAAAAAAGGACAAAAATGAGAAAAAAAATTGATTTGTATGTGTTCCGCCATGGCGAAACGGACTGGAATGCTCAGAAGAAATTTCAGGGCCACACGGATATCCCATTAAACCAAACAGGAAAGGAACAGGCACAAGAACTATTTCAAAAATTTCAATTTTTGAAGCCAGAGATTTGTTTGTCTTCTGATCTTCGGAGGGCTGTTGAAACAGCAAAAATTGGATTGGAAGGGCATTCTTTGACTTACCTCTACAGTGAGAAATTAAGGGAAACACATCTTGGAGATGTGGAAGGGCTGTCTCAACAGGATATCATTGATAAATTTGGATCAGAAATACTAGATCAATGGCGTTCAGTTGAAGGGAAAGACTTATCCATGTCTTTCCCCAATGGAGAAACCAAGCAAGAGCATTTGATTAGAATTCAAACTCACCTTAAAGATTTTATTAAAGAAAATAGTCAGTATCATAAAATTGCAGTTTCAACTCACGGGGGAAGCGTGGTTCGTCTGGTCCATTCTTGTATCAATGCACCTAAGGAGTCGATTACTATTCCTAATTGTTGTTTGTACCACGTAGAATATCATCTGCCTGAAGACGTTTTTTTTCTCGCAGGAAAACTTTAAAGAAACAAAAATTACCAATAGGAAGTATCGATTTCTACATCGTCGGTAATTTTTATCAAGCAAGCGAAGCGTTCATTTTTTTCTAAGTTATTCTTTTTCTTTAAATTAATTTCCAGCTCTGACTCTGGTAAAATATGATGATTCCCTTTAGTTATAGTTATTTTACATTTGCCGCAAATACCTTCTCCATGACAAGAAGAGGCAACAGGAATCCCTGCTAGCAATAAGGCCTTCATTAAACTATCATCAACCGAAATACTTAATGTTTTCTTGCAGAGTTCAGTTTTACTAGGATTAAAGAAAATTTTTGCCATAAGGCAAAATATATTTTATTTATTAAAAAAAAGCAGCAATTATATGATCCTTTTTAGCTCGCGTTTTAAGGTTCTTAATTCCTAACAAGACCATGGGGAGATGACGGTGATGATTGAAAAAGAAAGCTGGAGTGTATTGGGAGCCAGTCGTGGTCTTGGTTTTGAATTTTCAAAACAAGTTGCGGCTTCTCACAAAGGGGTTCAATTATTCTTAGCCTCAAGGACAATCAATAATTTTGATTTTTCTAAAACAGATCTTTTCGAGTGCTATTGTGAAGAAATACTGGCAACCAAACCACATCGCATTTTTTATTTTGCAGCTGGTGGAACCTATGGTCCCTATTCCAAATTTGAATGGAAAGATCATTTATGGACTTTGAATGTGACCTTTTCTTTTCCCGCGTTTTTATTAAATTATTTTTTGAAAAATCATCATGGAATCAAACAACTCGTTTTTATTGGGTCTTCTGTTGCTGAAAACAAACCAGATCCCCAGGCGGCTATGTACGCGGCGGCCAAGCATGCCCTCAAAGGGTTGATCACTTCGGTCACTTTAGAAAACCCTCCTTTTGAGATTCTTTTATTTAGTCCAGGTTACATGAACACAAAAATGCTGCCGAAAAAGGCTTGGCCCAGAGACACAGAAAATGTTAGCGAGCCTAGTCAAGTGGCTCAAGAATTATTAAAACTCATTTGCGTCTAATTCTGAAATAAAATATGGTTGTTTCCATGGCAATAGAAAATATTATTATCATCGGATCAGGTCCTGCTGGATTAACCTCAGCAATTTATTCTGCAAGAGCCAATCTCAAACCATTAATGATTGAAGGCGAAGAATCAGGTGGTCAGCTCATGATCACCACAGAGGTAGAAAATTATCCTGGGTTTGAGCATGGTGTGACAGGGCCGCAACTGATTGAAGTGATGAGAAAGCAAGCAGCGCGATTTGGTACCAGATTTATTACTAAAAACGTTACCAAGGTTGATTTTAGTCAACGACCTTTTAAAATTTGGATTCGGGACGAAGTTTATGAAGCTAAATCAGTTATTGTTTCGACAGGTGCAAGTGCAAAATATTTGGGATTAGCTTCTGAAAAACAATATCTGTCAAAGGGAGTTTCTGCCTGTGCGACTTGTGATGGGGCGTTTTTTAGAAATGTCCCAGTGGCAGTTGTGGGAGGTGGAGACACAGCCATGGAGGAAGCAAACTTTTTAACGCGTTTTGCTTCACAAGTTTATATCATCCACAGGAAGAACTCCTTCAGAGCCTCAAAAATAATGGTAGACAGAGCTTTAAAAAATCCAAAAATTAAAGTTATCTGGGATTCTGAAGTCACTGAAGTGGTTGGCGATGGTAAAAAAGTGACAAAGTTGATACTTAATAATTTGAGGTCTCATTCTAAAAGTGAATTAAGTGTTGAAGGATTATTTATAGCTATTGGGCATAAGCCTAATACGGATTTGTTTAAAAATATTTTAGATATGAACGAAACAGGTTATTTAAAAACTCAAAATGGTTCTAGCTATACCAATATTCCTGGCATTTTTGCGGCTGGAGATGTGCAAGATCATGTGTACCGTCAGGCCATTACCGCCGCAGGATCAGGTTGTATGGCAGCTATTGATTCTGAGCGATGGCTAGAAAGTCAGGAGTAAAAATGACTAAAAAAATAAATACTAAAGATTTAGTCGAGAAAATTGAGAAAATTACGAAGACAAGAATTGCCTCTCAAGAAGTAGTTTCATTGGATCAATTTAGAGAGACAAAGAAAAAAACAGAACCAAAAATTATTCTTGTTATTGAAGACGACGAAACCATGCGAGCTTCAATGAAAAGAATTTTAGAGCCAGAGGGCTATGTCGTTAAGATGGCAGCTCATGCTAATGAGTTATCAGAGGTTCTTGATGATTCGGCAGTGGATCTTATTTTGTTAGATATTGGATTGCCGTGGATTAACGGATTTGAGTTAGCAGAGCTTCTTAAGGAGCATAAAGATTTAGAAAGAATTCCTTTAGTTTTTGTATCTGGTCAGTCTTCTCAAGATGATATGAAAAAGGCTTTTCAAGTCGGTGCTCATGATTACATTAAAAAGCCTTTTGAGATAGATAAATTAAAAAAAACGGTCAAGACTTTGCTAAAAATCACGGAAGAGTAGGCCAGATAGGTGAATCCGTAGAAGTATAAATTTACAGAGAAATAAATTTACAGAGGAACCAGAAACTAATCTAAGCAATTTTTGATTGCTTGATATAGCTGTCAATCATACTTTCAAGTAGTTCTTTGTTCTTTTTGTCTGGGTTAACAAACACTAAGCGACAGGGATCTAAGATATCACCAACACACTTTGTTTTAAAATGGATTCTTGCTTTTTTGCTATCTTTTTCTAGTTTATTAATAATGACAAGGCTAAAATCCATGGAGATATATTCTTTGGGAATTTTATCAACAAGTTTTATCCCACCCAAGGAAATATTATCTGATTCACTTTTAAATGTTTTTCCTGTTCTTGATATAAGATGAACCTCCAGCTTGAAATTGAATCTCATTCGATCTCGTCTGTCGCTTTCAACGGAAGAGACATTTGAATTTTTAGAGGACGGTCCTGGAGAAATAATTTTAACTAAATGGTTTACTCGGAGGTCTATTTGCTCGGCTTTGAAATCTGGAAAAAAATAGCCATAATCCACTTTTTTTTGGGTTTTATCTAAGTGTGCTTCAGTAAAGGTGTTCTTGGCCTCTTGAAAAGCAATGGCGGTATCATCTAAATTTGACTGATTGGCAATAGCGACAGTTTTATCATCAACCGAAACCACTGTATCAACAATAGTTTTTTCCATATCATTTGTAACTAAATCTTCCGGATTAAATGAAGGAGGCAGGGCAAAAAATTTCTGTTTGGATTTTAGAAACTGATTTAGCTCCGTCCATTCAGTTTTGCCGGGTGTCCAAATAAAAATATTCTTACTCCTCAGTTTTAGGAGGTTTAATATCAAAGCTTGAGCTTGGGTTAAACTCAAAGGTTTGCTTTGTGTTTTGGTATTTCCATCATAAAACACCCAAATATTTCCTGCTTGCTTCATACAAAGTAACTCGGTAAAAATTATTAAACATTTAGAAAAAAATTAATTATGGGCCTCAGCATTCCTAAACAAAGGATTGCATAGTAGAAATTTCAAATGAACTGCTGGACTAAAGTTAATTTGGGAGTAAATTAGTTCTGATGAGGGACAATATTAATTCCAGTATCAAACAAGATTATTTAAATTCCTTGATTGGGGTAACGGCAGACCCTGATTTTTTACTGATTGCCAATAAAGCAAGACTCGAATCCAAAGAAGTAGGAAAAGAACAAATATCTTTAAGTTTTTTGGAAGCTAATAGTATTCATCAAATCATAAAGCAATTTAAGTGTAAAAATTTTGTCGAGATAGGAAGTTTAACCGGATTTTCTGCTATTTTTATCCTTAATGCCCTCGTCTCTGGGGGGCAACTTTATTGTTTCGAGAAGAATCCAAAGTGGGTTCTTTTTTTGGAGCAAAACTTATCATTGCTTTTGAAACTAAAACTGAATTCTCAAAAGACGTTTAAAATTATTCCTGGTGATGCATTAGAAAATCTAAAGTTACTTTCAATAAACCATAAAATAGATGGTTTTTTTATTGATGCCAATAAATCAGCATATTTAGATTATTTGCAAATCGCAGAGAAATTATTGAGTCCTGGAGGCTTGGTCATCGCCGATAATGTTTTTTTAAATGGAAGTGTATGGGGTGAGGACAATTCTAGATTTTCAAAAAGACAAATAGAAGTGATGAAAGCTTTTAATCAGAGAATTTTTGATTCGAAATTTTATGATAGTTTCATCATTGATTCTTCGGATGGGTTGAGTATTTCAATAAAAAAATAGTGCCCATATTGACATTTCGCATCCTGCTTATATGATGAGGCAATGGCTTCAGATAAGTTTCTTCCTTTGAGCGGTCGGGAATTTCCAAGGTATTCTGCTATCAAAACGTTTTTTCGACTTCCTTATGTTGAAATTAATTCAGATTTTGATGTCGCTCTTTTTGGAATTCCATTTGATGGTGGGGTCTCCTATCGTCCAGGGGCTCGATTTGCTCCATCACAAATTCGAGAAGTGTCAAGTTTAGGGCGAGGGTATCATTGGTCTAGGGGCCTTCATATTTTTAAAAATAAAAATTTTGCCGATATTGGAGATTGTTCAACGGTGCCCATTTCCCTTGAGCAAACCTACGAAAAAATTGAAAAATTTATAACCCATTTAATTTCAAAGCGTAAAAAATTTATTGCTGTAGGTGGAGATCACTCAATTACTTTGCCCATATTGCGTGCTTTGAAAAAGCATTATCAAAGTAAGTTAGCACTAATTCATTTTGATGCGCATTTAGATACGTATCCTGCTGCTTGGGGTTGCGAGTATCATCACGGTTCTTTTGCAAGACATGCTATTGAGGAAGGGTTGGTTGACTCAAGAAACATGATTCAATTGGGTATTCGGGGGCCTTTAGCGGATTCAACAGACTTAGACTTTATTAAAAAACATCAAATCAATGTTAAAACCATTGATGATATCAGGGATAAAAAGCTTATTGATTTTCTTTCGGAGCTTCCAGATTTTAATTCAGATATTCCTGTATATATAAGTTTTGATATTGATTGTTTAGATCCATCTTATGCACCAGGGACGGGAACACCCGTACCCGGAGGGCTTACAAGCTATGAAGTTCAGAGAATATTAAGACATCTAAAGATTAAAAACTTAGTCGGAGGGGACATTGTAGAGGTTCTACCCGCATCAGATCCTTCAGAGATCACTTCTCTTGTGGCTGTCGATGTAATGTTTGAAATGATGTGTTTACTCTAAGTCATAAATAAATGTGGCGGAAACAATAACCTCTGGATGAAGAGATAATTTCACAGGGCATCCCATGGCAACATTTTCCAAAAAATTCTTTTGTTCAGAATTTAAATGCTTTTTAAGATGTAACTCTGTTGATAGTTTTTTAATTCTTCGTGGATCCGTGTTCATTTCTTTTATCACTTTTCCATAGCATCCATTAAAGTGATAACCTAAAGGCTCACCTTTGATGGCCATTGTTGTTAGCATGCATGAAATAAGCGATGCCGCCACAAGATCAGTTGGCGAAAAGTTTTCGCCTTTACCATGATTATCTTTGGGGGCATCTGTTTGTAAAATAGCCGATGAGGGTTCGTGGGTTAGGCTACAATTTTTGTTTCCACTATATTGAATAGTTAAAGTTACCATTACTATTTTTTCTTCTTCCACCCGTAATCAATGAGCTCAAATCTTCTAAAAGTTGTTTCATCTTGGGACATAAAAAGTAGAGTACTAAAGGGAACGGTGCCAATCCAGTTATTTTGGTCTTTGATTTTGCAAGAAGAGAATGTACCTGCTTTTATTTTTATCTTTTCATAATTTCCAAGGCTTGATTTAAAACGGCATAATTGTAAATAGAGATTTAGCTCAATTTTATTAAAGTAGTTGGTGCTTTCACTCCAATAAAATTTTTCTTCCACATTTTTGCCACGAGTGATTTTCTTTTCACTTACTTTGAGCATCGTGATCACTTCACCTGTAGGAGATTTTTGGTCAATGGACTCAACAACTTCTTTAATGAACTGACCATTTAATTCAGAAGTCTGTGTTTTTTCTATAAAACTATAAGCGGCCCATTCACCGACCCGCGATTTTCCAAAAGAAAAAAGGGAAATAGATAACATCAAGAAGATAAACTTAAACATAAAGTCTCCTTTTTTAAATGGCGAGAATTTGGCTTAACTGAACTAATTCAACAGGGCTTTTCTTTTCTTTAGATGTAGCAACCTCTAACGGAATTTGAACTAAGTTGGGACCATCCGTTCCAATCATTACGTCGCAAATACCTTTGCATAAAGTATCAACAGCGGCAGCTCCCAATCTGGAGGCTAATACTCTGTCCACAGAAGTTGGAGACCCGCCCCTTTGAATATGACCCAAAATGCAAACTTTGGCATCAATTCCTGATTTTTTTCTGATGGAATCGGCTAAATCATAAGCTCTTCCCGGCTTTTGACCTTCCGCAGTTATTAAAATGCTACTTCTTTTCCCTTTTTTAATGGAGTCTAAAATTCTTTCAACAGCTTTTTCCGTCGTTGAATTAATATCTGGAGTAAAAATATCTTCAGCGCCACCAGCAAGTCCCACATGACAAGCAATAAAGCCCGTGTTTCTGCCCATGACTTCAATAATAAACAATCTGTTATGGCTATCGGCGGTATCTCTGATTTTATCAATACATGAAAGCGCTGTGTTTACCGCAGTATCAAAGCCTATCGTAAGATCTGTTCCATAAATGTCATTATCAATTGTACCAGGAATTCCTACGATGGGAATTCTGTGTTCTTCCCAAAGGGCATGGGCTCCGCGAAAGGAACCGTCTCCACCAATGCAAACAAGTCCATCCAAATTAAAAGCTTTAACATTGTCAGCAGCTTGTTTTCTTATTTCTGGTTTATGAAAGTCAGTACATCTTCCCGTTTTTAAAATGGTACCACCACGTTGAATAATATTAGCAACGTCTCTTACTTGGATAGGTTTTATTGTTTTATCAAGCATGCCAATATAGCCTTGATAAATAGCATAGGTTTCAAGGCCTATAGATGCGGCGACCCGAACAACAGCTCTAGTTCCCGCGTTCATTCCAGGAGCATCCCCACCACTTGTATAGACACCAATTCTTTTCATTGTATTTTGATGATTTGCCATAGTACTTCTTTTTAAATAAGGTTTTGAGTTCATTTGTTTCAATTGAACACTTAATAAATGAACATTTAGGGCAGAATATTATAAAGGATGAGGTTTGGTCAAAAAAAAACCGGCATGGCGCCGGTTTTTTTTGCAAAACTAAAATAGATTACTTTACAAGAGCTTTAAATTCAGCACCAGGACGGAATTTTGGAGCGTTAGAAGCTGGGATTTTAATTGCTTTACCAGTTTGAGGATTTCTTCCAACTCTAGCTTTTCTTTTAGCTTTAGTAAAAGTACCAAAACCAACTAATTTTACATCGTCACCTTTTTTAACTGCTTTTTTAATTGTTTCAATAGCTGCATCTAACATATTTTCAGTTTGAGCTTTTGAAGTTTTAGTTTCTTCAGCAATCTTTTCGATTAATTGCGCTTTATTCATATCACATTCTCCTTATGATTTGTTATTTTTCGCGTGAAATACGCGATTCATATTCACAATCTCAATTCAAAATTTAGAGTACGTCAATAGAAATAAATATTATTTTTTAAATTATTTTCAAATAATGTTGAAATGAACTCTAAGGAACAGTCTAAAAATAAGTTGGAAACTTTATAAATCAATCTTCTTGAAAGTCGGAAGTATCTTCAGTTTCATTCATTTGGTCTTCAGAATTTTTGGAAACAGGAATGCGAAAGTTCTCACTTGCCCAGTCACCTAAGTCAATAACCTTGCACCTTTCAGAGCAAAAGGGCCGATAGACATTTTCTTTTGAATACTTTGTTTTCTTTTTGCATCGAGGACACAATACTTCTTTCTCAGTCATCATTTTTTTAAATTAATATAAATTTTTAATTTGAAGCAATGACTTTTTCAATAAGGGACTAAAAAATTAAAAATTAATACTTAACGAGTCTTCCTGTGGCAAAAATCTGTCCTTCAAATCCAAGTTGGTAATCGAAAGCAGCATCTTCCAGCTTGCCATTTGCAACTTGTAGCTGAATTAAACTCCTATTGGCTTGTGTCCATTGATCCCCATAGGCTCTTGCCTCAAAACCCTTACTGTCATTAATAGCCGAGACAACCATATCTAAAGGAAGTGGATTTCTCACAACGCCAACATCATAACCAACAGGGAATCCAAATAAGCCATAAAAAAAGTCAGTTGAAGAAGGCAAAGAATATCCATACCAATAATAGTTATTTGTTGAAGGATAAGCCGAGAAGGTAGCTTTAAGTCTTTGTGATTGGGTTTTATCAATTTGAATATTTAATTGAAATTGACCTTTAACCCAACTATCACAAGAATATATACCTCCGCTATTTTCTGCCCGATCACATGTTCCCATAGATTTCTTAATAAATGATCTAAACACAGTTGTGTTAGTGATATTTACATTTCTATAACTAAAGTTGTCAGAAACAAAGTTAATGCTTGAAGCAAATCCAACTCCGTAGCCATTCCACTGTTGCCCGCTATTATTGTAACAAAATCCACCAGAAAAATAAGTTCCTGTGGGGCAGCCATTGTTGTTGGCATAGATAGCTGCTCCTGGATTATAATATGGCGTTGGATCATTGCTGGATTTATTATTGCCACAAGACACAAGATACACAGTGGCAATCACAATGCCTATTAAAGATAATACCATTTTTATCATAACTCACCTCGGGTTCTTCTGGTTTAAGAAGGACTTTCAAATAGAAGGATGTTCATGAAATGTGCCAGTTAGATCTATTCCTGTAGGAATTGGTCTGTTCTTTTTTATGACAGTGACGAAAACTGTCTCGTTTGCTAATGCCCAGGCACTTACCATTTGTAGGTAAGGCCGATGCTAGGACACATAAAAGTCTTTGTATAAGAAACATCGGATTCAAAAGATGAGACTACTTTCTTTTTCGCCGCCCCAGTAAAGTAATTTAAACTGAAGTTAGCTGTAAAGCTGTCTGAAATTTCTGGCTTTACACCCATTTGTAATAAGTAATTAGTACCTAGCCAGTCTTCGTCCGCGCCTCCCGTGTTGAAAGAAGTTTTTGCTTGAATCCCATATGTCAGAGCCGCATAGACCAGCTGTGACCTCCCAAATTCATATCTAAAATAGGGTCCCATATCTTGAGTTGTGTAGTTAGACTCTTGTTGGCTTAGTTCATTTTTTGTGAGAACGTTATATAGTCCCCATCCAAAATAGAATGATTTTTTATTATCGATACTAAATCCCAGATTAAAACTATAAAGTGACTTTGTAGAAGCAGAGGAAGTGGTTGTTTCGACGGTATTCTTATCAGTAAGTATAATATAATCTAAATTCAGCAAAGCTGATGAATAACAGTAGCTGTTTGATAGAAAAATAAATAGTAGCCATTTAAGAAAACGCATCATTAAATTTTAATTTCTTGGCCTTCATAAGCAAAATCCCAAAAAAACTCTGGAACCGTGTCATTGCATTCCCTCGCATGATCGATTCGCCACTGATAATACTCGCTTGTCTGTCTTTTAATATCCTGTACCTGTTCGATCGTTGCTCCTGGATCATGATGTGCAAACAGTACTTTTTTAATATCTTCTCTAAAGGCAATATCGATCCCAATTTGGGCCGCACTGTGACCCCAGTTTGCTTTTTCTGCTAATTCAGGAAATGTGTATTGAGCATCAAAATACATTAAGTCAGACTTTTGATAAAGAGCCAAATCTTCACCTAAGTCTTCGCGACTGACCCGTGTGCCCTCGGTATCTACACAATGCGAATAGACTTTTCCATGGCTTTCAACTCTTAACCCCCAACATGAATCGGGGTGATCTAAAAGGTAGGGAGTTATTGTCATATCATTGATTTTAAAGGGCTTTCTTGGTTCTAGGATATGGAAATGAATTTTAGAAACAAGCTGCTCAAATGGAACCGGAAAATAAGGTTTTTTAAAAACACCGCGAATCAACGCCTCAATATCTTTTTGGACACCATAGTAGTGAATTTGTGTCCCAGAAATAAAATGAGGAGTAAAGAAAGGAAGGCCCATGACATGGTCCCAATGGAAGTGAGTCATATAAATGTGAAAGGGGCCTTTCACGGGAACATAGGTACCACTCATTATTTTCTCACTCAAGGCTCTGATTCCCGTTCCACCGTCGATAATTAATTGAGTTTTTAAGGATCTAACCTCGATGCACGTAGTGCCCGTTCCATAGCCACCCACATTGGGAATATCTGAAGAAGAAATGAGTTGATTCAATTTAGTCAGATCATTTTTTGCACCAGGTGCAAGTTCCCTTACCAATTTTTCAATATGGTTCGACCATCCTTGCGGTGACAAGGAAGATGGCAAAGATCCTCTAACTCCCCAAAACTTAACACTTAATGACATCCCAAACAGGATTCCACGACAAATTATCAACAGCAACAATTATTTTCCAAACTAGATAAACAAATTAATTTGGATCATATTCTTAGACCAAGGACTTGGGGGAGTGTAATTTAATTCAATCCAATGGCTAGATGTAAAAACAGAATGGAAATTAAAATTTAAATGGTAACGAAAAGCATATAAGATGAAGAAAGAGCTGATGGTGTTTTTGTAAATTGACCAAAAAAATTTTAATAAAATGTAGAAAAATGTTGGAGAAGGGGAGTTATGTTAAAGGTGCTAGTACTTATTTTATTCGTTATCGGTTTTTCAAGACCTTCAATAGCTCAGAATTCCGGACCTAAAAACACAATTTTAAGTCACATTGGAACGAAGGAAAATGCAAGAAAACAGAGAGAGGAGCGGGAAAAAATAAAGGAACAAAAGGAGGCGTCCGAGAAATTGGATACCGAGAATAAAAAAAAGCAGGAAGAATATAATAATCTAGCAGATGAATTAAACAATAAAAATAAACAAATCAATGTGTTTTTCGTTAAAATTAAAACCTGTGAGGAGTCGAGAAGCAAAAATATAGAAACTCAGGCTTCTTCTTGCGGAGGAAAGCATATTGACCAATATACGTTTGAGCAAAAAAGACTACTGAATTCTGCAATTAAGTCTCAAGCGAGCATAAAATCAAAATATGATACTTTTTTAAAGGAAAATAGCGATTCTACTTCTGGCAAGTTCGTACTTGCAGAAATAGTGGACACTACCGACGCTATGAAATATAATGCAAGCCCGACTCAAGATAATCCAGCTGCTTTAAGTTCAAATTCAAGTCCAAATTCAAAAACGACTTTAGAGCAAAGAGTTGTGACATTAGAAAATGACATTAAAAAATTAAAGGAATTCATAAAAAAGAATATTGGTGAAGATAAAAATTCAATTTGCCGGAAGGTCTCAAGTTGTCCACAAATTTCAAATTTAAAGGAAAAAGTCGATGCAATTAAAACAATGGCAGATCCCTATGGTACAAGTAATTCTAGTGGCCCGGGGAGTCCTCCACCAATTGCTGTACAAAAATAATAAATGACCCTTTGTTCTTTATAATGAATTAACCTAATTTGTTTTAGAGAATTCTAAATTGTAGCCAAGATAAGAGTAAAATTCGTAGTTGCTGAGGTTGATTCCGTCCAGGGATTTGTTATAAAATTTGATAGATTTTATGATCCAATTTTGTGGCCAGAAATCGTCAAAATTTCTGAGTTCATAGCGAGTGTTTTGATCAATAAAATATTTATCTGTCGGAGATTTTTCAAAAATTTGATTTAAACTCAAGGTCAAGTTATCACAGTTTGTTTGGGCCAGGATTGTTGGTGGTTCGCCACTGAGAGCAACTTTGATGGCTTGTATTTGGATTTCAGCATAAGGAAAAGTTTGACAGAGGGTCATGCCACTTCCGTCTATTTGTGTAAAATTCAAATTAGGAAATTCAAAGGAGAGAGTTTGATTTTCATTTCTCCATTTAAACTCAGATAGCAGATTTCTTTTTATTTTCTTTGCGTTGTCTATAAGATCTTTAGGGCTATAATAGGTATAAGAACCAGTCTGCTCAATGCTTGTCGTGATGGCGGCGGGGTGCCTTTGGCTATACTTGTGAAGAAAATAAAATAAAACATTAAAAGTAAACAACAGGATGGCAATAAGGATTTTTTTTCGTAACTTCATTTAGTACTCACATTTCAAGGATTTTAAATCTATTGGTGAAATCTCTAATCTCAAAAAGGCGGCCGCCAGGGATGGCCACATTACTGTAGGTTTGATATCCATGTGTTTAAGACCTAAGACATGCCCCAGTTCATGAATCATTAAGCTTTCAAAATTAACTTGGATTGAGTTTTGAGGAGTTGTGGTATAGAACTCATAGTCTTTGGCATTTATTTTGATATCTGCTTCGGTAATAAGAGGTCCCAAATAAGTTAAAATAGTGAGTGCTTGTTGAGACTTATTTTTTTCACTCCAGTCTTTTGACCAATAAATAGAGTTCACTTTATCGCTGCTGGGCTTTGATGAAGTGGATTGACTTGATTGTTGAAATTCAAAAAGTTTTTTTCCGGATGCCTTTTCCCACTTTTCACTGGCTGAGGAAATAATGGGTATCATGTCCTCTGGAATAGAAGAGTCAAGAAAAAGTCTTACTGGCAAATTGGATTTCCAAGAAACTCGTTCGCCAAATTCATTTTGAATATAACCACAGCTTTCTTGAGCTTGAGTAGCTAGATCTGTTTTAGATTCAGGACCTAAAATTACATTTTTTTGACAAGAAATCATGCACAAAAAAATGGAGATAAAAATGAATGAAAGTTGAATTGAATGGCGCTTCATTTGTGATTTATTGTCGGTAAGCAGAGCCCTTTTTATAAGTCCGATTTTGTAAAAATTGTCAGTGGCGCCAAAAAGTCCACAACGAAAGTCTAGACCAGTAGCTAACTAGCTAATAACATTGCTGTTTTAAAGTTAATCTGGTCTTAGCTGATGGATCAGAAATTGCAGCAAAACCATGCGAAAGGGAGGCCTGGTTCGTTTAGGCACCGTTTAATTATGAAACTAGAGCTTAAAAGGTATAACAATATTGTTGCTTTTAAAATGAAAGGGAAGGCAGATTCGGCTCTTGCTTTCCATGAGGATAACTTGGAAGTCGCTCAGATTTCTGATGAGTTGTTCTCTGAGTTTGATAAAAAAAATTACGATGAGCTTGTTTCTTGGAGTCGTCGTAAAGAAGCTCTACCAGCTCGCCCCACAAGTAATAAAATAAAAAGCGTGAATATCAATGTCACCCAGATATGTAATTTGCACTGTCTCTATTGTGCCGCAGGTGGAGATGGATCTTATGGTGATCCTATTAAGAATATAAGTATAGAAAAGACGTTGCCGCAGTTGAAATATTTTTTAGACAGATTAGAAAAGGGGGAACGTTTTCATATTAGTTTTTTAGGTGGCGAGCCATTGCTTTATCCTGAAGGAATTTCACTTATTGCTGAGTATGCAAGTCAATACGCTGAAGCTAAAGAGTTGAAATTAACGATGAAAATCACGACAAATGGAACACTTTTAAATGAAACCATTTTATCACTTTTAAAAAAACATAAACCTACTTTGGTGATAAGTATGGATGGGCCCCCAGAAATAAATGATAAATTGCGGCCACATAAAAACATGCAATCGACATCAATGCAAATGGTTTCAAATTTGGATAAATTGTTTATGATAAAATCAGAGCTGGGTGTTTTAGGTGTTCATGCGGTTTTTACAGAGAAAAATCTTGAAGTTGTGAATGCCTATAAATATTTTTCAGAATTTTCTTTTGATTTTTATGATTTTATGTTTTCAGTTTCTGAAAACAATCCATATTGCAATCGAGAATACATGGAACAAATGGAACAAGTGGCAGAGTTAGCTTGGGAAAAGGGATCTGAAAAAGAACTTAGAAAAATTTATATTTTTGATCATTATTTTGATCTTTTAGATAATCAAAAAAGATTAGAAAATCATTGTGGGCTAGGAAAAACACTTGCTGTTATCGACGCCAGAAATAGAATCTACAACTGTCCATGGACGGTTGGGCAAAAACAAGATCAGATAGGGCAAGATTTACAAATAAATCAAGAAAGGCTTATTGAAAACTATTCAATTAGCTTGATAGACCGCAACCAGTGCCATCAGTGCTGGGCTAAATATCTTTGTGGTGGAGGTTGTTCTTTCATTCATAAATCTACCTATTCTGGCAAGGAGCTCATAAAAAATGATCTTTTTTGTGAAAGAACAAGGTATGTTTCTGCGTTGGCTATATATTATTTTTCAAAGAGTAGAGATTTAATGACTTAAAGGCGGAAAAATGCTAAGATTACACTGTAGAGGTCAAGATAGATATAGAGATCTCGAGTTGACGACAAAGATAGAAATCTTTCTGAAAAGCAGGGAAAATCTATGATAGAACGAATAATGGAACCAGTAACAGAACCTGAACTAAAACAAAAAGATAAGAGCTTAGATTCAATTGCTTTAACTGTTAGGCATATCTATCAAGTTAAGCCTCTTAAAGATCAAAGACACTCAAAGTCCAAAACTTTAAATGTTAAGGGCGGCGAGGGTTGTTTGCCAATAAGATAGGTTTAGATGGCTTTACCACCATCTCCAATTCCAAGAGAATCACAATGGGAAAAAATTAAGTTTTTATCAGTGGTCTTATTCAGGGTGGCTTTAGCTACAGGTCTGGCTCTTTTTATTGTGCAAATCAAGTTGGATTTTTTTGAATCTTATTTGTATGATATGAGGGTTCGATGGAGTCCGTCTAGCAATCCTACGGGAAATATTCAAATCGTTGAAGTGACGCCTGAAAGTGTAGAGTATTATAAAGGGATTCCCAAAGCAGAACATCATAAGAAGGTCATGGATTTGCTTTATGAATACAAACCTAAGGCTGTGGTCTATGACATCGGCATTGATGAAATCCTGGGCTCAGATCAAAGTAAGAAAATTTTAGCGAAGTCTTTGGAAAAATTTAATCAATTTTTTGTGATCACAAATTTTCTTGAGATGCGTGGGGAGGAAGGCAAATTAAGACTTGCTGAACCTTTTGAAAAAATTAAACTTTTTTCAGGTCCTAAAAGCTCAGATACGGCTAATTTTGCTAAAGATGGGGTGACTCGTCGGATGATGATTAACTATCAAGATCAAGTGATGATACATCCTTTTCTTGCCAGTCAATTTAACCCAGATATTTCTGATAAAAATAAAATAAAAGGTCTGTTTTCATTTTTAGAAACGGATCAGGTGTATATCCGCTTCCGACCAGAAGGAACCTATCCAAAAATCTCCTTTCACGAGGTGGCTAAGGGGTTAGTTTCTCCTTCAGTGTTTAAAGACAAAATTGTGTTGATTGGACATAATTTAGAACTATCTGAAAAAGATTACTTAATGACACCCTACTCAAGATCTACAATTGCCATGACCACGACGGAAATGCACGCAAACATGATAGACACCTTAATTTTGAATAATGCGATCACCAAGGCACCTCAGTATATAAATATTTTTTCGACAATTTTAATTTCTATAATCACGGTTTACATAGTGTTTACGGTAAGTCCGGCGATGGGTTTGTTTATCATCGTCTTATTGTTTGGATTTTATCTTATATTTGCCTATTTTCTATTTTGGCCAGTTGGATATTGGATTTCAATGGCACACCAATTGTTGGCCATTTTTCTTTGCTACTATTTCTTTATTCCTTACCGGTTAATTATAGAAAATAGGCGCAGCTGGGAGTATTATCAAAAAAATAAACTTCTACATCAAGTGGAAGAATTAAAGACTAATTTTATTTCGATGATGTCCCATGATTTAAAAACTCCCATTGCGCGTATCAAAGGGATGACGGATGTTATTTTAAATGATGCTCAAGCTGTGACCAGCAATCAAAGAGACGCCTTGGACACGATCAGAACTTCCAGTGATGATTTGTTGAGGTTTATAAACTCTATCTTAAATTATGCGAAAATTGAGTCCCAAGGGGTAGATCTTCATTTGCAATCAAAAGATCCTAATGCGCTGATCTCGGAGGTTATAAAAAAACATGAGTTTTTAGCTAAAGTAAAAAAAATTCGTATTCAGACAGATCTGGAGCCTTTGTTTCCCATAAAGATCGATCCCGAACTTATTAAGCAAGTGTTTTCTAATTTAATAGAGAATGCCATAAAGTACTCCCCTGATGAGACGACTATAACTATTAGCACTTCTGAAAAGTCTGGATTTGTGGTCGTAAAGATTTCAGATCAAGGGGGGGGCATAGCGGTCCAAGATTTACCAAACTTGTTTATGAAGTTTTATAGAAGCGCCAATGCGAAGAGCTCGCCCGTAAAAGGGTCAGGATTGGGCTTGTATCTGGCTAAATATTTTACAGAACTGCATAACGGTAAAATTTTTGTTGAATCTACCTATGGTCAAGGAACAGATTTTATAGTAGAATTACCTCAAATTTAAAATGGCGCAGTAAAGAAAAGGAGTCTACAATGTTTAAGATTTTAGTCGTTGATGATGATGCAGGATTAAGACTTTCAATCAAATCTGCCTTTTCTGGTTATGGAAAATTTGATGTTTATGAAGCTTTTGATGGTATCAATGCCATGGAAAAAATCAAATCTCCAGGATCCAAATTCGATATTGTGATTTTAGATGTGGACATGCCTCGGCTCAATGGCCTTGAAACTCTTAAGCAGATTAAAGAGTTTGATCCAGGAATTATAGTTCTGATGTTAACAGCACATGCGACATTGCATGACGCTGTTAACGCAGTTAAAGATGGTGCTTATAACTACCTTTCTAAGCCAGTCTCTAGTGAAGAGATTTTAGCTTTAATTGAAAAAGCGATGCAAGCACACTCTATGATATCAAATATCGCAGCTAGCTCACCCGTATTAGTCGAAGCTGGGAGAAAAATAATAGGTAACACCACGCAAATGCAAAAAGTATTTAATATTATCCACAAGTTGGCCAAAGTGGATACGCCGGTTTTAATTAGGGGGGCTAGTGGTACAGGCAAAGAACTAGTAGCGAAAGCCATTCACTTTAATTCAGTTAGAAAAGATGAGAAATTTGTTGCTATAAATTGTTCAGCTATACCTGAAAATTTATTTGAATCAGAACTTTTTGGGCATGAAAAAGGATCTTTTACGGGAGCTAGTGAAAGAAAAATTGGAAAATTTCAGTATGCAGATGGTGGAACTTTGTTTTTAGATGAGATTGGAGACATGCCTCAGCTGATGCAGGTAAAAATACTACGAGTCTTGCAGGAAAAATTATTTACGCCAGTGGGTTCAAATAGAGAAATTCAATCCAATGTCAGAATTATTGCGGCTACGAATCGGCCACTTGAGGAAATGATTAAGATAGGGTCTTTTAGAGAAGATCTATTTTACAGACTGAATGTGGTTCCTATATTTTTACCGGCTTTATGTGATCGTAAGGCTGACATAGAAAGGTTGATTCAAATTTTTGTAAAAAAATTTAATGAGATCCATAAGAAGAAAATAACAGGTGTGACTGCTGATGCCATGAATATATTAAAGCGTTATTCTTGGCCCGGAAATATTCGCGAACTTGAGAATGTGATTGAACATTCTTTTGTTTTAGAGTCAGGAACGATAATTTCAATGGCTTCTTTACCTGAAAGCCTATTAGCCGCAGTAGGAGTGAATCTTTTTGACCTAGATGCGCTAAACCAGTCTTCACAACTTGGTCCTGTTTTTGTTGATTCGGGACGTGATGTAGAAGCTAAGGCTGCAAATTCTGATTTAGATTCATTAGATAATGATGGAGATTCTGAATTTGAAGATTCCGGCATGAAGGTTACTTTTAATGGGGACCTGGATTTTAATGTCCAAAAAGAAGCTTTTGAAAAGGAATTTATTATTAAGGCGCTCAGAACCTTTAAAGGCAGAATAAATCAAACCGCTCTGCATGCGAACATACCTAAAAAAACCCTTCTCAGAAAAATTGAAAAATATGGTATCAATGCGAAGGACTATTTTAACCAATAAAGGCCGAGATTAACATTAGAAATATCGAAATTTTCTATTGTCAATGACAAATTTATTTCTTGAGTCATTAGACAATGGAAATTTTTTGAAAAATTCTTAAATTAGTTTAAAAAAATAATTATTAATGGATAATGCCAGTATTAATTTTAAAAGTCTAATAAGTTTTATTGACTGAAAGTCTTTTGGTTCTTAGTTTCTAAATCCCATGGCAATGAATCCTCTCCCCCCACAGGCTTATACAAAGGACTCCCTTTTGAAGGCATATTCTTGGTTGCAAAATCAAGAAGCTTCAATCAAGGAAATGGCCACAACTCCTGATATTTTAGTAAGTTTATTTCTAAAGGCTACGCGAGATGGGGATAGTGTTCTAGAGCGTCCTTCTATTCAAAACTTCAAGCATGAGCTCAAACAGTTGGCTGGTATGATGGGCGAGTTCGATAAAGAGGTCATGGAAGAGAAAATCCATATCCAAAATCTCCAGAAGCAAAATACACTTAATGACAAACTAAAAAGCCCATCACTAGAAAATGATAAACTTGGAGGTGATAAGTTAGGTGCTGATAAACTGGGTGCTGATAAGTTAGAGGGGCATTCTACAAATTTTGATTTCGCTCTTCCATTAAATAGTGATGCATTTGATGGTCGCTCTCTAGAAAAACGTACTGTGGAGAGTAACTCTGTAGAAAATAATCCAGAGAAGCTATCTAAAGCTCATCCTGAAGTTTTAAAAAAAGGGGATTGTTCATTGCTTGAAAATTTAGATGCAAAATCTTTGATGTTAATTTCAGAAGTTAAAACACAACTAAATCTATCTTCTGATTTAGAATCCTTAAAGCTTTTGATTCAAGCGGGATATAATAAAACTAAAAAATTATTTTAAGAGCCAGGTTATAGTGTGCTCTTGGTGACGGATTGCGCTAAGCGTCCGGTCTATTTGATAAAAAGATAAAAGTTAAATACTTTAAGAAGCATGACAAAAGATATGCCTGACTACAAATCAACCATTAAATTACCGCAAACAACTTTTCCAATGAAAGGTGATTTACACCTTAAAGAACCAGCGATTATAAAAGACTGGGAAGAGAAGAAAATTTACCAAAAGATTCAAGAGAAAAACAAAAATAACACGCCCTTTATTCTTCCCGATGGGCCACCCTATGCCAATGGGTCCATTCATATCGGACATGCTTTAAATAAGACTTTAAAAGATATAATTATTAAATATAAATCATTAAAAGGTTTTAGGGCTCCGTTTATTCCTGGTTGGGATTGTCATGGGCTTCCTATCGAACATAAAGTCATGAAAGAGTTAAATGAAAAAAAACAAATAAAAAATGATCATGAAATTCTTGAGCTTTGTCGAGCCGAAGCCTCTAAGTGGGTAAAGCACCAAAGAGAACAGTTTAAAAGATTAGGTGTGCTTGCTGATTGGGAAAATCCTTATCTTACCATGGATCATGATTATGAGGCCGAGGAAATTCGTGAATTTGCACGAGCTTATAAAAAAGGAGTTATTTATCGAGGATCAAAACCCGTTTATTGGAATTGGACATTAAGGACCGCACTTGCCGATGCGGAAGTGGAGTACCATCAACATAAATCTCCTTCTATATATGTTAAATTTCAGGTAACGGAGGTGGAGTCTTTAAAAAAACTGGGTTCGCCTAAGGGAAATACCTATTTTGTTATCTGGACAACAACTCCTTGGACTCTTCCTGCTAATGTGGGTATTTGCTTACATCCTGATTTTGAATATGGAGTCTACTCAGCTGGGATTAATTCTAATGGTGTTAATTCATCAGGTGGAGAGAATTTCGTTATTGCCAAAGGGTTAAAGGAATTTTTTGAAAAAGAAACTTCGATTCTACTCACAGAAGTTTCAGTTCATAAAGGCTCGGAGTTAGAGTACATAAATGCGGTTCATCCTTGGATCTTAAGAAAATCTCAAGTGATGTTGGGTCTTCATGTTAGCTTAGATGCGGGAACAGGTTGTGTTCACACAGCTCCAGGCCATGGTGCGGATGATTTTAAGGTGAATGCAAAATACCAGTTGCCTGTCTTATGTCCTGTTGACGATTCTGGCTGTTTCACAGAAGAAGTGCCAGAGTGGAAGGGCATGAATATTTTTAAAGCGAATCCCTTGATCGTTGAAAAATTAAAACAATCTGGTCATTTAATTAAACTTCAAGAAATTGAGCATTCTTATCCTCATTGCTGGAGATCAAAAACACCCTTGATTTTCCGAACAACTCCACAATGGTTTTTAGGTCTTGATATCGAAGGAAGTGAGATTAGAAAAAAAACATTAGAGAAAATGAAAACCATTAAATTTGTTCCTGCTTGGGGACAAGCTAGATTTAGCGCCATGATGGAAAGTCGTCCTGATTGGTGTTTAAGTCGTCAACGAATTTGGGGAGTTCCCATTCCTATTTTTTACTGCATTGCTACGGGCGAGCCATTAGCAGATTTTGAAGTCATGATGAAAGTCGCCGATGTCATAGAAAAAAAAGGAATAGAAGGATTTCACTCAACCCCAGTTACCGAGTTTCTTGGAAATAAAAAATTTCCTTGCGAATCACCAAATGAAAAAATAAAGGCGGCTTATGGAAGCCAAGGCTTTAGGCATGGTAAGGATATATTGGATGTATGGTTTGATTCTGGAGTTTGTCATGCCGCGGTTCAAAAAAAGAAACCTGGAATGAGCTTTCCTGCGGATATTTACCTTGAAGGCAGTGATCAGCACCGTGGCTGGTTTAATACCTCGATGTTATCTTCTATGGCAACCCAAGGCGAGCCACCATTTAAAACTTTATTAACACATGGTTTTGTGATGGATTCCCAAGGCCGAAAAATGAGCAAGTCTCTAGGAAATGTTGTAGACCCTAATGAAGTTGCAAGTAAAAGTGGTGCTGAAATCATTCGGTTGTGGTCTTCTTATGAGGACTACGGACAGGATCTATCCTGTGGAAAGGATGAACTTACCCGGGTGACAGAAACCTATCGTCGTATTCGAAATACCATGAGGTATTTACTTGGATCGATCTCTGATTTTAATCCTGCAAAGGATATAGTTTCATTGGATAAAATGACAGAGATTGATCTCTGGGCTTTAAATGAGCTTTATGAGCTAATCGAAAAAATTGAAAATGCCTATGACAATTATGATTTTTATAAGATTTATCATGCGTTGAATACTTTTTGTACGGTCACGCTTTCTTCAATTTATTTGGATGTATTAAAAGATCGACTTTATACCTGGAAAGAAAATGGAGTTCCCAGAAGATCTTCACAGACAGTTTTATTTTATGTATGTGAAAACTTAATGTCTTTAATGGCGCCTATTTTGTCATTTTTGGCGGAGGAAGCTTATTCTCATTATGCGTTTAGAAATACCGAGAGTATTTTTCTCAAAAATTTGCCAGAAAAGAATTCTGAATGGAAGAATGAAGCTATAAAAGACAAATTCAAAAATCTGATAGAGGTGAGAATCGAAGTGCAGAAAGTTTTAGAGGGCCTGCGGGCCCAAAAAATTATTGGATCTTCTTTAGAAGCTAAAGTTATCATCAAATCGGACGGACCATTGTTTGAGATTTTAAAAAACTTTTCTGGTTTGCGAGAATTTTTAATTGTTTCAGAGGTAAATGTAGTTAAAGATACGTTTCAGGTATCTGCTTCAAAAGCAGATGGTGAGAAATGTGTTAGATGTTGGACTTATAGTACTCAAATTGGTCAAAACAGCCAGTATCCTGGAATTTGTCCTAAATGCACAGAGGCTTTATCATGAAGAAAAAATACATGCTACTTCTGCTTATTTCTTGCATTATCATTGTGTTAGATCAAGTCACCAAGATCTATGTTCATTCACGATTTCAGTTAAGCGAATCAGTTATTGTGATCAAAGATTTTTTTAATCTTACCTATGTAAGAAACTATGGTGCTGCTTTTGGTTTTCTAGCCGAGTCTCATCCGACTTTTAGAGAAATCTTTTTTCTATCGATGCCTCCGATTGCCATCATTATTATCATAACTATTTTAAGATCCGTTAAAGACGATGATTTTTTGCAGATTTCAGCCTTATCCTTAATTTGTGGAGGGGCCCTAGGTAATTATATCGATAGACTAAATTATCGGTATGTTATTGATTTTTTAGATTTCCATATTTTTAATAAATATTCTTACCCAGCTTTTAATATTGCTGATTCGGCTATTGTTAGCGGGGTAGGTATATTAATTTTAGTTATGACCCTAGAAAAGAAGAAATCAAAGCCTCCTTCAGAAATCGAAATAACTAGTTAGGACCGGTAGTTTAAAAGTCTATTTTCCGAAGAAAAAATGAAAAGAGGGTGTGGTTTCTTTTTTGTTTAATTCAGTAAAAAAGAGTGAAATGACTTCTGTTTTTTTTCCAGGTTTTACATTAAATATCGTCAAATCTGAATTTTGAATAATTTGGTGCAACCCTCGTCCGGCTCCTCCTTTATCTTCATTTAAAGTTCCGGCTTGACCATTATAACAACTATCTAAATAGTCAGTGATAATTTTTTTGGTTAGGGCTCCAAAGGGGTCTGTCACAGCAACGGCTAGATAAATTCCATCACAGGCGTAGGAAAGCTGAGACTGCTGATGGCTGTCCAAAACGACCTCTACCTTGCGTGATAAGTGATTGAAAAGAGCTTTGCCATTTATATCTGTGGGCGCATCATAAATGGCATTCATAAGAAGTTCTTCAGTAACTAAAAATAATTTTTCTAGAATTGTAGTGCGAATACCTAAATGCTTAAAATATTGTGTCATCTCATCTTTTAAGATGAGCCGTTCAGAACTTGTTGCAATTTTTTTTGATTGAATGTCAACACCCCAAGATAAATATTTTTCAATTCCAAAAATATCGTCATTCAATAACTTACTTAGAGTTGTTAAAAGAGTTTTAATTGTCAATTGCTTATCTTCAGGGTCCCTCGTGATCACATTGTCAATCTGTGATAAACTTTTAAGAGTAGGTATATTATCTTCTACTTTTTTAGAAAGTATTAAAACTAACTTAGAACGATTCTTTAAGCTTTCTAGTTCGCTAATAATGTCCTTGCAGCTTTCATCAAAAATAATAGCATCATATTTATTCATTTTAATAAGATTTTTTGCGGTCTCAAGATCAGAAGTGACGTCCATTTTAACACCAGAGCTACCAACGGCCATTTTCGCAAGCACTAGTTGTTTTCGGTCTTGATCCACCAATAAGACATTTTTTCCAGTGGTCTTCTCTAGATTTGCCTGTGCTTGAAAAAGCTCTCTATTGGCAACTTCAAATAATCTAGCTTTTTCATTTGTTTTCATCAGCCTATCGGCTAGAACCGTCGAATAAACACGATAAAGAAGGGCATTGAATTTTTCAAAATCTTTTTGAGGTACATGACTAAAATAGTGAGAATCGATGACAAAACAGCTGATGTTATTTTTAGCACGGATGGAGGACGTAACAGGAATTTTTAAAACAACACTCATCTCTCCCATAACATCACCGGGAGTCTGTAAAATGGCTACAACCTCATTGGCCAAAATGATTTCAGCTGCCCCACTTCTTAAGAAGTATAGTTTCGAGTTGATCTCGCCTTCGCGAAGAATGTAGTTCCCAGCTTGAAAGTTTACTTCCATTGTCATTGTTGAAATTTGTAGTAACATTTCATCACTAAATGATGAAAAAAAAGAGAAACCTCTTAACTCTTTTGAAATATCAACAGGATGCAGTTTCATAATATTTATTATGTATTCAATAAGCCTCATTGATCGAGTTCTTTTCTAAAAAATAAGAAAATGAAGTCAAAAGTCTAGCTCAGATTTCAATTTAACGAAAAACATGATTAGTTATAAGCATGTATCCTTATTTAAATTTGGGAATAGTGAAGGTTCAATCATACTTTTTGGTTCTTGTGATCTTAGTAACCCTAACCCTTTTTTGGGTTTTTAAAAAAAGTACTAAAAGTAATTTGCCTAGGAACTTTGTCCTGGATTTGACTTTTGTCCTCATCGTTTCTGGTTTTGTTTCTGCAAGACTTTTTCATATTTTATTTGAGAATAGACAATATTACTTTTCCCGACCTGTTGAAATTTTCCAATTCTGGAATGGTGGATTTGTATTTCTTGGTGGATTTATAGGAGCTCTCATTTCAGGAATTTCGTATACTTTGTTTCACAAGAAGAAGGAGCTTTTACCTCGTCTTTTAGACTTTTTCGCACCTATTTTAGCGCTCAACTATTCTATAGGAAGAATAGGATGTTTTTTGGCGGGTTGTTGCTTTGGAAAGACATGTCCTTTCCCTTGGGCGGTTGAAGGAAGGCACCCAACCCAGTTATATGCCTTTTTATGGGATTTTATTTTATTTATTCTATTAATTAAAATTGAAAAAAATAGAATGAAGCCTGAGAATAAGGTCGCAGGTCTGCTCTTTTGTATCTGGCTTTTTGGACATGGTTTAGGAAGATTTTTTTTGGAATTTTACCGGGATGATTTTAGAGGTCCTATGTATATTCTTTCAATTTCTGGGTGGTTAAGTTTAGGGATGATCATTTCCTCTTTGGGTTTGTTCTTCTTTCTTAAAAGAAGAATCTGGCATTATCCGCCATTACGAGGTATCAAACTCAAATAGCGGATAAAGAGGCAAAATTTAAAAAATAGATGATCTTTTCCTTTAAATCAGAGATAGAATAGGTATGTTTTTAACCAAATTAAAAAAAATACTGCTTTTGTTGATTCTAAATCAAAATGTTTGTGGCTATGAGTCCCCACGCACGGTGATGGTTCAATTATTTCAATGGCCATGGAAAGAAATTGCGCGTGAATGTGAACTCTATTTGGGGCCGGTGGGATTTGCGGCTGTTCAGATTTCACCACCAAATGAAACGCTCATTGTTGCGAATCATCCCTGGTGGGAAAGCTATCAACCAGCAAGTTATAAAATTCATAATCGATTAGGTACTGAACTCGAATTTCAAGATATGATAAACCGCTGTAGACGAGTTGGAGTGCAAATCTATGCTGATGTCGTGCTTAATCACATGACAGGAGCAAAATCAGGAAGAGGTACCGCCGGATCTGAAGTCAGTCATTATGAATATCCTGGAATTTTTAACTACGACGATTTTCATCACTGCGGTCGGAATGGGAATGATGATCTGATGAATTACAAGGATCTTTATGAGGTTCAAAATTGCGAACTTCTTAATCTTGCCGATTTAAATTCAACAAGTCTAAAAGTTCAACAAACACAAATACAGTACTTGAATCGACTTGTTTCTATGGGAGTAACTGGTTTTCGTGTGGATGCAGCTAAGCATATTTCTGTAAGGGATTTGAATAGCATCATATCTAAAGTTCAGTTTTCTCCGTATATTATATTTGAATTAATTCTTGGCGAGGAGGGGCTTCATTATAAGGATTATAGTTATTTAGGTGATGTGAATGTATTTGAAGTTCCTTTTTTAATTGGTCAGGCCTTCCAAAAAAAAATGTTGAGTTCTCTTTTTAAGATCATGCCTAATAACATGCTACCATCCTCAGAATCAGCGGTCGTATTTATTGAAAACCATGATTTGCAAAGAATTGACTCGCCACTGATCTTGTCTTTGCAAAAAAATTCCGTACCTTACCGTTTGGCACAAATTTTCCTTCTGGCTTGGCCCTATGGTTACCCGCAGCTGTTTTCTGGTTATAAATTTTCAAACTTTAATGAAGGCCCACCTTTAGAAAGCTCAGGATATGTAAAAAAAATATTGTCTCCTAATGGAAACAGCTGTGAGGCTCCTTGGCTTTGTGAGCATCGATTGCCAGAAATACGTAAGATGGTTGAGTTCAGAAATCAAACCAATTCTTACTTTGCAGCAAGTAATCTCTGGAGTGACTCTTCAGAGAGAATTGCTTTTGGCAGAGGGCCCTACGGAATGGTTCTTATAAATGGCTCGAGTTCAACATGGCAAGTTCGAATACCTACACAGATGGAAATGGGTAGCTACTGCAATATTTTAGATCCAGGCTATGAGCCTTTAAGAACTCGGTGTTTAAATCCTTCAGTAAAGGTGTCAGGTGATAGGATGTTAGAAACTGAGGTAAAACCTTTGCAAGCTGTCGTTATCCAAAAAGGAATGAAGTTGCTAAGATAAATACCCATCTAGAAATGTGCATTTATTTTCTGATGGGGAAATGTGCATTTATTTTCTGATGTGCACTAAGCTCAGATGGGCATTAAGAAAAGCCTATTTGTATTTTCTGATTTTTTGTTTAGTTGGCATTTGAGAATTTACTTCTTGAATATTTGAAATATGAAAAGTTATATCTTTTTTAAAGATTTTATGAAGTCGAGCATAGGCAACCACTCTTCGAATAAAACTATGGCCTAATTCCGTAAACTCATGATTTTTATTTAATTCGTTTGGAAGTTCAGGATGGAATTGAACGCTTATTGATTTATGATTATTTGAAACTAATGCTTCAATGACATTATGTTCCTTGTCTAGAGCTGCACAGAAACTATTTTTATTTTCACTGAATTTGACGGCCTGATGATGATAGCTATTAACATTAACACTAAAAGTAGAATTGTCCTTATATCCAAAGAGTCTAGATAGGAGTGAGGGGCGAATTTGAATAGAATGGTAAGTGTATTCAGGACTCTCATTAGAGGATTTTCGATGTTTTGCAAGGCACTCAGAATTAATTTCACTGAGATCTTGGATCAATTCATAGCCGTCTATGATGGCGGAAAGTTGATGGCCTCTGCAAATTCCGAGAAAAACTCCTGTAGAATTTTCTTTATAATATTTAACCAAGTTGAACTCAGAAAGATCTCTTTCAAAGTTAACATTTTGTGCGAAGAGGTTTTTTTGATTGTAAAGTGAAGGATGAATATCATCTCCTCCAAGAGATATGAGTAAATCAAAATATTCTGCAACAAATTTGTGATAGGTTGCAGAGTCCTCTAGCGAAAGAGTCCAGTCAAATCCCACGGGAATGATGAAAACTTGGCAATTTGATTTATTCAGCAAATTATAGTCTCTAACAATGCGATCACCTAAAGTCATGTCCTCCACAGAATTTGCTATGAGTCCAATTTTAACTTTGCCGGCGTCAGACTTTAAAGATCGAAAGTGAATATCCGTAATTGAAATTTTAAATCGACGAAAATAGTAAAAATTTTCTTCGAAAGAATTTTTTAAAAACAAAAAAGGAATAGACGATTCTTGAAAATAGCCCAATCTAAATTTTTCTTCAAGAATGTAATTCACCTTCATCTTATCGGAAAATATAAAAGATTTCTTCATGTTGCGATTCTCATATTTACATATTTAAATGTAGTGCAAAAGTCAGACCCCATATTGCCCGAGTTTTTCTCTGACCGTGCATTTAAACTATAAAAAACTAAATTAGGGTATTTAAAATCGCAGTTTAGTGTCATATTTTTAGACAGCAAAGTGTTAATAAGATTTAATAAGGCTTCCAGCATTTATATTTAAGAGATTTATTTTAGCTATACTGAGTTCATTTATCAGGGCCTGCTCTGAGTTAACAAGAAGACTAGCTAAAGCCGAAATTTGCATTTTAAAGCTTAACAGATTTCTAGTTGTTAAATCCAAAATACTTTTTTCAGCTGAGGTTAAATTTCTTTGATTTAGTTGAGAGGCCAATTCATCATAGCGGTCCAGGGCAGCAGTCAGACTTAATAAATCTGCTTTCATGCCAAAAGCAACGACTAAAGAATCATTAATAAAATTAGTTTGTGAGTTTAAAGAGGATCTAAGTTGATTTCTTTGACTTGCGGTGATGCCCTCATTTGAGGGTTCTGTTTGAAGTTTTTGGCTATTTTTAAGGGCGTTTTCGACTCTAGAAGAAAGTAAGTGTCCTCGCTCAACTAAATTAGTAAATCCAATTTGAAACTCAGATCCCCATTTACTTATTTCAATTGGACCCTGAAGATTTCTATTTTTAAGTTCTAATTTGATCGCATTGAAATCCAGATCTAGCTGTGCATCTTGCTGATTTTTTTGTAAATCATCTATGCCGGATAATTTAGCTCCTTCAGTAGCAATTCCATCGATTTCAGCCTTGGCTTTATTGAGCGTCCGCTCTTCAATAGATCTTCTTTTCCAACGGCTCACAGCAAAAGACCTTATTTTGCCAGGAACTCGTGGTATTTCCTGAATTGTACGAGACCAGGGAAGCGCCGCATTTCCGACGAATAGTCCTATAACAGAAAACATTGAACCAGTAGCAATTAAAAAATCAGTTGGAGCGCCTGATAAGTAAAGAACTTCACCTACTGAACCACCGAACAAGGCCACACCTAATAAGCTGGGAGTTAACTTAGTGATCATATTATCAGAAAATCCTCTTGCTCGGGCTCGAGATACTGAATAGATATCGGGAAGAGTGAGTTCTAAAACTTGCAATAAGATATTTTCTTTTTCTGAATTGGCTAAATCAGATAACCTATCTAAAATTTTAATTAAATCAGGAATTTTCATTTTCAATCTAGTACTTTTAATAAATTCTGAAGCCATTTCAGATCGTGTATCGCTTGAAAGAATTTTCCATCTATATAAATTAAGAGGATTGCGCTGAAGGTTAAAAAGCATTTTCTTGGCAATCTGCTGTCGCGATAACCTGTTTGCATTTGCAGACCCCTGAATCGAAAGAGAAACACCGTTTAAATTTGTTTTCTGAACTTCCAAAGCGCCACTAAAATATTTAAGACCATGCAAATGGTCTTCTTGAGCGTCTACTTTATCAGCACTTAAATCAATGGATTTTAAAAAAAGAATTTCATGGAAGGGACTTAATAAGAAACCACTTTCCATTAGTTTTTGAACCACTTCTTTTAATTCTGCCATACGTTCTGAGGGAAGTTTTTTAACATGCTCGATAACTTCTTCCTTGGCTTTTACTTCATCTCGTATTTTACTTAAGGATTCATCTGAATAGGATCTCATTAATTTAGCTTGCTCTGCCGTAGGAATTTCAAAAAGATTGGCAATTTGGGCAAGTGTGGGGGAAAGGGCACTTAGGTCACTTTCATAATGATTACCTCGATACATTTCATAACATAATGGATTTGCAAAAAGCGGGTAAATATCTATGATAAAGATCATCAAAAATAAAATTCTAATAGTATTTCCTTGAATCCACAGTGACCAAATTTTTTTCATCTAAAACTCCTGGGTTGGAACTTGCCGCAAATCATACTGCGAGTGACCCTGCGAATGTTGCGCCATAAGTGGGGCACTATAAGATAATTTGGAAAGGAGTGGGGTCAAATGAACTGTGAAATTGGCAGCAATGAGTGTCACCTGTATCTTTTGATGACAATCTGGTGATATACAATATTTTATAATCAGGAGAGACTCTTTGAAGCATAACCCAAACAATAGCGAAAAACTTGAAAGATTAACCGGTATTGTTGAGAGGATTACGTTTCACAATGTTGAAACTGGCTGGACCGTGCTCAAGGTGTCTCCTTTTCGGGACCCTGGAAAATTAATTGCGGTGGTGATTCATCAAGCGAAGGTTTTCGCAGGGGCGACCATGGAATTTCATGGCTCTTATTCTTATCATCCAAAACATGGAGAGCAGTTTAAGGCCATTCAAGCTATTGAAAAAAAACCAGCTACCGCCGCCGCTCTAGAAAAATATTTAGGTTCAGGATTAATTAAAGGGGTGGGGCCTGCAATTGCCAGGCGGATTATCAATCACTTTAAGGAGCGAACTTTAGAAGTATTTGAAGGGAAAATGTCTGAGCTTTTAGGGGTTCCAGGAATAGCCGAAAAGAAATTGGAGCAAATTAGAATTTCATGGGATGAGCATAAGGCCATTCGCGACGTGATGCTTTTTTTACAGAATTATGGAATCAGTACCTTATTTGCTACCAAAATTTATAAAACCTATGGAAATAAAGCGATTCAAATTGTTTCCGAAAATCCCTATCGATTGGCAAATGATGTTTACGGTATTGGTTTTTTTTCAGCAGATAGGATTGCCTTGGCAATGGGTTTTGAAAAAACGGGGCGACCTCGGATTGAAGCTGGAGTGAAGCATGTATTGTCTTCAAGTAGAGACGAGGGCCATTGTTTTTTAACTCAAGAACAAATCTTAGAAAAAACTCCCGAGTTGTTGCGCGAAGATCTTTCTGAAAATATTATCTTAAATATTTTAAATAATTTATTGAAATCGGATCAAATCAAATCCAGAAAATTAAACAATTTAAAGATTTGTTATTACTCGAAAACTCTTTATTTTGATGAATTAACGACAACTAAAAAACTAACTGAATTGTTAAGAACGAAAATTCAAGTCGATAAAGATCGTATTCAAACTTGGGTTTCCAAGTATTGCCAGAAATTTGAAATTTTATTGAGTGAACAGCAAAGCCAAGCTGTTTGTGGTATTGCTGAAAAATCATTTTCGATTTTGACTGGTGGACCTGGTTGTGGAAAAACAACAACAACCAAAGTGCTGGCTCAATTATTGAATTCCATGAAGAAAAGAATTCTGCTTGCAGCTCCAACAGGACGGGCAGCCCAACGCATGACTGAAGTTATTGGTATGGAGGCCAAAACGATTCATCGACTTTTAGAGTGGGCTCCTGATGTCGGGGGATTTAAGAAAAATGAAAAAGAGCCTTTGGTTTGTGATTTTTTAATTGTGGACGAAGTGTCGATGCTAGATATCAGTTTGTCGGCTTCCTTATTCAAGGCAATACCCTTTGGAGCTCAAGTTTTATTTATTGGTGACCCAGATCAGTTGCCAGCTGTTGGTGCAGGAAATGTCTTATCAGATTTACTCAAAACGGAAGGGGTTCCCAGATTTAGACTCACACAAGTGTTTAGACAAGCTCAAGCCTCGTCGATTATTCGGTTCGCCCATGAGATCAATATGGGATCGGTTCCAAAAATATTATCTCCATTAACTCATCCCTTGGCGTTTAAAGAGGGGAATGATTGTTTATTTTTAGATGCGGACGAGGCCACGAAAGATCAAATTCAGTTTATTCAAAAGGCCAAATATTTAATGGAGGCGGCAAGAAGTAAGGAAGGTGGGGTTTTGCTGAGGCAAGGCGAGTCTTGGGTCGGACGTGTGCAAAGCTCCTTATCCGGAGTCGAGGTCGACAAGCTATATCGGCCAGAACAAATAGACCTTGAATCCATTAAAACGCCAGTGTTGGTGATACCTGAAAAATATAAACATGTAAATTTGGAAAAACTAGCCCAGGCAAAGTCAGGTACTGAGGAGCTTTCTTCTGTTCTTAAAAATATTCATCCATGGTCCTCTCTTCACTATGGAATGAATGCCGTCGACTCTCTGTTGAGATTGTATCATAAAACAATTCCTGAGTGGTTAGGACCAAAGGTGGAAATTCAAGTTCTGACTCCTCAAGTTCGTGGAAGTATGGGAACCATGAATCTGAATTCCTGCCTGCAAGATTTATGTAATCCACAGAATCCACAGAAAAAACAATTAAAGTTTGGGGAGAAGATTTTAAGGGTTGGCGATCGAGTCATTCAGACAAGAAACAACTATAATTTAGGTATCTTTAACGGGGATATTGGCAAAATTTCCGATATAGATTTGGAAGATCTTTCTAGTGAAGTTGTTTTTCAGGGAGCCGATGAGCGAAGAGTGATTTTCCAAAGAGAAGATCTTTCTGAACTTGTACTTGCCTATGCGATAACTATTCATAAAAGTCAGGGAAGTGAATTTCAGGCCGTGATTATTCCCGTACTTGGGCAGCACTTTAATATGTTATTTAGAAATTTAATTTACACAGGGATGACTAGGGCCAAAAAATTGGCGATTTTTGTCGGGAGTCGAAAGGCTTTAACCCTAGCTATTGGTCAAATCGACAATAGGGAAAGGCAAACAGCCTTGACTGAACTATTATCTCAACTTTCCTGAAATAAGTACCGATCTCTAATTTGATGAATCATGTCCAATTAAAAAATTTAAAAAGGTTTTCTATTAGCTTTATCCTGATTTCTTTTTGTTTGATGGCTTGGGAGAATCAATCTTTTTTAAAAATGACTTCTGTGAATTTTGAACGGGCTACATTGGATTATCGGTATAAAAATTTTATGCCCCAAAGACTGCCTTCAAAAGACATCGTATTTGTTGATATTGATGATCAGTCATTAAATTCGCTAAATGAAAGGTTAGGTCGTTGGCCTTGGAGCCGTGAAGTTACAAGTAATGCCATAGAATACATTGAACAAGGAAATCCTAAAATTATTTTAGTGGATATTTTGTACTCAGAAAATGATAAAAAAAATCCTGAAAAGGACGATCATTTAGCTAAGACTATTTCTAATTATAAAAATGTTTCATTTGCTCTCAGTTTCGAGAATTTTGAGGGACAAAAGGCGGATCGATTGCCAGCCAGCCAAGTACCCTATTCAATAGATATAAAGAATTACCAGCAAAAATCCAATAACTATTTTTTATCCTATACGAAACCGTTTAGCCCTTTATGGGAAAATCTATCCCATGTTCATGTTGTTAATACAACCAAAGATTTAGATGGTCTGTTTCGATTTGTTCCTCTGTTTTTTGAGTACAATTCAGAAGTGTTCCCTTCATTGACTTTCAAAGCGGTAGCTCAATTTATAAACAACCCAACATACATTATTGAAGATCATCTGCTGTTGTTTCTTGAAAATAATGTGACAAAATACACAATTCCGTTGGATGACAATTTTAATTTTAAATTGCATTTTTATCCGAATAAAAATTTATTTAAAACTATAAAGTTCGATAAGATCTATCAAGACTCTTTAAGTGTTCTTCAGGGTGAGATTTCTGATCCTGAGGCCCATTTAAAAAAACTCAAAGAAGACTTCGAAAACAAAATTGTTCTCATCGGTGGCAGCGCTACGGGACTTCAAGATTTGAAGGTAACAAATATCGATAAAGATTTTCCTGGAGCCTTGTTACATGGGACTGCAATTTCAAATATTCTAAATAATAATTATTTAAAAACTATTCCAGTTTTTTCTAAATATTTAATTGCCATCTTTTTTATGGTAGTCATTTATCTAAGTTTTATCTTTCTAAACAATGTAATTGTAAAAAACATTATTCCAGTTATGGTCATGGGTGGGTATTTTTACTTATCCTTAATTCTTTTCCAAAATAACGAAATAGATCTCCCTATCGCAACACCTTTGATTTTTGGTTTCCTAAGTTATGGAGATGGAATACTTTATCTGACTTTAGTTGAGGCCAAGCAGAAGAAAAAAATCATGGGTACTCTTTCAAAATACCTGTCCCCTCAGGTCACAACTCAATTAATTGAAAAAGGGATAGATCCAACGGCAGAAGTAGGGCATAAACAGGAGCTGACCATTTTGTTTTCAGATATCAGAGGATTTACAACTCTTTCCGAGACCGTTAAACCTGAACAAGTTGTGGAAATGTTAAATTTCTATTTAGCAAGAATGACAGATGTTGTTTTCAATAATCAAGGCACATTGGACAAGTTTATAGGGGATGCTGTTATGGCATTTTGGGGTGCTCCTGTCGAAGATAAAAAGCATGCTCTCAATGCAGTCATCTCGGCATTGAGCATGAAGTTTAAACTAAAAGAAATAAATAAACATTTCTTATCAAAGTATAATATGGAATTTAAAATTGGCATTGGAGTTAATACAGGAAGTGTCATTGTCGGAAACATTGGTAGCAACAAAAGACTCGATTATACCGTTATCGGTGATAATGTAAATTTAGCATCTCGACTGGAAGGCTTGACCAAGAATTACGGAATAGAGATTTTAATTGGTGAAGCGACATTTAGTTTGATTAAAGATTCCATATTTTGTCGGCCTATTGATTGGGTTTTGGTAAAGGGAAAAAAAGAAGCCACGAGCATTTACGAACCAATTGTTTTAAAATCAAGTATTTCAAAAAAAGATCAAGAGTTGTATGACACTTATTCGAAAGGTCTAGGGTTGTATAAAAGGGCAGAGTTTCATGAGGCAAAAATCAATTTTGAAGATTTAGTTCAAAAATACCAGGACCCACCATCTAAAGTTATGATGGATAGGTGTGTCCATTTAATCGAAAGTCCTCCAATTGAATGGACTGGAGTGTATAAGTTTACTTCTAAATAGGGGCAATGAGGAGTATATATTATATTTTTAGACGGGACTTAAGCCCTTAACTAATTTCTATTCTATTTCAAAAAAATAAATTATCCTACATTTGTAATTTCTAATTAGGTGGTTCCATATGTTCGTGGGACCTATGGGGAGATTGAATGAAATTGGTTTTTGCATTGTTTTTTTTTGTGAGTATGGTTGTTCAAGTCTGTTTATCTAAAGAAGTGGTTTTTGTCACCGTTCTTAAAGGAAAACTTTTAAAAGAAAATAAATCGCAAAGCGAAGTTGTTGAAGAGTTGGCCAGAGGAGAATCCATGGAGATTCTCAAGATGGAAGGTACCTGGTATCAAGTGAATTATAAGGGCAAAGTGGGTTGGATTGCTAAACTTTTCACATCCAAATCGCCTCCGTTAAAAAATTCAGATATTAACAATTTTAAGAAAATCGATTCAGATAAAGTAGGCAGAGTTCGTTTAAATTACGAAACTAAAGGTGCTGCCAGGGGTTTAACAGATGCAACTGCTAAAATGAGTAGAAATGGGTATGAGGATAATCAAAAATTATATGAAGGGATTCAGTCGATAGAAAACCAAAATATTAGCAAAGAAGATATTCTTAACTTTCAAAATGAGGGAAAATTAAAACAATGAAGAAAATAACATTCCTTTTGATTCTTGGTTTTCTGTCGCAAGTTTTGATGAATTGTCAGTCAAATATAAAAATTCAAAGTGACTCTGCAGGTAAGCGAAAAAATTTGTCCAACCCGATGGAGGACAAATCTTTAAAAAATCAAATAGAGCAGGAACTTCAAGAAGAACAACTTCTGGGGAAGCTCTTATTAGAAAATTTCATTAAAGACTATGGAAGCTATAATTCAGACAAACCCTTAAGCAATTACATTCAATTATCCGGAAATAATATCTCTTACCAGTTTGGTAGAAGTGAAATCGTTTTTAAATTCGGGATCTTGAATACGATGGAAGTGAATGCTTATTCTTTACCCGGAGGTTATGTACTTTTGACAAAGGGCTTATTAGAAAAAATTAAAAATGAAAGTGAATTGGCTGCGGTAATGGGACATGAAATAGCCCATATAAATCAAAAACATATTTTTAAAGCGGTTCGAAAAGACAGGCAAATTGGTTTTACAGAAACTTTAACTTCCATTTTGTCTATGGGGAAGGCAAGCCTGAGCAGTGCGATGTCTCAAGCGATTGGTGAAAGCGTTCAGTTATTAACAAAATCGGGGTTAAATAGAGAACAAGAATTTGAAGCTGACGAGTATGGTGTGTTGTATGCGAGTCAAGCTGGATATGATCCACGTGATTATATTAATCTTTTGAATAGATTGAATGCCAAATCTGAGACGACCAATTTAAAAAACACTCACCCTCCTTTTGACAAGAGAGTCGCAAAAATCGAGGCTATGATAAAGTCAAATTCGATTTCAACAGAATTGAAATGGGATAAGATTTCACTTGATGAGCGATTTTCTGTGAATTTCAAAAAAATAACTAAAATGGAATAGCTTGATGATAAAAAAAAATATTAATTTAAAATTTTTCCGAAGTTCAAAATTAAAACTGATCCTATTTTTTATTCTCTATCAATTTCGTTGCGTCGCTGATGATTTTCACTACAAAGATGTCATTATTGGTGAGCGAGCTTCTGGTTTAGGGGGATCCTACATAGCTATCTCTGATGACCCCAGTGGTTTATGGTATAATCCAGCAGGAATTATATTTAGTTTTGAAAATTATTTTAGTTTATCAGCAAACGCTTACAATGAAACGAGTGAAGTCTATAAAAATGTTTTTAAAAATGGAAATTATTCTTACAGATCGAAAGGTCTGATTCCTAATTTCTTTGGGTTTACGCAAACTTTCAGGGAGTATAAGTGGGGTTTTGCGGTCATAGTTCCAAAGTCTGATCTTATTGACCAAGATGATGAAGTGGGTGATATATCTGCAACCGCTGGATCCGCCAAATCTTTACAAAGAAAATTTTTTAGACAAAATAATATGACGGGAATTGGTTTCGGAGGGGCATCTAAAATAAAAGAAGGATTGACGGTGGGAATCTCCTTATTTGGAATGTTTCGCGATGAAAAAATGATTGATAATCAATTGATCGAGTTTAACGCAGATGGATCTAGTAAGGAAAAATTTTTGGTTCTGAATACCTCATTAAATAGGAAAACTTTTTCAATATATCCAAAATTGGGAGCGCAATACATGGCAACCAAGGAATTGTCTTTGGGGCTAACTCTGTCAAAAATTCAACACCTTTCTGGGGAAACAAAAACTCGAAGCTATAAAAACAGTACTATTACTGATGGGAGTGCGAGTTCAGGTCTCCCAAAGGATTTTCAATATAATCTGAGCGCCGATTTGGTAAAAGGGAATCAAACCGTGAAGAGTTTTGAGTTGTCACCCCTTGAAATAGCCTTAGGAGCAGCTTACTTTCCTTCAAAAAAGTTAATGCTTACAGCTGATCTTAATTATTATTCTGGCGATTCAGAATTCAAGGATTTTAAGACAGTGGATACTTTTAATTTAGCTATAGGGACGGAATATTTTCTTTCAGAAAAAAAGGCGATACGTCTTGGAGTATATACAAATAATGCTAATACCAAACAATTAAGCTCCGATGCCGCCAATCAGGCTCCCCATGTGGATATGTTAGGTGTGACAGCAAGTATGACGATGTTTTCAGCTGGCTCGGCCTTGTCCTTTGGTGCCCTTTACTCGAATGGAAAAGGAAAGGGTCAGGCGGTAGGTGATGTGACAATTCAACAAGAAATAGAAAGAACCTCGATGACAGCTTATTTAACGGGTAGCTATCAAATGTAGTCCTAGAGCGGATTGCAGGAGATTGCGACACCGGCGGTCAGGAAAATGGTTATTTACAAATTTTAAAACTATGGGAATACTTATTGGATATGAATAATATTCCTATCTTAGGTTTTTCAGATCCAATAAGTAGTTGGTCTCATTTTTTTACTGCTCTGATGGCGCTCACTGGCAGTTATTTGCTTATGGTCAAAGGGAGAGGGAATTCCTGGCGCTTATTTTCCCTAGGGGTCTATTCTTTTTCCCTCATTTTTTTATTTTCAATGAGTGGAGTTTTTCACTTGTTACCAAGAGAAGGTCTTTCTAGAGCGGTCATGCAAAGATTAGATCATGCGGGTATATGGATATTAATAGCAGGGACCTTCACCCCTTTGCATTCCATCTTATTTCGTGGAAAGTGGCGATGGCTTATTTTATTATGTATCTGGACGATTGCAATTACGGGTTTGGTTTTGGAAATAGTTTTCTTTAAAGATTTTCCAGAATGGCTAGCGCTTTCGTTTTTTTTAGGAATGGGTTGGATCGGAAAGCTAAGTGATTACAAATTCAGAAAAAGTTATCCGCAGCATAGTCCTCGTTTGATTATTTTAGGTGGCTTAAGCTATTCCATTGGTGCCATCATTGATTTTACTCGCTGGCCTATATTGTGGTATCAATACATTGGACCCCATGAGGTATTTCACTTTTTTGTAACCTTAGGGGCTCTTTGCCACTGGCTTTTTATTTATAAATGGTGTGACCATCCCATATCAGATAAATTCATATGCGATGTGAAAATATATTCTGAAAATGATTTTGTCTTAAATGCCTTAAATGATCGCTTGCATTTAACTGCAAAATCTTTAAATGAGATTAAGGAGAAAGCCTTAGCTCAAATCCAAAAACGTTATCATCAAAAACCAACCTACGAAGTATTTTTTAGATATTTTCATGAAGAAAAAACTTCTTCGGATAAATTTTAAAGAAAGAGTTAATTATGAAAAGCTCAGATGTCAGAAGCTCATTTGTAAATTATTTTAAAAAACAAGGACATGTCCATTTGCCAAGTTCATCATTGATTCCAGAGAATGATGCCACTTTGCTTTTTGCCAATGCAGGAATGAATCAATTTAAGAATTTATTCTTAGGGCTAGAGAAAAAGGATTATCGAAGGGCTGTGACTTCTCAAAAATGTGTGAGGGCAGGAGGAAAACATAATGACCTGGAAAATGTTGGTTTTACAGCTCGACATCATACTTTTTTTGAAATGTTGGGAAATTTTTCCTTTGGCGACTACTTCAAAAAGGAAGCCATTCATTATGCATGGGAATATCTAACAAAAGATTTAGGACTGGATAAGAACAAACTTTTTGTAACTGTTTTTCAAAATGATGATGAAGCTGCAGATATTTGGCATCATCAAGAGGGTGTTCCTAGAAACAGAATTTTTAGATTTGGAGAAAAAGATAATTTTTGGAGAATGGGCGATACCGGCCCCTGTGGTCCTTGCTCGGAAATATTTTTTGATCGTGGTGAAGAGTTTGGAAAAATAAAAGATCCGTTCAAGTCCATCGAAAGTGGTGAAGACCGAATTATCGAAATTTGGAATTTGGTATTCATGCAATTCTTTGAAAAGTCCCCAGGAGTGATGGAACCTCTGCCAAAACCCTCCGTAGACACGGGTGCAGGATTAGAGCGAGTCGTTTCTGTAGTGCAAGGACAATGGAATAATTTTGATACCGATATTTTTCAACCGATGATTCAATCTGCTTGTCGTGTCAGTGGGATGGACTATGTGACTGACGTTAAGATTCTTGAATCCCATAAAGATATTTTAGAAAAGACCTCAGCCCTCCGAGTTCTTGCGGATCATTGCCGTTCCACCGGGTTTCTTATTGCCGACGGGGCCTTGCCATCAAACGAGGGACGAGGCTATGTTCTTCGCAGGATCATTCGTCGAGCTGTTCGTTATGGCAGAAAACTATCTGACAAATCATTACTCTATCCCATGGTGGAATCTTTGATCTCGTCGATGTCAGAGGCTTACCCAGAATTAGCGCAAAGAAAAATTCACATATTAAATACGGTTAAAGATGAAGAGACTAGGTTTTTGCAAACTTTAGATGTGGGTTCTGAAATTTTGGAAAATGAAATTAAAAGCTTAAAACAGCAAGGGAAGAAGAAACTTTCTGGGGATGTGCTATTTAAACTCTATGATACCTATGGCTTTCCAGTTGATTTGAGTCGTCTTATCGCTGAAGAAAAGGGAATCCTTTCTGATGAGGCAGAGTTTGAAAAGCTTGCCATCGAAGCTAAGTCCAAGGCCAGAGCCTCGTGGAAAGGCAAGTCCATGGATGCAGATCAAGCTCATTTAATCAAATTAACATCGGAATGTTTGAATAAAAATAAAGCGACGGCATTTGTGGGCTATTCTCATTTAAAGGAAGAATCCCAAATTATGATTTTATCAGATGGCCATCATCAAGTGGATAAATTGATGGCAGGACAGAGTGGATTTGTAGTTCTGGATAAAACCTCTTTTTATGCAGAAAGTGGGGGGCAAGCCGGTGACAAGGGTTTCATTTTCTCCTCTGGATTAAAAGCAAAGGTAGAGAACACGGCAAAACTCAACGATATTTTTATTCACTCAATTGAGGTACTAGAGGGCGATCTTAAAGTCGGAGGGAAAGTCATTGCTGAAGTAGATAAGCAATCAAGAAATCAAACAGCCGCCCATCATTCAGCGACACACTTGTTGCATGCTGCTCTAAGAAAAGTTCTTGGTGAGCAAGTCACACAAGCAGGCTCATTAGTGGATGATCAAAAATTAAGATTTGATTTTACCTACAATAAACCCATGACTTTTTCAGAGATTGAGGAAGTTGAAAATCTAGTTAACTCTGCAATTTCATCCTCACATGAAGTAGGAACTCATTTGATGAGTTACCCTCAGGCTTTGGAGTTTGGCGCGATGGCCTTATTTGGCGAAAAATATGGAGATCAAGTAAGAGTGCTCAAAATGGGAGATTTTTCCTGTGAACTCTGCGGTGGGACTCATGTAAAAAATACTTCGGAAATCAGGATATTTAAAATTGTTTCCGAAACGGGCGTCAGTAGTGGAGTCCGAAGAGTCGAAGCCTTAGCTGGTGATATAGGAGTGAAATACCTATTCAAAAATCTTAAAGAAAATCAAAAATCTAAACAGGACGCTTCAATTCATGAAAATTGGGAGAATTTTTTAAGTAAATCCACATTTGAATTACCTCTGTGGATTGAAGCAAGGAAAAATGAAATTAAAGCTTTAGATCGCGAAATGAAAAAGCTTAAATTAAATCAAGTGGATGTCGATCAGGTTGTAGCTTCGAAGTTTCAAACTCAAGGCGCTGTGCCTTGCGTAGTTGCCAAAGTGGAGACGGATGATCGTGAGGCCCTCGCTGAAATTGTTGATAGAATTAAAAATAAATTACAACAGGGAATCGTCGTGGTTCTTGGAGCCGGAATAGCTTCTGACTCAGGATTGACGGGAGCAGAAAACGGCCAAGTGATTCAATTCCCTTTGGTAGTTGGTGTAAGTAAAGACTTAATTTCGAAAATTAAAGCCGGAGATATCGTTAAAAATCTCTGTCAAAAATTCGGTGGAAAAGGGGGCGGCAGACCTGATTTCGCTCAGGGTTCTGTCTCTAGCCTTAAGGATTTACAACTAATTAAGAGTCTTATCGCTGAGACCTATTAGAACATTTTTTGTGTAGTAGCACAGGGAAAATGTCCGGTTAATTACTCAGGGATTTTGGCCGGTCTGTATATTTATCGGTCACTTTCAAATTTTCTAAATAAAAATATTGACAGCCTTCCTGGCTGTATAGGGGCCCAGCCCCTAACCCCATTTTTGACAACATACTGTTGTCAAAATTATTAATATTTTTTTCTATCTATTTGTTTAGTATCTAATTCTATTCCAGCAAAAAAAGTTTTAATTTCTAATGTTTTTTCATCAATTAATATTTCTACATAATGATTATTTATTGAGTATTTTAATTCAGAACAAATTAAATATGACTTGTTTTTAAAGCTAAAAATGTGATCTGGAGCCACTTTCCTATATGCTCTTAACATAAATATTTCTCTAAGTTTTTTGTTATTTGGTATCGGTCTCCAAGCTTTTTCAGAAGAGTGTGGCATGACACTGTACTTAGGATTATGTTGATGAGGCAGATAAATATCATTTAAAAACTCATTTGCGGATTCCTTTGTCTTAATACCAGCAATTCTCATCTCTGGTATTAATCTATCTTGTAGAGTTCTAAAAAGTCGCTCAACGCGTCCTTTTCCTTGTGGGGAGTTTGCGTATATGATTTCAATATCAAGTCCACTTAGAGCATTCACCAATTGTGAAAAGTTAGTTCTCTTTGCTCCGCCGTAAACCCCTGCGCGATCAACATATAAAACACTAGGCAGGCCGTAGTTTTCAAATATTTTAAAAAGTAATGTAAATGTATTAATTGTAGTTTCCAGGTCGAAAAAAAGGCCTCCTACGACTTTACTGGTGGCATCATCAATGACTGCAATCAAACATGATTCTTCATTGTTAAACCATCGATGATAACTTCCATCGAGTTGAAGCATAAAACCAAACCTACTGTATCGTGATCTTTTGTATCGAACTCTCTTGCTTCGCCTTCGTGCATTTTTAATTAAACCTCTTGGAAGGCACCACCTTCGCAAAGTCTCTCTGGATATAGGCTCTGAGATAAACGGTTGAAGCTTATCTAAACAGTGAAGTAAATTAAAATCATAGAATTCTTTTTTAACCAGCTCCGTAATTTTATGCTTTAATTCCAAAGGCTTTCTATTAACTGGAGCTCTCCCTTTATTTCCATGAACTAAGGATCTAATGCCTTTTTGTTTATAGCTAACAAGCCATCGTCTTAAAGTTCTCTCAGATACTTCAAGAAACACTTTAGCATCTTTTTGTTTTAACTTTCCTGAAATTACTTTTTCAATGATGGCTATTTTAAGCTGTTCTTTTTTGCCCATGATTACACACTCCATTTGTGACCCCCTCCTTGAGTAAGTAGTTAAATCTACCTCAAAAATGGAGCTTCTTTGACACATTCGGCCGGTCAAAATCGCTGTGTAATTATGGGCGGACAAAATCGCTGTGTTGTTACAGGCGCGGCCATTTTTTGTCATTTCGTTTAAAATACTACAGTGGAAAACTCATAAAAAACAACGTACATTACTAGCACTAAAACTTAGCTTAAACATCGTGATGATGTTGCAAGGGTATTTATGAAAAAAATGAAGATATTAGTTGTAGTGTTGTTAATTTCTAAAATTTCCCTAGGTACCAATAATTCTTGTATTCAAAAATATGAAACCAAGCCTACGATATCTCATTCGATGTCTGAACGATTAGCTGTCTATTTACAAAAAAGAGGTAACAATAATTATAATTTTTTTCCAATAAGTCTTACCGATTTTTTAAAAGCAGAATATTCCGATATTATAAGTCGTTTTGAAACTCAAATTGAGATATTACAGGCAAGGGGCGATAAGAATCCATTAGTTTCAAATCTCTTAATATACTCTGCAGCTGAAAAAAAATTGGATGATAAGCTTAAGGATGTTGAAAAGAATGTAGATCCAAATTTCGTTCAAAAAATTCTTATCTGGAAAAAAAGTCGAGAAACAAAGCTTCAGCAGTTAGTAAAAGAGGCGAATGATTGTAAGGGTAGACTGAATGCATGTGCTTTTAATTTAAATCAAGCCATCGGTGAAACGATAAGAAATTTGTCAGAGCTTTCTAATTTAGTTTCAACACTAGAATCCTATAAAGCCGAATATTCATTACTCGTTAGAGCCTTAGAAAGTGACCTACCAGGATTTGGGATCGATCAGAATGCTTTTAATTCTGCATTGCCATTGTTGAATGCACATGATGTTGAAGTCAGTAATATGATTTCCACACTAAACAACATAGTATCTCTTAACGAAGAAAAACTAATTATGGCTAGATTGAAAGATGGTAATTTAGCCGAAACCAATCACAGAATTAAAAAGTTAAAAGCCGAAGGCGTCGAAAATTTAAATGTTTTAGGAATTTCGCCTGAGTCCTTCTACCAAGAGTCATCCCAGGCTAAAATTTCACCAAGTACGAAAATATCCCAACAAATTCGAAATCTCGGTATGGCATCACATAGATTTTGGGAGAAATCAAAGAAAACAGCTGCTGCTTTGGTTCTTGCTACCTCTGCTCTTGGTGTTATTGGATATGGAACCTATGAGGCGGCTCAACCTTCACCGATTGAAATGAAAATGGCAATAGAAAAGCCAGAGTTGATGGCGGCAATTAAGCAGGCAAAGGGGTATAATGATCATCGAAGAGATGATTTAAAATGGCAGGCCTATTTTAGAAATTTTCAAAATATGTCAAGGCCTGAAGTAGATATACTCAGACATGGTATCTACGATCGAAAAATTGATGAGAGTATATTAGCTCACTACTTAAATTATGTTAAAAATAAGCCCACGGCAGAATATGAAACGAAAATAAAATTACAAATGGAAAGAAAATATCCCGACTTTATGAATTCCTTATATTTGGCTGAACAAATAAATGATAAGACAATAAGATGTGACACTCTCATGTCCTTGTTTAATAATAACTATACTCAATTTTCATTTGAAGAAGTCAAATATTTGGCGAGCAAGGCCTACAATGTAGAATGGTCTGATTTTCTTCTCCGCCAATATTCCATATACAAAGATTCTCATAAATAAAGCTCTCTGCAGCCATCAGGTCAGACCTTAGGTAGATACGTATTGGATCACATCTAAAAGACACCATGGCGAGATTCTAGGAAGCGGCTTCTTTGTACAGTTTTCATGCACGCGGTTAGATTTGGAGACCGCAAAAGTCTTTATGCGGGAGTTTTGGGGCCGTCATATAGTTTCTATATTCTACCGCTAATTCGGGTTTTAGGTTTGAGCTACGCTCCACATGAACGTTATCATTTTTTTGTAGGGTCTTCTTCTTACAAAACCCCCCCGGCCTTTCGCTTTTTCTTAAGTGTAAATGTAATTCTTAATTTAAAAACTCAGAAACGTTGCCAGATGCAAATGCTTTCATTTAAAATGGACGCCGGGCTTCAATATAGTGCAGAATTTTTATAATTTGTTCAAAAGTTTTTATCAGCAGCGCACAGTTCTTTGTCCAATCATAGAAAAGATCCGTTACTGTCAGCGAACTTGCAAACTCCACATTCATCGAGTTTCCGCAGTGGGCAAGGGTATTCGACTCTAGATAGCCACCCGCAGTTACGCCATGGTTTAGAAGTTCAATTGAGATTTTGCTCTTCGCCCAAGACGACCTTGTGGGTGACCCTTTTGTTATTCGATGCATCTCTGTGCTGATGTTGGCATCCCTTCAATTTGTCGTTTTTTTTGGTAAAGATCTTATGCCTTGAAAGTGCTTCCAATGTCATGCAATTCACTTTTCAATAAACATTTATCATTAGGCTACTTTATTTGTGGTGTTGATTGAACAAAAGGGAGGGGTCGGCTTAAATCCGTTGCCGCTTCAATTAATTGTGATTGGGTTAGGGCGTGGTTTAGTCTTTCCATCGAGAAGGCAGCCATGCTGCTAATTAAAATTTTCATAGAGTTAAGGGATTCTCTTTTGGTTATAAGAAGTGAAGCAGCGGAGGGTGCAAGGTTATTTAGTGAGGCCACATGTTGGGATTTTGAATCATAGCGATCAAATGCCGATGCAAGATAGAGAAGATCCATTTGAAATTGAATGATCTGAGTGTAAAAATTAGCCACTAATTCCTCGACCTCATTGAGCTTTTCTCTTAGCTCTATTCGTTCAAATTTGGATAAATCTTCACGTTTAGCAATCTCTAGAGCATCATCTACTAGTTGATTAAGGTGTCGACCTTTTTCGCTAACTAAACTAGTGCGTTCAGAAAGTTTAGAAACTGCATTAGAAAACTCGCGCTGCCATTCGCCAATCGAGATGAGTCCATTTAATTCATTAAATCTAAGTTCAACCTTAATTCTATCGAAATCTAAATCCAGCGTGTTTATTAATTTATCATCAGTTTCAATAGCTTTGAGTTGATCCTTTTCAAGATTTAAATCTCTTTGCAATCTATCTTTGACATTATCAGCTAAGTCTTTAGAAAGTGATTTTTTTACGAAATAACCGCTTATTCGACCCGGTATATCAGGGAAATCATAACCTAATCTAAAGAGCGGTTGTATTGAAGTTCCTAACAGCCCTCCCATACCGACTAAGGGAAATAACATTAGATCCTTTTTCGCTAGATAGAAACTTAGCCAATCTTGGGGGCTTACCATCCCCATTTGGCTAAAGAAAGCAACAAAAAACATCGATCCACCAATTGTTGGAAGAGCATATTTAGTGGTACTTCCAACAAGTCCCCTCGCTTTGGCAAAGGTTAAGTTATAGATTTCAGATAAAGTATATTCTAGTACCTTACCTAATTCCTCTCGCCCCCCAGGCTCTTTTAAAAGGACAGATATTGCGTCAAAAGCTGAAACAGAACTCTTGGAAAAATGTACATAGCGGTATTCAGGTAGTCTTTTAATAAATTTATATTTTTCTTTTTCCCCCATCTCCAGCCATTTGGAAGGTAGCGAACTAGTATAGTCGATTAAATGATTTAGCATTTTCGCTATAATAGAATCGCGTTTTGTTTGACTACCTTCGACATCACTAGAGATTATGTTTCCGATGTCCTTTAGATCTCGTTTCCTGATTGCATCCTGACTGATAATGTAGTTAGTCTGACCGCGATTCGAATTTAAAAATGCTTTGTCGATGGCGATAAGAAAGGCCAATTGGTGAAGTGGGCTTAACAGAAAATTACTTTATATCAGTTTATCGAAAGTCCGTTGAAATCTTTCTAATTTTCCTTCATATTTTTTTAAAAACTCATGATTCCAACTCGATGATTCAGTTACCTGTTCTTTAATCTGGGATAGTGATAAATCAGAAAACTCAAATAGTGCCGCCTCCAAATTTTTTGGATCAGCTTCAATAATTTGCCCGATGGCTCTTAGGACGTTTCCGGTAAGGTTTTCTTTGTAAAATGACCGACACTCGGTTAGGCCAATTACATTGAATGAAAATAATAATTGAAATACCAGACACATAAAAAAATTGGCAGATCTAAAAATGTGAAAATACATAAAATTAATACGAGTGCGAAATTAAGGCCAGTTTTTTAAAGTAGTTATCGATAAGAGTTAAAATAAGAAAACACTTAAACTTTCGTTGATTTTTTGGTTTAAAAATCATTTTTTTTAGTTTTTTGTGGCCCAGCTGATTCTGACAAATAGTCACCATTGATGTCATTTTTTGTGACACGTTGGAGAAATTCACTATTTTTGAGAATAGAATTTTCTGCAATAGGAAACCTTAATTGAAGAAGATGAAGTCCCGCTTAATATGAGAGTTTCAATTCCTTTCAGCCAATCACCAGATTCTCTACTTTTTTCAATAGCTCCGGTTACTTCGCTCATTTTCTCGAGCCCTTGTTGTTTAAGTTGCTTAAGTTTTCCAAAGAATAATTTGCTAGCAGCTAAAGCAGCATTACCAGCGGCTATGGCTTTTTCAGGATTTGCTATTACTTCTTGAATAGAGTTCCCAATGGCATTTTTAGCGCCTTTAGTAAGGCCGCCAGCATCTTTCCATTCTAGATGTTTTAAGCTTCCTAATGCCTTTTGTAAAAGTAAAGGGTTCTTTTTAAGAATTTCCATTACAAGCTCATTTGTTTTTTTCTCTGATCCTGTAACAGTTAATAGCCCCTTAGCAGTGATAAATCCTCTGGCTAATTTGACGAAATTACTTTCAAACACGAAACCTTTTTTTATAAGACCAAAAATTGTTTTTTCAAGAAGACCTGGCTGACTATCTGGCGGGTGTTTAGCTATGATATCATCGATAATTTTTTCTAGTTCTTCGATGGACATATTAGCTGGCTTATTGATGGCCTGACTCCAAATGGCTCTGGCAATTAATCGTGAATTTTTTAAAACTGTACCCATTGATAATAATATAAATAGTTGTCTGCCATCGGGACCAATCACGCCAGCCATACCATAATCTAAAATATGAGCGTGAATCATATCATTAGCTAAATTTGAATCAATTTTTATATTTCCCATTTGCATATCTGCATGAATAAAACCAGTAGTAAGAATTGCTTTTTCCATCCAGTTTTTGAAAAGCGCTTCAGCTACTTGCTGACCTTTTTCAGGATTTCTTTCGAAATAGGACTCTAAGGACTCTCCATCAACCCAGTCGCTGGCCATGACATTAGGATTTGTCGAAATGTAAGCCTCTGGCACAGATATAATTAAGCTTGTGCCGGTATCCAGTTTAATCACTTCACGTGATTGAAGCAAACGGATGGCTTGCTTTTGATTGTTAAAAGTTCTGACTCCATCGAGCTCTTCAAGAACCAGAGACTTTAGCTCTTCCACCTTTTTAGAGTAGTCAACACCTTCAGTATCTTCGCTAAGTAAGGGATCATTTTTAACGAGTTCCACTAGGTTTTCAATAAAATGATTGTCCTTTTCAAGCATTTCGTGAACTTCTGGGTTAATCACTCGGATAGCCAAATTTTTCATTTGACTATTATGTAAAAATCTTACTTTCGCTTGATGGATTTGTGCCATAGAGCCCACTTTGCTTGGGGAAGTGTTTAATTGAATGATTTCAAATTCTTGAAAGGTGGCTTTACTTAATTCTGCTTCCACAGCTTCCTCTGGTGCTGCAGGCAATGATTCCTGAAAGCTTTTGAATATTTTCGCCAAATCAGGTGGCAGCGATTGATCAGTGGAAACTACTTGAAATAATTTATGAAAATGAGGTCCTACATTGCGGCTAAACAGTTGAAAACGTTCCATTAATGATTCAATTTCTGGTCGCTCCATCTGTAAAAATATTATTTTCCATAAGGTCTCATCCGGAAGTTGTTGAAAATATTGAGAAAGAATGATTTCGATAAATCGTTTTGTTTTTGGATCTTTTATTGAAATATTTGATTTTTCCAATATGGCTGCTCCGCTATTTCTGATAGTCTCAAAAATCATGTCAATTTGTGATTGCAGTTGATTTAAATATTTAAGTTTCTCAGTAGAACTCATGGATTTAATGGCTTTCACAGCAAGATTGGAATCTCTAGAGTTTTCAAATATTAAGTCAAAAAAACCTACTTGTCTTGTTTGGATAATTCCAACAAATTTTAAAAAACCAACAAACATTCCCTTTGGCGGAAAACTAAATTCATGATCAAGAAGTTTTTTATAGGCTAAGTTTATCGATTTAATTTCTGAAGTGAGGGTTTTGTCCCCCGTAACAATTACTTTCAAAGGCAATTCACCGTCTTTAAATTTTAAGATTTCTTTTTGCGTGCTCCCTTTCGGGTGAAGGTAGTTATCGCGAGCCTGATCTAATTCTTTCTTGCTAGTGACATTAAGGATGGTATTTTGATTTGTTGATTTAGAAACATCAGCAAGTTTTAATAATTGATTTAATGCAAGTAATTTTTCTTCATCTGTTTGTGCCAACGAAACAGCTCGGATGAATCGATCTTGTATCCAATATCGTTGTAAGTTTATCGTTTGTTGTTCAAAGTTTAAAGAAGATTGATCTATAGAAAAAGCATAGATAGGTAAAAGAATCAAAAGCCATTTAAATAAATTTATTTTTACAATTTTAAAAATGAATGTCATTTAATTCCTTTGTGGGCTCAATTCTTAAAAGAATAAACAATGAGGCATTTATTTGAAACTGGCCTTATAGTTTTGATTAACGGATCAATTTTAAAATATTTGATTGCTTTGTAATCAGAATGTAATTCACGAACTCTTGCAGCTTGTCCAGCAACTGCTTTATGGAAAAAATTAATGCTGTCCCTAACAGAAGCACCAGAATCTCGAAATTGACGAACGTAGTGTCTAATAATTTGGTTTTCCGATAATCCAGGGTTTTCAAGTATAAATTGGAAACCATTTTTTTGGACTGCTTTTTTGATTTCAGAAAGTTTTTGTTCTAAAATTTCGACCATGATATCAAAACTTGCAGGATAGGCGATATGTATATTAAGTCTATCGATAAGAGGAGCGGGAATGCCAAAGTTCACCAAATGTTGTTTGATAGCAATTTCAGGAACATCCTTTTTAAATTCAGCATCAAGTTCATCAGCTTTTATGTTATCATATTTATTTGGATCTTCTTTAATTTTGTGATTTAGCCACTGAAGAACTTCAGGACCAATAGTATTGGCCGTTAATTTCACCGTAGCGTTATACAATGTTTGCTTGCGTACAATCGATTTTCCACTGCTCGTCTTTTCAGTATATTGAAATGAACTTTCAGAAAGAGCCATTAACAGACCTTGCAAAACTGTAAAGTCAGCTTTTTCAACCTCATCTAACAAGATAACTGAAAACGGATTTTTCGCGATATGTTTTGCTATCTCGGCTAGTAAATCATTGGACGAATTACCCGATCCTGAAGCATAATTATTCATATCAATTCGACCTAGGGGAACACCCATGGCATCAGCTTGAGCTTTAGCTAATTCCGTTTTTCCAACGCCCGGTGGTCCATCTATCCATTCCATAAGCATAGCTCCGCGCGAAGAGTGAAGTCCTGAAAGTCCAATACGAAGTCTTTCCTCGAGTGCTGCCAAAATATGTTCATGGCCTTTCACATTTTTATGCATTCGTTTCATATATTCAAGGATCGTTTTAATTTGCCCTTGTTCTGTTGATAGATGTTTTGAGACTCCATAATAATAGGTGAGTGCGCGATCAATCTCGATCGTTTCGATTTGGATAGGATCAATTTGCTTTGCTTGAAAATGATTAAGATTTTCATCCATTAATTTTTTGGCAATAGCATTTAACAAATTCTCGCTTCTTTGAGGTTCGGGATTAACTCTTTTTATAGAGGCAGCTTTATCAATTAAGTATTCAAGAGTTTCCTTTTGAATAGTAATTTTTGGAAAATTAATTTTCAAAAAACTTGAAAGATATTGGATCAATTCCGCGTTGGAAAGATCAGGAACTGGAATGTGGGAAAGACCTCCAGTAATGCGCGAATCCTCGACTCTGTCAGTTAAATCAGAAGGGTTATTAATTTCAGTGATGATGTTAAAAGGTGTTCCTCTTTTGAAACTCGGTGCTAATAATTTAAGAACATCTGTTTCAGATTCTCGAGTAGCGCCTAGACCAGAAAGGCTTAAAAAATCTGGGGAAATAAAAACCATTGGCACAGACTGAACAGCTTTACTAACATGTCCCATTTTGACTTGAAGTTGTCCTGAGGTTCCAATGTCTCCTAGGCTAGTATATGAAAACTCAGGAACATACCATGTTCGAGGCATTAATTTGGCAACAAGAGCGAGAATTAGACCCTTGTCTGTCGAATCACCTGATAAGTTTATTTTAACTGATTCACCTGCGAAAATTTGATTTACAATGGCGTCAACGATTGTCAACCGGCTTGGTAAAGGCTTCATAGAGCCAGCAGAGCTTGCTCTAAAATCTTCAAAATTTTGAAGTACAAATTCAACATCCTTTGTGTTTTCCTCAGCAGTATTCATTTTGCCTAAACTTTTTGGTTTATATCCCGCTTCTAAACGAAACAAATCAACACTTTTTTTGTTTCCGTTAGCTAATTCTATTTCTCTAGAGTCTAATTCAATGGAACGAAGTAATTTTGGATGCGACAAAATTCCATCTTCAATTTTAAATCCATGAGTTTGTCCAGAAATAGAAGGTAAATTAGGCAAAGAAGATAACTTTACGATAACGCCATCAGATTTCCTTTGCACATAAATTCCCACTTTCTCTTGGAGTAGTTCTACCTCTTTGATTTCGGGGAAGTTCCTCCGAACTTGCGATAGATCCATGGAATAAATTTGGAATTTATCATTGCCATGTTCAATTTCAAAATTGGCAACAATAGGCGTAGAAGTTATCGTTGGAACAGGATTTGGATTGGCATTATCAACATGTTTTTGTGAGGGGGGCAGCGTTGCCAAAAAGGCAGCAGCAGACTCATTGATGCTATCAGGTATAGGCACGAATTTAGTCAATTCTGGAATTCCAAAAGATTTTGATTCTGCGCGAGTTTGCGTCACCGCTTGTGAAGCAAACGTTTTGATTTCTCGGCCTTCTTTGGACATCAAGACAGCTGGGTCTAACTGGGTATTTTTAAGCAGAAGAAAAGGCTGATTGGCAGCAAGAACTGTCACGGGTTCTAACTGAAAATATTTATCTGCCCAAACTTTTAAAACAGGTTTCATTCTTTCCGTATTGTTTAAATAATCAAGAGTATATGTTTTTTCTTGGCCAAGAATATCACGTACTGAAAATAAAATTACTCTTTTCGTATTTCTGCTTGAGTCAGTTTGTTTTAAAATTGAAAATGAAAAATCCTTCAATTCTGATGGGTGGTTAGGAATTTCAAAACCTTCGACACCTAAGTCACCTTTAAAAAACAGGACGATAGAAGCTTTGGTTTGCACAAAGAACCAATTTGTTTCATTAGAAGAAGTCCCCTTTACTTGGACACGATCAACATTTTCTAAGCTGGTAATCTGATTCGGAAACTGACTTAAAGTTTGAATCGAGTCCAAATTAACAATGGTTTTTTTTTCAATGCCTTTTTCATCAGAAACACTTACAAAATATCCATGTCCCTTATCATCTGGCTCCACGATCAGAGTGGTTCGACCTGGTAAGGTGACTTTTTCTATTTTTTCACCTTTACCAGCATTTTTATTGCCCATTAAGTTGCCAATGAAAGTGGCATTCGAAAAAGGTGACATAAAAACTAGGAAGAGTAAAAGTTTAAATACCTTATCAATCGTGTCCATTATCAAATCCTTACGCAAAAAAGCTTAAATGGTTATTGACCCTCATTTAGAATTTTATTAACCGACAAATTTTCTCCTTTACCAGAAAAAGCTCTTTGAGCCTTATTTTGTGCTTCAATTTGTTTTGAGTTTAGATTTCGTTTTTTTTTATGTGCATCAGTTCTTGCTTTTTCGAATTCAGCCCGTGCTATTGAAAGTCTTTTATCCAATTCTTCCCGTTTTCTAGGATCATCAAACGAAGAACCTAAAAGTTCAGCTGAGTTTTTATAAACCTTCTCCATTTCTGTAACAAGAGCCTTCTCTCTTTCTTCTCTTAATAATTTGACAGCCTTAAGTTTACTGATCTGGGCCTGTTGAAGAGCGGCAACACCCATCAATCCTTCTTGCAGTCTCAGCATTGGAAAAATTTCATTATCAACAACTCTCGATAAGTTAACCGTTCCGATTCCAACAGTTATCAATCCCTCTATTTGGGCTTGCGATCTTATCAACGTGCTGTTAACAGCCAAAGCAGCGTCTAATTCAGTCTCAATTGCCAAACCGATAACACCCTTAAGTACTTTAACTATTTTAGATTCTGGTCCCTCTGTCGTTTCTAGAGTTTTGATGTATTCCACAAGCAAATTAGACATAATTTTTAATTCAGCGATTTTTTTCTGGAGATCTACGGAATACCTAGCGATTTCGATTCGAAGGTTTTCTAGTGTCGCATTATCTGTTTCAATTTGCTTTGCTCCATCATGAAGGGCTTGACGTGCTAAGGCTATTTTTTGTTCTATTGTTTTTCTTTTTAATTGTGAATCGTTTATTTTTGCCAACTTATTTCCAACATAAGGAATGTATTTTCCAACACCATTTGTAAAAAATCGTTCTGCAATGCCAACTGCCTTATTACCATCAATGATATCTCCTAAATCGCGAAAATATTTCAAAAGGTCATCATAAGTTTTAACTCCAGCATCGTGTTTTGAAGTAGCCAAACGAATTGATTGTTCTGTTCGTTCTAATAAGTGAGTATTTGTAATATAGCTTTCTGCACTTAATCTCGTTTGTGAGCTGACAAGGAGACTGGCTTCATTCCTAGGATCATTTCCGTGAGCGACACTAATTAATTTAGAAAGTTTTTCTTCTGCTCGAAACTGAATCTTATCAGCGTCTATTTTTGAGACATGTATTTCAAGTGCTCCGATTCCTTCACCGATCGTCATATGTCTTCTATCGTTATCGCTCTTAAAAATATCCGTGAGTCCGCTTTTTCGTTCATTGGAATGAGCATTATGAATATCATTTTGAATGGCTGCAAACATTTCTTCCATAGAAAGAGACAAACCTGTATCAGCATTAAAAAGAACGAGTGAATTTTCTAAAGCTTTTTCAAAACTTGAAGAATCGATACTAAGTCTAGTGTGAATCTCTTCTAGAATTTGTAGGGAGTTTAATTTTCCTTTTTCGCTAGTAAGTTCTTGAACTTTCAGCTTTGAAATCAAGGCAGAAACTATAAATTGAGCCATAATTTCTCTATTCATCCCGGCTCTCTCAACGGTTAATTCTTCTAGGTTAAGATGAGATATTAAAGACAGCAATTCAATTTTCATTCTAATAATTTCCAAAGTTTGTGGGTCTCTTGAAAAGGTACTTTGGTTAACTAAAATATCCAGTTCTTTCTTAACACTACGATTTTTTTGATAGGCCATGACCAATGACTCAACTGTAGTTGCTTCCAAAGATTTTCCTGCATTAAGACCTTCAAGTGAAGTTTTAATTTCCATAACCCGTTGTTTTGACATTTGACTCGTAAATCCACTATTTGAGGACGTAGTCACAGTTGGAGATGAAGTCCTGAATCCAGTGACCTGAGCAGTTGCCAAACTGGAGGAAAGGTAGACAGCAGTGACCAAAAGTGATACGCGTTTATTAATTAAGCTCATAAAATTCTCCTTAATGTATATATAATTTAAAAAATATTAAAATAGCTTTCAAGGGCGCTGAGTTTCTCGCTTCAAGAAACGAGCCAGTAAATAATCCATTAACCTAACGTGCTAGAGAACATCTTTCATCAAAAGCATTTGATAGAATTTCAATATGCCTGTTGTTTCCATTAGTCTAGACTGAACCAGATCAACTAAATTTTTTGTGGCAAGACCTTGCTCTGTTTCCATGCTTTTAGGTTCAATAAGCTCATAAGCATTTTTGTGTGAGAGATTTGTCAGATATAACAACAGTGTCTGCAAATTTTGTAAGTGGTTGTCATTCGATTTAAGAAGAGAATCTTGAAAGGTATTAAAATCTGATGTATTAACAAATAAAGATTTTAAATCTTTTTTCCAGTTTGTTGTATCCATGGGGTTCTTAATAATTAAAATGGAGACATGGGTTATTTTTTCTACGAAATCCTTCCAAGTTGAAAATTGAGGAGAAATTTTAACTAAAACAGATAAATAATAGTTTATTTCTACTTGTAATGAAGGAACAAGACCAAGAGGTAAACCTGAATAAGATTCATTTTTGAATAATGACGGATATACGGTGTTATTAAAGAATTTAAAGAACTCTTTTTCCTCTAAATCTAATTGTTTTTTTAAAGGTTTATCTACTTCATTTTTCCAAAAGAGTTCGATTTGTTGATTCAATTTACTTTCATCTTGAATTTGAAACTCTGGTCGTAAATGTTTAGTCGCCCAGTGAACTAAATTGTTGTACTTATAATTATTAATTTCAAATTGCCCTAAGAAAATTGATTTTTTTGAAAATAGGTACGAATCTGGATCATCCTTCAATATGGAGCAGGGGTTTGTGTTCGAGTTAGAGAAGGGTGAAGGAAAGACTGTATTTAAACTCCAAAATGGAATTCGATTTAACTCAAAAGTATCAGTGGGGCTACAGAGTGAAGTTAAGAAAAGCTTTTCAATTTCATTATTATAATTAATACCTTGAAGGCTTCCGAAAATCATTTTGGGAGATTTAAGAAAATGATTAGAAAGAATAAAGTTTTTAAACCAACTTTCGCCAAATTTCATGGGTTCCGCTTCCATCAATATCTCGTGTAGACCAGCAATATCATGGTCTTTAGAATTTTTAAAAAGTTGTTGTACAATCAAACCTTCTTTTTTATACAGAAGGACTCCCTGTGCCACATATCTTTGAAGGGCTACTTCGTTTCTTAAAGCAGAGTCTTCGTATTTTTTATTTGATTCATACTGTTTAACTAATTCATCTGGTTTGTATTTGTTTTGATTGAGAGCCGAAAAATACTTGAAGATCTTTTTATATACACGTAAAATTTCAGATTCTTCAGTGGATAAATTTTGAGAAGCCGATTTTTTTGATAGTCTTTCAATTTGACTCTCTAAGGTTCTGTAGATTTTAACTAAAACTTCTGTCCTATTATTTGTGTTTCTTAATAAATCTGCTGAGCCAATGCCATAAAAGGGATCTTCGTAAAAAGCACTTCCATTTTTAGTTGCAGAATCAAAGATAAATTTTCTGAATAGCGCATAACCATAATGATATTCATTTTGAAGACGGCTTATTCTTTCAGACCAAGAAGCAAGACCTGAAATCGATTTTTCAAACCATATCTGACGCCAATGATTAAAATCATTGGCAACTAAGTCAAGTTGTTCACTAAAGCTTACAGGTAGGTTATCACAATTTTCAAGTTCAGAATTGATCAGTGTTTTCTTAACCACTGAATAGGGCAGTAATTCAAATTTATTTTGGTCAAAACTTGGCAAAGAACTTATGCTTTTTTTGCATCTATTAGTTAGCGTGGGACTCAAATTTGTGACTTCAAGATTCTTCAAGTTATTAATGATCTGACGACTATAAAATTGTTCATTATAAATTGTTTGAGAAAAATCTAAGATGGGCGTATTTAGGGCCAGAAAAACAATTCCTTGTCCTACAGCGGAAATAAGTCGCGTTTGTGGAATTAATTTTCCTGCTATTTTACTTAAATTAATACCTTTCAATAGTATGTTAGAAACTTTATCTGGAATCTTCTTAATTACTTCAATTCCAATTTTTGCTGTGGATTCGAGAGCCTTTGGTAATACAAACAACTGAATGGAAAGGGCCGTCCAGGCGCTTAATATTACAGGAGTATAATCCAAAATTTTATGGGAAGTCACCCATCGAGCATAGGCTCTTTGTTGCGCAAAATAGGGCGAGTAGCCCTTTTCATTGATCATTTTTTGGATTTGATCAGGAGTGGAAATTAAACTTTCTGAGTAATAGACGATGTCTGGATCGGTTAAAAGGTCGCTTAAAACTGTTATAATAGGAAGAGCTACTGCAAAACTTGACATTAAGGATAATTTACGAAAAACATTTTCAGAAAAACGCCCTGGAACTTGTCTTTCAGCACTGGCTCTTACGGCTTTCCATGCAGCCAATAATTTCGGTGAAAAACCTTTAGAGTTTGTAAGTATTTCTGGCGATCCAAGTAATTTATTTTCCTCCGCGAGTGAAATCATAATATTTTTAATTTTAGACTCATCTTTTAACCATTGAAATCGATTCCCCAATTTGGCAAATACCGAATTGGCTGTTTGAATTCCAGTAATTGATAAAAGCAAACTAACCTGAGCTTGGGAGCTGAACACTTGATTTGTGAAAAAGTTTCTTAACATTTCTACATCATTTTCAGGTTCTGAAGTCATTCGGTATAAAACTCGTAATAAGCTTACGATATAAAAAGAGGTGGCCGTCGAAGTTAAATTGAGAGTGGCAGATTTAGCAGTAGAGAGGTGGTCATTATAAAATTGCTTCCAGCGCCCATTGGTTTTTGTCAACTCTTCAGGAGAATCCGCGGCTAATAATTGATTATTGGGTTGTTGAATTTGAATCTTAGCCTGAGCAGAAAGCGGACAACAATAGAGCTGAAAATACAACAATATCAAAAAAATAACAGAGAAATATAACTTCATATTTTGATTATAAGCAAAAAGAAATCCATTCAAAGTGAAATTGATTTCATTTAAAAACGATTTAACTCATTTAGCAGAATTCGTCACACTACTGAATAATGTGTATTCATTTTACGGCCTCTTTCTTCTTTTTGTGGGGATAGGGGTTTAATTGGATTCAGGGTCATACTTCCATTGAAGGGCAAAACGGCTGTTTAAGTAGCCAACTTTTTGCATAATTTTAAGCTTAAAATACTCCATGTT